>CEUV01031289.1_pt1 | contig 20524 bp, 25 predicted proteins | sample 356401 | NCBI WGS metagenome assembly CEUV01 (sample SAMEA2622710, study PRJEB7988) | marine metagenome | isolation source: saline water (ENVO:00002010), including
TAATACTATTTGAGATCCAAAAAATCGTGCCTTATCGAATTCTGCGTAAGGTGAGTTGTTATATCTGACAGGCATCATCTCTAGGTCTCTAGAAACATGCTCTACCATCCATGATGGAAAGTAATCATCAATTACTGTTATTTCCTTGGGATGCATCATATGCTGAGTCTAATAGATCATTTAATTCTTTACATTTATTGATGCGCTCGCTAATACTATTTTCAAGTGTTTCACCATCTAGTGTGCTATCACCATAGCGTTGCATCATTGCACTTAATTCATCAAGTGCCTTGGCGACTTTCTCACCCTCTGCTCTACCATCTTTCATCTTAAGTTTCACTCACTCTTTTATGTATCAATGCACCATAATTATCATGCAATTCACATCCTAGGTAGTCACGTTTGAGTGATTTAGCGACCGCTGCTGTGGTGCCTGATCCCATAAATGGATCTAGAATAATATCACCCTCTTCGCTGCCTGCGAGGATCGTGGGTGTGATCAATTCATTAGGATATACTGCGAAGTGAGCACCTTTATAAGGTTTAGTTTTCACCTCCCACACTGATTTCCTACGTTTTAATTGGTTACCGTCAACCGTGGGCACTTTGATACTCTCCACGTCAAAATAATAGTTTTGACTCTTGCTTAGTAGGAAGATATACTCATGTGATTTAGTGCATCTATCTCGGACACTTTCGGGCATTGGATTAGGTTTAGACCAGATAATATCTTGCCTAAGATACCATCCGTCCGCTCTCAATGCGAATGCTAACATCCACGGGATACCGATTAAATCCTTTTCTTTATATCCTTTAAGTTTGTTACCTCGTCGTGGATTCTTCTGTGGTAGATCCTGATTAGTTGCTGCTACTGATTGTTTGGGCAATGCCTGTCCTTTTCCACCACGATAGTTATAATAACTATCACCAATATTAACCCACAGAGTGCCATCATCAGTCAGGCAATCGCGGACACCACGAAACACCTCGACCAACTGCTGTATAAACTCTTCAGGTGACTCTTCTAGACCTATTTGATTATCTTCACTACCATAATCGCGTAGACCATAGTAAGGGGGAGAGGTTACACACATTCGTGCCTTATCACCAGATTGTGCAATTTCCTGGAGAATCTTACGACAATCACCATATAATATAGTATTTCTCAAATCTCATCCTCAAAACGATCACGGTTGATAATATCCCTTAATCCTGCCATTATCATGTCTTGGATCTGATTCTCATCTAATCCCTTAAACATACTATATCGTGGGTCATTGTCATCCCACTCTACTTGAAATGTGCCATCATCATTTTCATGGATTGTCAAACCGTCAACTTCATTGAAATCCTTGGGGTTTTGATTGTTTTTCATCGATTACCTCAATGTGTGAAATGTGTTGTGGATAATTCCACCATGCTGTTTGGACTTCCTCCCATGAGGATACGATCTTTACGCTATTGTCTTTACAAATAATTTTATAGCGATGCCGATCATAAGGGGCATTACTGGTCTGTGTGAAATAAGGTGCATCATTCGATTTCATGATAATCCCAGTCATTGTCGTGTGGATAGTCTACCCAAAACCAGAAATCAACATTATCAATGGCACTGAAAAACCATCGATCAGCACGTTTGTGCTCAATGTAGACCAGTGATTTAGAGTTTAGAGATTCAGCAAAAATAGTCTTTGCTTTATCACTTTTAGGGATGACTTTACATTTACCTCTTAACATAATTCATGATAAACGAGTGAGTAAGTTGTCTGTCCATGGTAGCACACGCTCCACACACATTTGATGATATGTTTCATCGATCTCAAAACCAATAAAGTTACGATTCTCTTCTAGGCATACTTGGGCGGTAGTCCCTGCACCCATAAAAGGATCTAGAATCAAATCATCCTTATCGGACCATGTAAGTATGTGACCTCGTGCTAACTCTTCAGGCATTGTTGCAGGGTGTTTGTAACTTGCTTTAGATGATTGTCCAAAACCTCCTGAGTTTTTAATCTTCCAAATGTTAGTCCTTACACCATACTCACGAATGACATTACTCTTTCTATTAGGATCATGCATTGTGCCATCCTTTTTTCTAGTCTTAGCATTGCCAAATGAGGTGTAACCTGCCCATGCATTCTTCTTGTCTTGAATGAGGTTAATTGTCTTGGGTTTACCCTTGGACAATATAAAACAATACTCAAAGATTTGAGTATATCTTACACTCTTAGGACCAGATGCAAATGCTGTGCCTGTCTTCTCATATATCATGGTGTCATGCAGTCTGAGACCACATTGATCCATAAAATATAAGCATTGACGGAAACTGGATCCTGTTTCAGATCCTTTGACCGTGGCATCGTTAACATTCCACATGATAACCCCACCCGTCTTTAATACACGAGTGAGGTTATCTGCAACGCTCTTGAATACTTCATGATCCCATTTACTGCTGTCGTTATACGTCCGCAGGTCATCATAGGGGGGAGAGGTAACAACTAAGTCAACACTCTCCTCATCCATGAGTTGCATACCATCGATGCAATTCATGAGGTAAGTATCATTCAGAGAGAGTTTCATAGTCAGTGTGGATGAATTTACGAGTCTTACGCACTTTACCATAGATTACAGTGATGCAGTGCAGATCATCATTGTGGACGCGAAGAGTAGAGAAACCGTTGTTATTCTTGCCAGTCTCTGTCACTTTATCATCCCAACCAGTCTCAGGATGTGTAGCAGTGGAGAGATCAACAATGCAAGCAAATACAGATGGGAAGATATTACCCACTTGAGTTGCTTTGACACAAAAGATCTTATCAACCTTAGTCTTGCTGTGGTTGTTACCAGTAGCGAAGGATGATGTTGACTGAGTAAGTGTCAACTTATTCTCTAGTTTTTCCTCACATAGGATAGCATCGTAACCAGTAGTTTCCTCTGTGATGTAGTCAACCTTAAACTGATCTGCTGCATCCTGCAGAGCAGGGTTGAAGACGTTAGCAAGGAGTTTAGTCTTGTCTACAGTAGTCTCACCGAAATACTCATCAAGGTCATTGAAACGACCGCCTGAGAGGACGCTGAGACCCTTCTGAAGACGTTGTGTGCTGAGTGACACTGCCTTAGGGATGATGCGGAAGAGTTGCTCAGCGAGTTGTGCGTTAGTAGTCATGTCGTCGTGTTTCTTTGGTATGCATATAATATACACGAGCGAAACACGGTGCGCCATTTCGAGTGGACAGTTTGTATAACTGGCACACTACCTCTTGTTTAGATCTGGGAGTAGATCATTTCCAGGATGATCATTAGTTGTGCCTCTATATGCTTTGTGATCATAGAAATGCTCGTCTTCGATTTCAAGATCATCCCAGTGATCTGGGTAGATGCATAAACAACACTTATTGAGTGGTTGTTTAGATCCTGCAGGATTAGGTTTTGATGAAATGCAGAGAGTGATATATTGATCACTCACGAATTCAATCGTGCCTGTCATATTATGGTAGCGAGCAGGCATTCCAATCTCAAGAGACTTGAGGATGTTTGCGACTTCTTTAGGCACGGATTCAGAAATAAACAGCGGGATAGTCATAATGTCAGAGCAGTGTCTTCATATCCAAATGTGCCTTTAAGAAAGTAATTAAAGGCGCATGAGTATCTGTCTTTATCCGTTTCACTAGGTGAAACGTAGTGAGGTAAGTGTGATGGGAATATAATAATAGTCCCTTCACATGGTTCGATAGGAAACTCCCGTTGGTTAAGGTAGTTGCTCTCCATAATATCAGGTTGCACGGTGGATGTCAAGTAAGTTGGGAAGATGCTAGGCATCCTCAAACGAAACTCACCGCAGTTGGGTGGCACCTTAATATACAAACAACCGCTAAACATACTATTGACATGAGTATGCTCAGCGGCACTGTCACCAATACCATGGTAGTTTATCCATGATGATTGATGTTGCAATCTATGTTTACGACTAATAGATAATGCTTCATGCACATATATGTCCATGTGCGTGTCAACAATACCTTTCACGTCTAGGTTATTAGATAACCATTGCGTGTCTTGTGACATAAACCCATTCTTTTTATAGGCACCATCAAGTGCCATGTCTTGCATGGGTGTCCTCTCTGCTCTCGTCAATACATCTGGATCTAAATTAACAACGTCAATATAAACAGGTTGAGAGAATAGAGGTAAAATTTCCATTACAAATGTAGAGTTGAAACTATACTTTTAAGTGATTCATGTTGCACGGGTGTCAATGTGCCGTGCTTCTCGTATGCATTCTTTTGATATAAAAAGAGTGCGTGCTTTAACAATGACTTCTCTGCAGGAGAGAGAATTGCTGATTTATTAAACATGGGATGATCCTTCGACATGGATATCTTAGCGAATTCAGATCAAGTGTCCATGGATTTCCAAATTTGTTTCACGGTTTCAACATTTAATCCTGCGATACCTTGATCTTCAACGGGTGGCATATTATTTATCTCATGATCAACGAATAGTTTATGCCTTGTATCAGGATCCATATACTTAAATGCCAGAATATATCTATTAAACATAAACTTGGGCGTTGGTGGTCTGCCTGTGTGTGGTATCCTACCATCAAATATAACAACACGACCAGGTTTAGGTGTCACAATACGTTGTGCTTCTAATTGATCATCATAAAATATAGTCTCACCACCCCAGTCTGGTCTCCACTCTGCATTGAGATATACTAATACAGTTTTATTATCATCTACAAAATATGGTGCATCGCAATGAATACCTGGTGAATCATTATACTTAAGCACATTGATATATGATGAGTAACAATTCTCACGCGGGGGCATATCTGGGCAAACTGCTTCAAGATATGTCAGTATATCTTTCCATAGTGGATTGTCACTGCCATGTAAACCTGGTGAGTCATACTCTTTAGGGTCATCAATAGGACAATAATTATAGAATTGGTGTGTCCAATACATCCCTGCTAAATCTAATTCAGGTTGTGATTCTGTGGGTGGCACATCCACTCTGGTATAGAAGTAAGGAAGATGCACAACCTGTGCAAACATATCCTCACTCACTAATTTTGTATCAAATACTTTAATGGACATAATTACCCATTACATTTAAGGACATAACATATCTATCTTTATTTGTTTTGTTGACCTCAGTCTTATGTGTCAACCAACCTGGAAAAAATAAAACATCATTAGTATGCACATCGATGTATTCCCAGTCCATCTCTTGATCATAATAATTATAGTCAAGAGGTTCTCCTAGTTTATACTGGCAAAATGGATTCTTCACCATAAATCTACCACTACCCTCAGGCACATGTAGATAGGCAGCGCAGGCAACTGTAACATTTTGATGATGATGCTCTGCTGTCCATGCACCCTTAGGATGCACATTTATCCATGAATCTGATAGATGTTTATTCATGGGAGATAGGTGCCAAATATCCCACACTCTATTCACACGCTCATAAAACCATGGCAGGAAGTCCTTAAACTCCTCCCATACATGAGGTGGCACTTCTTTACTTATCACGACACTTGTTGTGCCTCCACCTTTCTCCATGGTGTCATATTGTTTCTCTTCAATGAGAGATTTTGCTGCACCTAGGTGACCCATGGTCCTTGCTTTTAGTGGTGACTTCTCAAAGTTAAAGTCATACTTGCAGCGATGAATAATAGGAAATGGATTATAGGATTTCATACCATTGTCTGTCGCGTGGTCTTAAATGAGGATAACCATGTTGCATAGGAATGCTAACACTTAATCGTCTACCCTCTGGTTGTGCTTGATGATAACATCTAGCAGGGATGTATAACATATCACCCGCTTTCATTATAACATCAATAGCACAATCTAGGTCATCATGTTGTAGTCTCCACTCACTAATTTGTCCTACAATGTTTGATGCTCTGTTGTTATATACACGCCAGTGTGTCTCTCCATCAATCTGTATAATAAAATTGTTAGCGAAATCCTCATGAATCTTAAATGATTTACAATCCCTCGTGCCAGCATATATGTGCATCGATGATCTAATATGAGGGAATGTTTCTTCAACACTTCGCATGATTTGCTGGCGTTTTCTATCAATTTGATCAAAGTTATTGATGATAACATTGTGACCATGATTCCAGCATTCAACTACCTCACGTTGCTCCATGTGTGGACGTGACCAACATCTCTCAAACTCAGGTAATTGTATAAAACTTGCTGAAACTCTATCGATAAATTGTATATCAAAGAATTGTGGATTGTTAAGACAATACTCAACATCCTTGTAAGTAGCATAATACTCAGGGTCTTTGATTATACCCTGCCAATAATGTGGAGTGTCATCAATACTCCAGTCTTTATCAAGACCCTGCAAAATCGAATAGATCATGATCACAATAAAAATTAAGGTTTAATATAACCCTGAATGCATTAGTTGTTGGGTTAGATGATGAATGGAATTGATGACCATCAAATGCAAATAATGTATTTGCTTTCGGTGTCATTCTAAAACACTCATTATAATCTTGTAGTCTTGCTTTCTGCCAACGTTGATCAACATCACCATAGTTGGGATTATCATATTCATGAAAGAATACAGTGTCACCACTGCTATCATGTAAGTAAAATAATGCTGCATAATGATCACTCTCATGATCAGTATGTGGTCCATTGTGTGAATCTTTACCGTTTGCTAATTGTAATGCCAATCGAGCACGGAAGAATTTAACAGGATAAGGTAATGCATCACTCACACTATCTAGTAGTGGATTAAACATGGGCAAATATGGACTTTCTACGCCTTCCTGATCTAGCAGTACATGAGTAAACCCCAGAGTCTTTTGCTCCTCTGGAATATCACCTAGGGGCACATCACCAAACTGTGCAGTTGTGGGTGTGTAACTAATATCCTCAGATAGAAAAAACCATGGAAATCCATTCATCCCTGAGGTCAACTTATATAACCTTGCGAGATAACTAGGAGTCAAAAGATTATCTACTTGGATATATTTCATGATAATGTGTGGAAAATGCTGTTATATTAAATGAGAGAGATATCCTATCACCGTCACCTGCGGATGCTGAAACTGCATGTTGCAACCATGATGGAAAGATCACGAGTTGATCTACCTCTGGGAATACATCATACTCTGTCTCATTTATAGGACCCCATCGTCGCACGTTATCACCATCACCCCAGTATTCTTTCATCTGTGAGTAATTAAGATCTCTGATAAATGAGAGATGACCATAACAACAATCAGGTAGTTGCAAATAATATACACCAGATAACACACCGCCAGGATGTGTGTGGACATGATTAAATGCACCCTTGTTGTTAATATTGATCCACATGTTGATCATCTTCAATGTGTAATCATTGAATCCGAATTCATCAGCAGCAGCATATGCTCGCTCCATGATGGCATCTCTAATATCTTTCATCGGATTGATATCCATCACACGATCAATAAAGTCATGTGATTGCCACCCACCCATGTTGGATTGTTTACGACCAGCAGGATCTTCATCTCTCACATGATATACAAAATCAGTGAGAGGTTGTCTGTCTATGCCTACATTATCAAATTTCCAAACAGGTGTTGGAAATATCAATTCAGTCTTCATTACCGTCAGTAAAAGTAAACTCTCGATCAGTTACATTAGGGTCAACATGTCTTTTATACAGTGACATTGCTTCTACTGCACCTGAGAGTTTATTCATATGATCTCTCTTAACCTGCAACTCTTCCAAAGAGATCTTTGTGATCGTAGAAGTATAATGCATGTTGTCAAGTGCTTCCTGCAGTTTAAGATACTCTTCTTTAGTATCCTCATACTGCTGAAGGAAATTCATAACGAGTTGATCAAAAGTAATAAGACCTTCGATAGTCCCATTATCAATTCTTTTCTGATCTTCAGTAGCAACTCCTGCCTGTTGGGCAAGATCTACTTCCATCACGTCTTGTTCTTTAGACATAGTTACATAAACCTTTTGATGTTTTTATTTAGTGCAAGGATTGCTTTGTGTGATGCAATGCGCTCCCTGAGTGTCTCCATTTCCATAAATGATTTATGGCGTTGATACTCCATAATAGCATTGTTTTCAAAATCTGCCTCATTGGCAGTCTCACAATGAAAATCAATGTTACTATTACTTAGGAAACTTCTGTGGACTGGCACCCACTGGCAGAGCGGAGTGCCTGCCTTAATTAGATACTCACCCTCTTCTACTTTGTGCCAGAAAAGTTGTAAGTTAATCTCATATGAATATGAAGGATCAACTACACCCGTAGGTGGTGAGAATCTATCCTCATCCCAGTATGGAATAGGCATTTGAATAAACACCAGATCAGGATGTGCTTGCACTCTCCATGGCAACTCTAGTTTAATTGTCCAGTCAAGCACATCTTTCTGTTGATCTACTAGATGACGCATACCCTCAGTCTGTTGAGGAATATGTGCTGACACATATTTACCTGGACTGATAGATGTGCAGAATCTCATCTGTGAGATCCACTCAAAGTTTACACCAGTGCCATCAGTCTTGATAAGAATATCAGCAGGGCATGGCAACACATAACCTGAGTCCATAACATCTCTCAATGCTGGGCAAGTTACGGCATGCTCATACAACTCAGGGAGACTATCTTCCCCTGCTAATTCAGAGGACATTCTTTCCCAGAGTTTTTTAACCCTCATAACAGGGCAACGTTTCTCTTTACTAGCAGCATCTTTTATTGCTGCTGTCCTCCATTTGCGTTTTAATTTACTCGCGTGGATCCATGGTTGTAACTCTGCAACTCCTGGATCAACAGAATAAAATCTAACCCACGGTTTCTTCTTCTTGAAGATCATAAATGTTGTCCCTTAGGTATTCATAGTGTGATGGGAGTTTATCGACCCATTCCATCATAACTTTACGGTCTTGTTGATATTTAGTATGTATTTCCTCAAGGATCTGCAACCACATGTCAGAATCCTTGTCAGCACTCATTCTCTCCTCAAATAGTCCTTCTGAGAAGGGACGATAACCCTGACCAGCAGCAATATAGATTGATCCACTATGCTGCTCTAGATTATAAAATGCATCCTCCAGTTTGTCAAGCATAGTCACCACGTTACCATGGGCAACTCTGGTCGATTGTTTCCATAGTGGGTCAATGTCGAAGTTAATGTTAGTGCAGTCTCTCCAGTATTGGTTATCATCACGTTGACTAAGAGCATAATGAATGGCAATGAAATTCTTCATCGACTCAATCATATTATCACAGTTGTAATTGAATGAGTCTTGCTCAAATCTAGAGTAGAAACCTTGACGACGTTGCAGTGTATCACATAGCAGCAGGATATTCTCATGGGTTGTCATCAGTCCAGTGGACTCCAAAGGTTCTAAGAAACCATATGACAATCCAATACCTACAACATTCTTAATCCATGCCTTCTCACGTTTACCATGTTTGATATTGATCTTGCGTAATTCTGCATTGCTGGCAATTTCGGGCGTATATCTCTCACTAAGATACTTTCTAAACTCTACCTCTGCCTCACACTCATTGATATAATCTGACGAGTAAACATATCCTGTGCCAACACGATGCCACAGTGGGATATTCCATACCCATCCTGCATTCATTGCAACGCAATCAGTATATGTTTCCATCTGATTCTCACGATCAGAGTATGGAATCTGTGTTGCTAGTGCTGTATCATTGAATAGTTTATCTTTGAATGAGATAAACTTACTACCCATGTGTTGCTCAAGTAACAGTGACTGAAAACCTGTGCAGTCAATATATAAATCTGCTCTGATTAGTCCATCCTGTGTAGTGACCAGTGAGTCAATACTACCATCAGGATTTTTCATCACTTTCTCAATCTTACCCTTGAGATGCATTACACCATTAGGAATGCAGTGATTATTCTTTAGATATTCGCCAAACAATGATGCATCAAAATGATATGCAGTGTCCCTATCCATATCATATGTGCAATCAGGAATAGGATCTGCAGATATCTTACACTGATCTGCTAGGTATGTTTGACTGTTTGCGAAGTTAGCAAACTGATCGGGGGGATATTTATCTACACCATACTTACAACCTAATTCAAAATATCTTTGTAGTGAATCCTTATAGTCAAAGAGGTCAAATTCACCAAATGGATATTGGAATCTCTCACCCTCACCATGTCTAAAATTCTTAAACGCAATCGATGTCTTGTAAGTTGCGTTGCAATGTGGCATCCAGTCTTTATCTTCCAACCCCATACGTCTCAGGAATCGGTTGAAATGCCCCAATGTAGATTCACCCACACCAATAGGTCCCTTATCATCTTCAATGAGACCAATTTGCATGTGTGGGAATGTTTTGGATAGCATTGCTGCTGCCATCCATCCACTGCTACCACCACCAACAATAACTATAGATTCAACTTTCATAGACAAAAAAATAGAGCAGTTATGTCGCCTGCTCTATGTATACACTTATTGCTTGTCTATATTACGCGGGTGGCACCCAGTTGTCAACCCAGTCATCCCATGCTTTACGACCTTCAAGTTGAGTGTGCTTGGGATTAGGGACAAACTCAGGCACAGTTCTTGGTGCAGTTGTGGTTGCCTTCACGTTAGCAATATGATCTTTCCAACGTGTGCCACCATCTTGGGCATCTTGATACTGCATGTCGAGTTGCTCACCCATATCACCATAAGCAAGGACACGAGTAACTAGAGCACGTTGTTTATGATCTTCAAGATCATCTCTGTGTACTACAACACCATTGATCATAGTGTGCTCATAAGTGCAATCGTCAGGGACTGGCACCCACTTCATATCAGCGTCTGGACCTTCATAGATCTCAAACTTATCTTCTTCGTCACAAATGTCATTTAATTGACCTGTTTGTGCGTTACAGATTGCCCATTTAGCCATGATAGATTAAAACCTCTACGTTGTTATTTATTAGCTGTAGTATTCGTAAACTACAACGACACCCTCTCGACCTCTTGCTCCACGGTTAGAGTTTCTTGACCCGTTACCTCCAGAGCCCCACGCGGCGTGGGATTGGTGTCTATGAGAATAGTTTGACTGGTTGTGTGATGATGGTTGAGATCCACCCATGTAAGAAGATCCTGACTCATGGTTACCATAAGAGTGATAAGATCCATGACCGTTACCACCTCCACCATATACATTTAGATTACCACCTGACCCGTTGCCGCCAATTCCTCCAGCATGTTGTTGACGACAGTTGGCACCATATCCGCCCGATGCTGAGCAGAATGATCCAAAACTTGATGAGTTACCGTTACCACCACATCCTGAGTAGTTTGTGCCACCACCAGGATTACCAACAGTAACAGAGACGCTGCTTGTGTTAGTTACATCAATCACTCTCTGTGAGCAACCACCAGCACCTGCAGATTCACAATATCCGCTTCCCCCACCACCAGCGCCGACTACGACGACTTTAATTGAATTAACGCCACTAGGTCTGCTCCAAGTGCCGTTAGATGTCCACACTTGCATGGATCTAAATCCACCTTGTGCAGAAACTGATGCCCATTGGAGATTGTTTCCGTCAGTGGATAGATAAGCACCACTCACGAAAGATGGAATCACATAGTTAGACGATCCCGAAATGCTGCCGTTGATGTTAAGGTTAGTGACCTTCAATTCACCTTGTGCAGTAATAGATCCGCTGTTGAGGGTAAACCCACCAACACCAGAAGGATCTCGTACTGTAGTAACTTTTAAGACGCTCATTTCGTAATGCCTGACTTAGTATTTATCCGAAGAATTCTTGGACCACAACAACACCTTCACGCCCTCTAGCACCTCTGTTACCATGCTGAGATCCATTTCCACCAGCACCCCACGCTGCGTGAGATTGATGTCTATGTGAATAGTTTGCTTGTCCATGGGAAGACGGTTGTCCACCACCATAATATGATCTACCAGAGGAATGGTTACCGTAACTATGGTGAGATCCGTGACCATTGCCACCACCACCATATACGTTTAGGTTACCACCTGATCCATTACCACCAATACCACCAGCATGTTGTTGACGACAGTTAGCGCCATATCCACCAGATGCAGAGCAATAACTACCAAATGATGAGGAGTTACCGTTACCACCACATCCTGCATAGTTTGTGCCACCACCAGGATTACCAACAGTAACAGAAACTGAGGACACATTAGTCACGTCAATAACTCTTTCAGAGGTGCCACCTGCGCCTGCTGATTCACAGTGACCAGACCCACCACCACCTGCTCCAGTAACAGTTACGATGATAGATTTACAGTTAGAAGGTTTAGTCCAAGTGCCATTAGATGTCCATACTTGCATGGATCTAATACCAGATGCACCACCTGCACCTGCCCATTCCAAACCAGATGCACCTGCTCTTAAATATTTACCTGCGTTACCCGACATATCGGGAATAATATAATCACTATTACCTGATATCTTTCCGTTGATAATAATATTAGAGACTGTCAACGTCCCAATAGCATGAATCTTACCCGTGGAGAGCAAGAATCCAGAGGTATCGGAAAGATCTTTAATAGATGATACTCTAATCTGTGACATAATAGTCTCTTTTTTAGTATTTATCCGTAGAATTCGTGGACAACAACTACACCCTCACGTCCTCTAGCACCTCTGTTACCATGCTGAGCACCGTTGCCACCAGCACCCCATGCAGCATGAGACTGATGTCTATGAGAATAGTTTGATTGACCATGAGATGATGGTTGTGACCCACCGAAGTAACTTACTCCTGCTGAGTGATTACCGTATGAGTAGTGTGATCCGTGCCCGTTACCTCCACCTCCGTAGATGTTGAGCGTCCCACCACTTCCGTTACCACCGTATCCACCTGCGTGCTGTTGACTACAGTTTGCACCGAGTCCGCCACCCGCACTGCAATAGGATCCAAAGGAGGAAGTGTTTCCACTACCGCCACAACCAGAATAGTTAGTACCTCCACCAGGATTACCTACACTGACTGAAACCGATGATACATTGGTCACGTCAATCTGCCTCTGTGCAGTGCCTCCAGCACCACCAGACTCGCAGTGTCCGCTACCTCCACCACCTGCACCTGTTACAGTAACCATGATAGTTTTTACACCAGATGGTCTACTCCAAGTGCCATTAGAAGTCCACACTTGCATAGATCTAACGCCAGCAGCACTACTTAAATCACCCCATTGTAGTGATGATCCATTAGTAGTAAGGAATTTACCTTGATATGATGACGGGTTAGGAATAATGTAATTAGATGATCCAGCGATAGTCCCATCCACTGTGATGTTAGTAACGGTCAATGTGCCGTTAGCAGTCAAACCACCACTAGACAGGGTGAATCCACCGATACCACCTAAGTCCTTAATAGCGTTTACATTTAGCTGTGCCATGCTACTTTAGTTCCTACAATGTTATTTATCAACCTTGGACACTGAATCCAATGTAAGTGATTGGAAGACTATCATAAGGAGAATACTTACCAAATCCACTTGTTGTGGTGTTACCAGAGCTCCACCAGTTTGAGTTTCTATGACTATAACTACCATTCCTATCACCTAGAGGTAGATAATATAAAAGTGCCCAACCCTGAGAGGGACTAAATCCAAACAGTCTACCATTTCTCATACCATTTGCACCACCACCTGAGGAAGAGTTTTCTCCACCAAAGAAACGACCACGCTCATTATTTTGATAGTAACCATCATAGTCACCGTTATTATCAGGACCCCAGTCTATGACTGTCCAGTCACCGCCGTCAGATGATCCGTCACCAGCGATGAATTTAACTCCACCGTATCCATTAAAATAATTATTATTTGCTCTAGGGACTGCTGTTAGAGGTAACCTACCAGAATAACCATTCTGCCAGTTACTGTTGTCATTATTACTAGAGTTTTGGTTTACACCAAAGCTAGTAATATAGCTAAGGAATGTCCTAGATCCACCTGGCATCGCCACATATGCAACTGCCGCTGGACTGCCTTGATTATATATGAAATTAACGTCAGAAACTTCATAAGCAGGTCCACTGGACCCACCACCACCTGCACCACCTTTACTTCCAACGGTTGCGCCAAGTGCAGAAAAAGATCCAGAGAAACCAATACTCATCCGAAATTACTCCCAGTGCCCAACACTGTAAACTGACCAGTTGTGCCAGTATTAAATGCAATGAATGATAGAGATACAACACAAATAGGATCACTCATTCCTGGTGCTGATCCACCTGCCCACTTAATTTGTTGTTGTTGACCATCAACATTGACTGTGGTTGGGACACCAGCACCACCATCATTGTTAATCACGACAGTAATTGTATATGCCGCGTTATCCGTAGGCATATTGTTAATATTCAGGGTAAAATTACCACCACCACTCTTTTGCACAAAGATTACATTATTGTTATTAAAATCGTGAGTGATATTACCGCTAGTATTATAGAAAGTTACGCTTTCCTTAGTTTCGGAGAAATGTAGAGTCCCTGTGCTGGTAATATTACCAGATGTGATTTCTTGAAATTCAGCAGTGCTAGAGTCTTCCTCACCAATAATATTCCATGCAGCACCATTCTCAACAGTAACTGTGAAACCATTATCAATTTGGACGGGACCAATAGTAGCACCGTTAGAGAATTCAGCACCACCGTTAGCAGTTGATCCAACAGTGATATTCTCTTGAATATTTTTTCCGTTTGTCCTGATGATAGAGTCTTCACCCAGTGAAGGACCACCACCACCCACATCATCCCAACCTGGCACACCTTGGGCAGCATCTGCCTTATAGATCTGCGCCATATCTTCGGTGCTGTTGTACACCAAAGTACCATAGGCAGGTGTGCCTAAGGCATTAACTTGCGATTGGTTTAGAGAGGGCAAATTGATCTGCTCGGTTACCTGCAGTGCCTCCATAATGGCACGGGTAACCTGATCAATTTGGTTTCCTATAATTTTGGTGGACATTCTAGACCCCGATTAGTGTATTATTTTAGATAACCAATTCACGGATTTGAATGTTGTCTCCAGTCTGAGGGATAGTGCCAACTGAGAAGTCTACAGCGTTAGCAGTAACTGTGTAGTCAGTTCCAGGACGTTGACAAACACCATTCAAGAATACAAGTAACGAATATGCATTATGACCAGGCGAGATAGCAAAGGATGTTGTAGACCCATTGCCTGTATACATCACACCATTGTTTCCATTGTTAATTCCAGTCGCCAATGAGTATTTATCAGCGCACCCATATTTTCCAGTTACATCAATGTCACCAGTAACGTGGACGTTACCAGCAATCTTCATGCGATTGGATGCATCAGGTGCGATGCCAATACCATAATGAGTATCACCACCAAATCTATTAGAGGTGATAGGACCAGTATCACTTAGACCAAACTTATACCATGTACCTGAGTCATAGATCCAACCCAAGAATGTACCTGGCGTCCAGTCAATGTTATAGCAGAGGTCACCGCTGTTGTATGCTTCAGTAGCATCAACTTCGGGATTTCCTTGTGCATCCTCTTCTGCCATGAGGATGTTACGAAGCACCGTGCCATCATCATTTGACAGGGTGAAATTAACAGTCTGAATAGTATCCTGTGATGTGACTTTCTTCTGGAAAGTAACAGGACCAGAGAATACAGATTCCAACTGGTTGGATGCACCACCAATAACAGTCAGTTTATCAGTCAGCACCAACTCAGAGAATGTCTCAATAGTTGTGCCTTCCTCACCCAACACATTAAGTTGTGCAATATCTTCATTAGTGATCTGACCTGTAACAGGGTTAATCACCTGGTTACCAACAAACAACTCACCATCACTGTTAACACCAGAGTAGTATGCAACACCTGCTGCTTCTTTCAGTGATTGTGATAGTCTAACCTCGGCAGGACTGAGCACTTCCACCTGAGTAGATGGGAATGCAGTTGAGTAGTTACCAGGACCGAAACCAAGATACTCAAACGTGTGACCAGATGCTCTAAGAATAGAGTATCTTCTCAATTCACAGAGAATAGGTTGGACACTGTTGTCAGCGTTAAGTTTCAGTGGGATCTTACGATCTTCTGCCTCACCTAGTCGTGCAGTAACAGAAATACCATTCAACACGTTAGATGTGGTGTTATAACCTAAGTTATTTTCACCTTCAAGCAAGAAGAATTGCGATGTCTCCTTCGTAATTGATCTCTCTGTGTCTTGATTAGGCACAGGAGATGCACCATCAGTTGTAGATACTAAACCAAGAATCTGGTTATCAGCAACAGATACAGATGCTGCAGGATCTGCTACTGGATTGTCTCTATCAAATGCAGGATATAGATCTATAACCTGTTGAGAGAAGAAGAAATCATTGAAGTTAGATGTAGATGGTGATACCGAAGCATTTAGCAATGTTAGGTAATAGATACCATCACTTACACCTCTTTCAAATCTTTGATATGTCTCAACCGCATAGATGTAATATGTCTTACTATATGAGGGTGAGTTTGTTTCACTGGATCTAGGTTGTACAACAAAACCAGTGATGGGCTCTCTAGGCACGGGGAATGCATCTTTGTCGAGCACATAGCGATAACGATACACTCTGTCAACCAAGTTACGAGCATCAGGCACCCTACGAATATAAGTTGTAGGTGTGAATCCAAGGTTTTGATAGAGGGAGTTTGCTTGCAGTGTAGTGTAAATGGTATTTTGCGCTGCGTTACCGTCAACCTGAAGATACCATTGATTGTTACTACTGTCCCATTTAATTGGTGAGTCATCATCGCCAGGACGTGTGCCAGTTACACTCTTACCAGAGGGATTGATGTCTGCATAGTGTGCAGTGGGTTCAGACGCGCCAGATGCAAGCAAGAGCACATATAGTCTGTCAGGAGTATTAACATCATCTCTTCTTGCACCAACTGTATAACCTTGGACCTTACCTGGCGGTCTTCCAGTTTCAGTTGAATATCCATATAGGAATAGTTTTGTTGGGTCTGCTACAGATCGGGTCTTAGTAATATCGATGGTAACCCAGTTGATTGAAATTTCATCAACATCTGACAGCGACTTGGGAGGGATAACGTGAGTAATCTGTCCCGCTTTATCTTTGGTAAACGATGCTGCTTTGAATCCTTTGCTTCGCAGCGACGTATTTCCGAAGTTAGAGTTGGAGTTAGTAATAGATAGGTCACCACCAGACTCACTAAAGAAATGGTCACCAAATCCCACAGCAAAAACAGACACGACCTGAATGAATGAATCATTGGATGCGTGAATATGGACGTGACGCCATCCTTTACGGTATTTACATAGACCGTTAATGTGTGCGCCAGATCCTGCCGCCTGTGCTTCATAGTTACCTGTGTTGGGGTTATATAACACAAAAGCACGGTCATCTTTCTGTAGAGAGATACCAGTAAACTGTGCCACAACCATTGATTTGAAACCAGTTGCTTGAGATCCATCGGCATGCATGCCGTTGATACCCCACACTGATCTCAGTGACATGTTAAACACATATGGAGAAGCAGAGTCAACTGTGTCAATCTCAACCTTAACCAATATGTTGCTACCTAAAGCATTACCTGAGGGCTCCGCTGACATTTGATAGGTAAACTGGTTACCCTGTGCGGATGTTACCAGAAAACTACCATTGTAGAGGAGAGCATCTTGGTCAGTAGGACCAGTAACCCCAGATATATTAACAGCGACACCCACGGAGAATCCGTGATTTTTCGGATTGCCGAGCTCATCCACCGTAAAGGCGGTTGCTGTTTGTCCATTTCTAATAATTTGTGATACTGCGAATTCGTCGGAAATAGGACCAACGATTCTATTTTCTTCGACTCTTGGTTGCAACTGGTCTTGAGCAACGAGACCAGAGGTGTCAGGAATAACTGCGTAACCTTTAGAGATCTTTTGATAATATAACTCTAGATCTGTAACGTTAGCATACTCAAAACAAGTGAGTTTATGGTGTGAGAAGTTAGGTGCAATCTGACTTAGGTCATCTCTATAATATACACCAGTATTATCACCATCAAAGAATGATGCCTGCCAGAAATAGCAACCACCAGTTACCCTAAAGATCGCAGAAGGAACAGGTTCATTAGCAGCAGTAATACCGAGACTACCCTGTACCGTGGGATAAGGGACATATTTTGGAATGATTTTGGTTCGACGTAAGTCCGAACCAACAACAGAGCAACCACGAGGGACAATAACACCACCACGAGTTGAATTAAATTTATAAAGCTCATTACTTGCTGACGTTAAATCAAAGTTGGTGTTTTCATTAAATGGTTGGATTTGATTATAATCTGCAAGACCAGGTCTGTTATCAATAACATACTCTGATGGATACAGATAGATCGAGAATGCGTCAAATTCGTCGTTTGACAAACCAACACGATATGAGAAACGTGCCACCTCAAGGAATGCACGTTGGAGAGTCTTAAATGGGCGCAATGCCGAGTTACCTCGGTTGTCAAATGCATCCGACGCATCAAAATCGTCGGGGTTGACGTAGATAATACGTCCCGTCCTCGACGTGATGATATTCTTAAGACGAGTAAGTGCCATTCTTCAGGAATCCTTCTTCTTTAGTATTTATGGGCGATTAGGGAGCAGCGCCACCGCCTTCTTCACTTGCAACCTTAGTCATGTTAACAACAGGAAGGTCACCAGAAGGAGACTCAAATCCGTTAACAACATAACTCAGATCTCCAGCAGAGGAGTAGACGAGCAAGTTTTGACCAGGACCCACAACAATGCCAGAATTTTTCTCAGTTTCATTTGCAGAAACAGCATTATCATAATAGAGATAATCCTCTGCATTATAGAGACCTGTCTGACTTGTTTGCTCAGCAGATGAAATAGTTGCGACATCGAATGTCAAAGCAGCACCACCACCGTTACCTAGTTGTGAATCATTGATCTGGACAGTTTCAGATACCGCAAAGTCTTCACCACCATCAACGATAGTGATAGTTGCAGCTCCAGATCCATCGACAGTAACAGTAAATCTTGCCTTAGAAATGTCACCAGATGCGCCAGTAGCGTCAGCAGTAAGACTTACATATGTGCCAGCAGCGCGGTTTGCGTCAGCAGCAGCAATACTATTAACAGAAAGAATCTTACCAGACACTGCCTTGGTCAATATGCGAGTGCCATTATTCAGTGTGGGTGAATCATAGAATTCTGTATTATCTGCAAATGCAGCAGATCCTTCACCTAAAGCAACCTTAAGGTGTGCTTTTGCAGGATCCCAACCCATCACATAACCATAAGGACCAGCGGTAACTCCACCTGCTTGGACAGTTTGGGTCACATTGTTAATAGTGAAAGAATCACCTGCAACCAGTGGCTCACCACCAACATCATAGATGTAAATTTCTTCGTAACTTGGATTGGTCTGGACACTAACACCAAAACCAACTCCAGTTGTGCTACCTGTAGGGGATCCGTCTGCGTATACAAAAAGTGAAATTGCAGTGTTTTCATCAATAGAGATTGATGTAAATGCACCAGATGTGCCTGCTGTGCCAACTTTACTTACACCCTGAGTATATTCAGTGCCTGGAGGCGTGGCGTTTGTACCTTCACCAGCATCACTGGAAAATTTCAACGGGTAATTATTACATGTAGCATCACTCAAATCAAACTTATATGTAAGATCGATATTGAGAGCCATTGTGTTGTTAAAGATGTGATCATTACCACCGTTAGTCAGGGTTGTCACATACTTATCGTTGATCAATGCGTCAGTATTTGTTAAGAAACTGAGAATGGCAGAAGCGTTAGATGTGCCACCAGTAACTGTTTCACCTTCACTAAAATAGTTGACAAGATATGTGCCGTTATCAACCAAAAGAGTGACGTTAACACCATCGTTGTGGTCTACATCAGAAGTGCCGTAGCGTCCACGGACCAGAGTAAGATCATTACCATTAACCTGATCAATGGTGCAAAGCTCACTATCAATCAGGACAACACCACCAGAGACAAAACCAGTAGAGTCAGTAACAGTCAATGCAGTATCACCAGCGGTGTAAGTAGCACCCTCGTTAATAGTAGTAACGGTAGCAGATGCTGACCACGCATTAGATGAGATACCTGCAGGAATTGTGCGAGCGGTTGATCCTAACTGAGCACGAGTAACTGTAACTGCATTAGTAGTAGTGTTAATACCAGATGCATCAATCGTAACAACTTCAGTATCAGCACTATCAGAAGCACCAACAGTTACATACATTCCATCAGCAAGACCCGTTGTGCGGGAGAATGCCAACGATGTAACACCAGTGCCGTAACTACTTAACTGTAAAAATCCTTGAGTATTATCACCACCACGATAAACAGCAGTATAACCAGAGTCACCACCAGTAATAGTCTCACCACCTACAAAGATACCTGCAAGAGAGTCAGCGGTATATTGAGTGGCAGAGATAGGCAACACCTTAGTGTAATAGGTGACCGTGCCAGTTGCCTTGAAGATGTCAAGGATCTT
>CEUV01058956.1_pt1 | contig 20501 bp, 31 predicted proteins | sample 356401 | NCBI WGS metagenome assembly CEUV01 (sample SAMEA2622710, study PRJEB7988) | marine metagenome | isolation source: saline water (ENVO:00002010), including
CAATAAAGTAGAGATCAAAAAAGCAGTTGAGGCCACTTATGGTGTGACTGTTGACAAAGTACGAACGTTGATTTACGGTCCAGAGCGCAGAACACGCTATACAAAAACCGGGATTCAGCACGGGAAAACCAATGCAACCAAACGTGCGATAGTACAGGTTGCGGAAGGGGATCAAATCGATTTTTATAGTAATTTATAATCAAATAGGATGTCAGTTAGAAAACTTAAACCTATAACTCCTGGACAGCGCGGTAGAGTGGTCAATGGATACGACGCCATCACCACTGATAAGCCGGAGAAAAGCTTGCTTGCTCCGAAAAAACGTTCAGGTGGTCGTAACAATAGCGGTCGAATGACTGTTCGCTATCGTGGTGGAGGTCACAAAAGACGCTACCGTATCATTGACTTCAAGCGTAATCGTTTTGATAGCCCTGCAGAGGTATTGAGCATAGAGTACGATCCGAATCGATCTGCTTTTATCGCCTTGACTCAGTTTAAAGACGGTGAAAAGAGATACATGATTGCGCAAAACGGATTGCAAGTAGGCCAAAAGGTCGTTTCAGGTGAGAAAGTTGCTCCAGAAATTGGAAATGCAATGGCACTCGCCAATATTCCACTTGGTACAATTATCTCCTGTATTGAGCTTCATCCAGGAAAAGGTGCTGCAATCGCGAGAAGCGCTGGATCATTTGCACAGCTAATGGCTCGTGAAGGAAAGTTTGCAACGATCAAACTTCCATCTGGTGAAACCCGCTTGATTCTCACAACTTGTATGGCTACAATTGGAGCAGTTTCTAACTCCGATCATCAGTTACTTGTTTCAGGTAAAGCAGGTCGGACACGTTGGCTAGGTAGACGCCCACGTACCCGTCCAGTTGCTATGAACCCTGTCGATCACCCAATGGGTGGTGGTGAAGGCCGTGCTTCTGGAGGACATCCTAGATCTAAAAACGGAATTCCTGCTAAAGGGTACCGTACAAGAAATAAAACAAAAGCATCCAACCGGTATATTGTTGAACGTAGAAGAAAATAAGCATGGCTAGATCACTAAAAAAAGGACCTTACGTACACTATAGCTTGATAAAAAAGCTACAAGCAAACCTTGATTCTGGTAAAAAGAACGTCATTAAAACATGGTCACGTGCATCGATGATTACACCAGATTTTGTTGGTCAAACAATAGCTGTTCACAATGGTAAGCAATTTATTCCTGTGTATATCACAGAAAACATGGTTGGTCACAAACTGGGTGAATTTTCACCCACGCGTAATTTTAGAGGCCATGCAGGTGCAAAAAATAAAGGTAAGAAATAACTATGGGAGTTCGTAAACGCAAATCCGCAGAAGAGTTGAAAGAAGCACGCAAACACGTTGCATTTGCTAAGCTTAACAACTGCCCAACATCTCCACGTAAGATGCGTCTCATGGCAGACTTGATTCGTGGTGAAGGTGTTGATAAGGCCCTATCGGTTCTCCGATTCAGCCCAAAAGAATCATCAGTTCGATTGGAAAAGCTGTTGTTATCAGCAGTAGCCAACTGGCAAGCTAAAAATGAAGACGGTGATGTAGAAAAAGCCGGCTTGTTTGTGAAAGAAATTCGTGTGGATAGTGCACGTATGCTTAAAAGATTACGTCCGGCTCCTCAGGGTCGTGCGCATCGAATTCGTAAACGCTCAAACCATGTTACACTGGTGTTAGGAGCTCAAGATAACGCTCAAAGCTAATTAAGGACTATGGGACAAAAAACAAATCCAATTGGGAATCGAATAGGAATCATCCGCGGATGGGAGTCCAACTGGTATGGTGGTAGAGACTATGGTGACAAGTTGTCTGAAGACGATAAAATCCGTCGCTATGTACATGCTCGCCTTGCTAAGGCAAGTGTTTCTCGAATTTTTATTGAAAGAACACTTAAGCTTGTTACTGTAACAATTACAACGGCTCGTCCTGGGATTATCATCGGTAAAGGTGGGTCTGAGGTTGACCGTTTAAAAGAGGAGCTAAAGAAAATCACAGGGAAAGAAGTTCAATTGAATATTTTTGAGATCAAACGCCCTGAACTCGAAGCCCAGCTTGTTGCCGCGAGTATTGCACGTCAAATAGAAAGTCGAATTTCTTATCGCCGTGCCATTAAGATGGCCATTGCTGCTTCCATGCGCATGAATGCAGAGGGAATAAAAGTTCAAATCTCAGGTCGGTTGAACGGCGCCGAGATGGCTCGTTCCGAAAGCTATAAAGATGGACGAATTCCATTATCTACCTTTCGCGCTGATATCGATTATGCTTTGGTTGAAGCACGAACTACCTATGGTCGAATAGGAATCAAGGTATGGATCATGAAAGGCGAAGTATACGGAAAGCGAGAGCTATCTCCACTTGTTGGTATGAGTTTAAACGCTTCTAAAGGTAAGAATGATAAACGTTCTGGCCGAGGAGGTCGAAGAAGAAAGTAAAGCATTATGTTATCACCTAAAAAAACTAAATATAGAAAAATGCAGAAAGGCCGCATGAAAGGCCTCTCACAGCGCGGACACCGACTGTCAAACGGAATGTTTGGCGTTAAAGCGCTGGACTCTGTGTTCGTCACCTCCCGACAGATCGAAGCTGCACGTATCGCAGCAACTCGTTATATGAAGAGAGAAGGGCAGCTATGGATCAAGATTTTCCCAGATAAGCCCATCACCAAAAAACCCTTAGAGGTCCGAATGGGTAAGGGAAAAGGTGCTTTGGATCACTATGTTGCTGTGGTAAAGCCTGGACGTATATTATTTGAGATTTCAGGAGTGCCAATCGATGTTGCTAAGGAAGCATTGCGTTTGGCATCTCAAAAATTACCTGTGAAAACGAAATTTGTAATTGCGCGTGATTACGACGCTTAATAGTAGAATGATGAAGCAAAAAGAAGTCAATACCATGACATTGGATGAGCTGCAAGACAAGTTGGCTCAACTGCAGAAAAGCTATAAAGAAGCAAAGTTTACGCATGCACTTTCTAATTTGGAGAATCCCTTGCAATTGCGTTCGCAGCGAAGAATCATCGCAAGATTGCAAACAGAATTAAATCGACGTAAAACGCAAGAGGCCTAATTGATTATGGAGACAAGAAATTTAAGAAAAGAGCGAATTGGTGTGGTGACCAGCAACAAAATGCAAAAGTCAATTGTTGTTAGCGAGGTCAAGCGTGTAAAACACCCGATGTATGGGAAGTTTGTTTTGAAAACAAAAAAGTACGTAGCTCATGACGAGAAAAACGACTGTAACATTGGTGATACGGTTCGTATAATGGAAACCCGCCCACTCAGTGCCTCTAAATGTTGGAGACTGGTGGAAATTATTGAAAGAGCAAAATAATGGTACAACAAGAATCGAGACTTAAAGTTGCGGATAACACAGGTGCCAAGGAGGTACTCACAATCCGTGTTCTAGGAGGAACCAAGCGCAGATACGCTTCTATTGGAGATAAAATTGTCGTTACAGTTAAAGACTCCACCCCAAATGGTACGGTAAAAAAGGGGCAAGTATCAACTGCTGTTGTCGTACGAACCAAAAAAGAAATTCGTCGTCCTGATGGATCATACATTCGTTTTGATGAGAATGCTTGTGTGCTGCTCGATCCGAGTGGTGAGATGCGTGGTACTCGTGTTTTTGGGCCTGTTGCTCGTGAATTGCGAGATAAGAAATTTATGAAAATTATATCCTTAGCACCTGAGGTTTTATAAGTATATAGGTATGAAAAAAATAAAAATTAAAACGGGAGATACAGTTCGAGTCATTGCTGGTGACCACAAAGGGTCTGAAGGTAAGATTCTGAAGTTTGTCACTGATAAAGACAAGGCAATAGTAGAAGGTGTCAATTTGGTGAAACGTCACACCAAGCCCAACGCACAAAACCCACAAGGTGGAATTGTAGAAAAAGAAGCAGCAATTCATATCTCTAACCTATCGCTGCTGACGACTGACGGTGAAACTACACGCGTAGGATACCAAATGAATGGAGATACTAAGGAGCGGATTTCACGAAAAACAAAAGAAGTAATCTAATGGTACCTAGACTAAAAGAAGAATATAAACAGCGAGTTGTTGGTGCGATGACTGAAGAATTTAGTTATCGTAACCTCATGGAAGTTCCCAAACTCCAAAAGATTGTAATCAGTCGAGGGGTTGGAGCTGCTGTTGCAGATAAAAAATTGGTAGAGCATGCGATTGAAGAATTGACCTTAATTTCAGGTCAAAAAGCAGTTGCAACACTCTCCAAAAAAGACGTTTCCAACTTTAAGTTACGAAAAGGGATGCCAATTGGTGCCCGCGTGACATTGCGCGGAGACCGCATGTACGAATTTTTAGACAGGTTGGTTACTTCTGCACTTCCACGAGTTCGTGATTTTCAAGGAATCAAAGCCAGTGGTTTTGATGGACGAGGAAACTACAATCTCGGGGTTACTGAGCAAATTATTTTCCCAGAAATCGACATTGATAAAGTCGCTAAAATTGCCGGAATGGACATCACTTTTGTGACGTCTGCTGAAACAGATAAAGAAGCAAAATCACTATTAGCTCATTTGGGCTTGCCTTTCAAAAACAATTAATATGGCTAAAGAATCGATGAAGGCCCGCGAGGTCAAACGTGCAAAACTCAATGCGAAATATGCTGCCAAGCGAAAGGCATTGCTTGAAGCTGGGGATTACGAAGCTTTGCAAAAACTTCCGAAAAACTCATCGCCTGTGCGTATGCACAATCGTTGTAAATTGACTGGACGTCCAAAAGGATATATGCGTCAATTCGGAATTTCACGAGTGATGTTTCGCGAAATGGCAAATAAAGGTTTAATCCCTGGCGTAAGAAAAGCCAGTTGGTAAAAAAATAAGTATGAACACAGATCCAATAGCAGATTTTTTAACACGTATCAGAAATGCCAATAGCGCAGGACATCGTGTTGTTGAAGTTCCCGCATCAAAGCTGAAATTAGAGATTACCAAAATCCTTTTTGATCAGGGCTACATTCTTAGCTATAAGCATGAAAATGAAAGCGCTCAGGGGACGATAAAGATTGCATTAAAATATGATTCAATCACGAAAGATCCTGTCATCAAAAAGCTACAACGCGCTAGCACGCCGGGACTTCGTAAGTACACTGGCTCTGTCGATATTCCGCGTGTGCTCAATGGACTTGGTATTGCCATCATGTCTACATCACATGGAGTCATGACTGGAAAACAAGCAAAAAAAGAAAATGTAGGGGGAGAAGTACTCTGCTACGTATATTAAAAGAACAGTAAATAAGTACAAATGTCACGAGTAGGAAACAATCCGATAACAATTCCAGATGGTGTGGTCGTTGATATTCAAACTGACCAAATTACCGTCAAAGGGAAATTTGGTGAATTGAGTCAGCCATATGACACAGTTACATTCACACAAGAAGATACTGTTCTGACAGTAAGCAGACCCTCTGAAGCCAAGCCGCATAAAGCAAAACACGGCTTGTATCGCGCTTTGGTCAATAATATGGTAGAAGGGGTTTCAAAAGGCTTTACTAAAGAATTGGAACTTGTCGGGGTTGGATATCGTGCTTCGAATCAAGGACAAAAATTAGATCTTGCTCTAGGGTTTTCTCACAATATTGTTTTTGAGATTCCTAGCGAAGTGAAAGTGGAAACGATTTCTGAGAAAGGTAAAAATCCAATTGTCAAGTTGACTTCACATGACAAGCAATTGTTAGGTGCTGTGGTTGCAAAGATTCGCTCTTTCCGCAAGCCAGAGCCTTACAAAGGTAAAGGAGTCAAGTTTGTTGGTGAACAAATTCGTAGAAAAGCAGGTAAATCTGCGTAATTAAAAAGGTATGAAACAATCGAAAACACAACGAAGATTTCGCATCAAACGTCGATTTAAGGCAACCGTTTCTGGCTCGTCTGATCAACCACGCATGTCTGTTTTTAGAAGTAATAAGGAGATTTATGCACAAATCATCAATGATGAAACTGGTGAAACTCTGGCTGCTGCATCATCTCGGGATAAAGATTTGACTGGTAAAGGGTCATCGAAAACCGAAAAAGCTGGTTTGGTTGGAAAGCTGATTGCTGAGAAAGCGTTGGCTGCTGGTGTGACTACGATTCGATTTGACCGTGGTGGATATCTGTATCACGGCCGTGTTAAATCGCTTGCAGAAGGTGCTCGCGAGGGAGGATTAAAATTTTAATTGAAGTATGTATCAAAACTATAAAAATATAGAATTTGTCAAACCAAGTGGTCTGGATCTTAAAGATCGCCTCGTTGGTGTTCAGCGTGTGACAAAAGTAACCAAGGGTGGTCGTGCTTTTGGATTTTCTGCGATTGTTGTTGTAGGCGATGAAAACGGAGTTGTCGGACATGGACTGGGAAAATCTAAGGAGGTTAGCGAAGCAATCGCAAAAGCGGTTGAAGATGCAAAGAAAAATCTAGTTCGCATTCCGATTCACAAAGGAACGCTTCCACACGAACAAAAAGGAAAATTTGGTGGTGCTCGCGTATATTTACAACCTGCATCTACGGGTACGGGAGTAATCGCTGGTGGTGCTGTTCGTGCAGTACTGGAGGCAGTTGGGGTACATGACGTACTCTCTAAGTCTCAAGGATCATCCAACCCTCACAATGTTGTTAAGGCAACCTTTGATGCGCTTCTACAGTTGCGTAACGCAAACTTGATCGCCAAACAACGTGGTATTTCTCTTGATAAAGTTTATAATGGATAAAGACATGGGAAAAATTAAAGTAACACAAACACGCAGTTACATCAAGCGTCCTGAAAACCAAAAGCGAACGCTTAAGGCATTGGGATTGAAAAACATTGGTCACTCTGTTGAGCACGATGATTCTGCTGCTGTGCTTGGAATGATAGATAAAGTGAAACACCTTGTTTCTGTAGAACAACTGTAAGTCATGGAATTAGGAAATTTAAAACCCGCTAAGGGAGCTGTAAAGTCTGGAAACAAAAGACTGGGTCGTGGACAAGGATCGGGGTCTGGTGGAACAGCAACTCGTGGTCACAAGGGAGCCAAATCTCGTTCTGGTTATTCCAAAAAGATCGGATTTGAAGGAGGTCAGATGCCTTTGCAACGTCGTGTTCCGAAGTTTGGATTTACCAACATCAATCGAAAGGAGTATCAAGGGATTAACCTCGATACCCTACAGCAGTTGGTAGATGCTAAAAAAGTTAAAAAAGAGATTTCTCTTGCTCAATTTGTTGGATTGCGACTGGCAGGAAAAAACGATTTGGTTAAAATTTTAGGTCGCGGTACACTGTCAGTACCATTGAAAATAACAGCACATAAATTCACAGCTTCCGCTAAAGCTGCTATAGAAGCGGCAGGTGGAGAAGCGATAGATGCTTAATTGATTATGAGACAATTTTTAGAAGCAATAAAGAATATTTGGAAAATTGAAGAGTTGAGAAACCGAGTGGGCCTCACTTTGGGCTTGTTACTTGTCTATCGTGTGGGTGCACAGGTTGTTCTTCCGGGAATTGATTCGGTTCAACTTTCCGAGCTCGCCAATCGTACTGATGGAGGTGGGCTTTTGGGGATTTTAAATGCCTTTACTGGAGGTGCATTTGCCAATGCTTCTATATTTGCCTTGGGAATTATGCCCTATATTTCTGCTTCTATTGTTGTTCAATTGATGGGAATCGCCGTTCCTTATCTTCAGAAATTACAAAAAGAAGGCGAAAGTGGCCGCAGAACAATAAATCAGATAACACGTTGGTTGACCATCGCGATTTGTGTTGTTCAAGCACCGGCTTATCTCTATGGATTGGGTGCGCTTGGGGTTCCAGACTCTGCTTTCTTGCTTGGTAAAGGACCTACCTTTATTATTACCTCGGTAATCATATTGGTAACAGGAACCATATTCGCGATGTGGCTGGGTGAAAAAATTACTGATAAGGGAATTGGAAATGGAATTTCTTTACTGATTACCGTTGGTATTATCGCTACAATGCCATTGTCCTTTGTGCAAGAATTTGTTTCTAGAGTAACTGAAAACAATGGTGGTCTGATCATGATACTAGTCGAGTTGGTGATTTGGATAATTGTCAATGGCCTATGTGTGCTTTTGGTTTTGGCAGTTCGTCAAATTCCAGTTCAATATGCTCGTCGTACAGCAGCTGGAGGATATGCAAAAAATCAAGGAAGTGCACGTCAATATATTCCATTAAAACTCAACGCATCAGGCGTTATGCCAATTATCTTTGCGCAAGCGATTATGTTTGCACCAGCATACCTTGGACAAGCAATTGGCAACAACGCTGTCGGTCAATGGATGCAGGCATCCTTCTCTGACATCTTTGGTCTTTGGTACAATGTTCTCTTTGGAATTTTAATCATAGTGTTTACTTATTTCTACACTGCGATTACAGTTCCTACCAATAAGATGGCTGATGATCTAAAACGAAATGGAGGATTTGTTCCTGGAATACGTCCTGGTGGAGAAACGGCTGACTTTTTGGATCGTGTGATGTCGCATATCACTTTTCCAGGGTCGTTGTTTTTAGCAGCAATCGCTGTATTGCCAGCTGTTGCATACCAATTGTTGGGATTGCAGCAAGGATGGGCACTCTTTTACGGGGGAACTTCATTACTGATTATGGTTGGAGTTGCTATCGATACGATTCAGCAAGTCAATGCGTACTTGCTTAACCGTCATTATGACGGATTGATGACAACGGGAACGAAAAGAAAAGGATAATCATGGCGAAACAACCAGCTATAGAGCAAGACGGACAGATTATTGAGGCTTTATCCAATGCCATGTTTCGGGTGGAGCTAGAAAATGGTCACGTTGTTACGGCACACATCTCTGGTAAAATGCGTATGCATTATATCAAGTTGTTGCCAGGAGATAAAGTAAAACTTGAAATGAGTCCGTACGACTTGACAAAGGCGCGGATTACATATAGATACTAGTTTATGAAAGTTAGAGCATCATTAAAGCAAAGAAGCGCAGACTGTAAGATTGTACGTCGAAAGGGTCGCTTATATGTCATTAACAAAAAGAATCCACGATTCAAACAAAGGCAAGGGTAATTATGGCAAGAATTTCAGGAGTAGATATTCCAAAACAAAAACGAGGTGAAATCGCCTTGACTTACATTTTCGGTGTAGGTAAAAGTAGAGCACAGCAGATTTTAGAAAAAGCTGGGGTGGATGTAGACAAAAAAGTTTCGGATTGGAATGACGACGAAATCGGAAGAATTCGTGAAGCGGTTTCAGCATATACGATTGAAGGAGAACTTCGTTCGGAAATTCAGATGAGCATCAAGCGATTGATGGATATCGGTTCATTCAGAGGCATTCGCCATCGAATTGGGCTTCCTCTCCGTGGGCAGAGAACTAAAAATAACTCTAGAACACGTAAAGGAAAACGAAAAACTGTTGCAAACAAAAAGAAAGTAACCAAATAATCATTGATTTATGGCGAAGACGAGTTCTAAAAAACGAAAAGTTGTTGTTGAATCATTTGGAGAAGCACATGTTACGGCTTCCTTCAACAACATTATTATATCTCTAACCAATACCAAAGGAGAGGTGATTTCTTGGTCGTCTGCTGGTAAAATGGGTTTTAGAGGTTCGAAGAAAAACACACCTTACGCTGCTCAACTTGCTGCTGAGGATGCCGGTAAAGTTGCGTTAGAAGCAGGTTTGCGTAAAGTAAAAGTATTTGTGAAAGGTCCCGGAAATGGTCGAGAATCTGCCATTCGAACCATTCATAATTTGGGGATTGAGGTAACGGAAATCGTTGATGTTACCCCACTTCCTCACAACGGATGTAGACCACCGAAAAGAAGAAGAGTGTAAAAATTAAAAGAAGGGAATTAGTTTGACGAAGGATAGACCTTAATTCTCATTCCCCTTCAACTAAAATAAAACTATGGCAAGATATACTGGTCCAAAAACAAAAATAGCCCGAAAGTTTGGTGAAGCGATTTTCGGCGAGGACAAAGCTTTTGAAAAAAGAAACTATCCACCAGGGCAACACGGAAACAACCGCCGTCGCCCCAAGAAGTCTGAATACGCAATTCAGCTTATGGAGAAACAAAAAGCAAAATTCACGTATGGGATTTTGGAGCGTCAATTTAGAAATCTATTTGATCGTGCGAGCCGAAGCAAAGGTGTAACAGGTGAGGTATTGCTTCAATTGTGTGAATCTCGTTTAGATAATATTGTTTATCGATTGGGGATTGCGCCCACTAGAAGTGCAGCGCGCCAATTGGTGAACCATCGCCATATCACCCTAAATGGTTCTGTGAATAACATCCCTTCAACTCATATCAAAGAAGGTGATGTTGTAGGTGTGCGTGAAAAATCAAAATCACTTGAGGTTGTGGAACGTTCAGTTGCTCAATCTAGTGCGGTTCAGGAATGGCTTTCATGGAATGAAGCCACTCTTGAGGGAACCTTGGTCTCTGTACCATCACGTGAGCAAATCACAGAAAACATAAAAGAACAATTGATTGTAGAACTTTATTCAAAATAATTTAGAATGGCATTATTTAATTTTCAAAAGCCCGACAAAGTAATAATGATTGAATCCACAGAGTTTGAGGGGATTTTCGAATTTCGACCTCTTGAGCCCGGTTACGGATTAACAATTGGTAACGCGTTGCGCCGAGTGATGTTATCCTCTCTTGAGGGATTTGCCATTACTTCTTTGCGTATCAATCAAGTTGATCACGAATTTTCAACTCTTCCTGGAATCGTTGAAGACGTCACCGAAATGATTTTAAACTTTAAGCAAGTCCGCTTAAAGCAGCAAATCGATGCAATAGATGATGAGACAGTAAGTGTTGCACTTTCCAATCAAGAAAAACTAACAGCTGGAGATTTACAGAAGTTTATCTCTGGTTTTCAAGTTCTCAACCCAGACCTGGTGATTTGCAATATGGACAAGAGTGTTAATCTCAACTTTGAATTCACAATCGATAAAGGTAGAGGGTATGTGCCAGCTGAAGAAAATAAAAAAGCGACAGCACCCATTGGAACCATTGCTATCGATTCTGTTTACACACCAATCAAAAACGTGAAATACAGTATTGAGAACTTCCGAGTTGAGCAGAAAACAGATTATGAAAAACTTGTTTTCGAAATCGCTACCGACGGTTCTATTCACCCGAAGGATGCTTTAACGGAAGCTGCCAAGACTTTGATTCACCACTTTATGCTTTTCTCTGATGAACGTATCACTTTAGAGGCAGATGAAATTGCGCAAGCTGAAGTATATGACGAGGAGTCTCTACACATGCGTCAGTTATTGAAAACAAAACTTATTGATATGGACCTTTCAGTTCGTGCGTTAAATTGTTTGAAAGCTGCTGAAGTTGATACCCTTGGAGATTTAGTTTCTTTCAACAAATCCGATTTGATGAAGTTTAGAAACTTTGGAAAGAAGTCATTAACAGAACTCGAAGACCTGGTTGTTTCAAAGGGACTTAACTTCGGAATGGACTTAAGTAAATACAAATTAGACAAGGATTAAGCCCTTGTAAAGAATCGTATTATGAGACACGGAAAAAAGATTGCACATCTGGGTAGAACAGCCTCTCATCGAAAAGCGATGATGGCCAATATGGCATCCTCTTTGATCGAGCACAAGCGTATCAACACCACTGTTGCAAAAGCCAAAGCGCTTAAAAAGTTTGTCGAACCACTAATCACTAAGGCCAAAAGTGACACGACCCACAATCGTAGAGTTGTTTTTTCGGCTTTGCGCAACAAATATGCGGTAAGCGAACTTTTTCGCGGCATTGCTGAAAAGGTGGCGGATCGTCCCGGTGGATACACGCGGATCATCAAAGTAGGAAGTCGTCTTGGAGATAACGCTTCAATGGCTTTGATCGAGCTTGTTGACTTTAATGACACCTATGTTACTGAAAAGCCCACCAAAAAGCGCTCACGTCGACGCGGCGGTAAGAAAAAAGTAGAAACAGCACCAGCTGCTTCTGAAGCTGATATAGCAGAAGACGTTGTTGAAGAAGTAACTGAAGAAGTCGCTGCACCTGAAACAGAAGAAGTCGCAGTGGAGGAGACGCCAGCTCAAGAGGAATCAGAAGAGGAGACGAAAGCCGCAGAGCCGGCAACTGAAGAAGTTACTGAAGATCCCTCAGAAACCGTTTCTGAAGCTGATGAAAATCAAGAAGATTCAAAAGAAGAAAAGTCAGAATAGTATTGTGTAAATCTTCAAGATTTTCTTAATAACTAATAGGGATAGACCATTGTGTTTATCCTTTTTTTTGTGCTATTTTTGTACCAACTAAAAATCAAGATGAGTAAGTACAGTATGCGTCCTAAAGCATTTATTTTGCTCGAAGATGGAACTGTTTTTTTTGGAAAATCCGTTGGTATTGGCGGTACCGCAACTGGTGAGGTGTGCTTTAACACTGGAATGACTGGTTATCAAGAAATTTTTACTGACCCTTCTTATTATGGTCAACTTATGGTTACCACCAATGCGCATATCGGCAATTATGGCGTGAATGATGAGGAGGTAGAGTCTGCTCAAATTCAAATTGCTGGACTGATCTGTAAAAATTTCAACTTTGAACATTCGCGTCCTGCTGCTGATAAATCTCTTTTAGAGTTTTTTGAGAAACAAAAATTGGTTGCCATCTCCGATGTGGATACACGGGCATTGGTGAGCTATATTCGAGATCATGGTGCCATGAATGCATTGATTTCAACAGAAGTTGATGCGATGGATAGCTTGCAAAAAAAATTACAGAAAGTACCATCAATGAAGGGACTTGAATTGGCATCAAAAGTCTCCACTGATGAGCCTTATTATGAAGGAGACCCTTCTGGTCCAATCAAAATTGCTGCTTTAGACCTGGGAATTAAAACGAATATTTTACGAAATTTTGTTTCTCGTAATGCGTATGTTAGGGTGTTTCCATTTGATACGGATTTTGATACCATGTCTGCATGGAACCCAGATGGATACTTTCTATCGAATGGTCCTGGAGACCCTGAACCATTGACTGGTCCAATTGAAGTTGCAAAACAAATTCTTTCTGAAAACAAACCCCTTTTTGGGATTTGTCTAGGACATCAAATTATTGCCCTTTCACAAGGCATACCAACGTATAAAATGCGCAATGGACACCGTGGAATCAATCATCCGATATTAAACCTTGAAACAGGAAAAGGAGAAATTACATCCCAAAACCACGGCTTTGCCATTGACCGTGATGCAACTGAAAAAAATGATAATGTATCTATCACGCATCTTCATTTAAATGATGATACCGTCGCTGGTATTCGAGTAAAAGGAAAACCTTGCTTTTCTGTGCAGTATCATCCAGAGGCAAGCCCAGGCCCGCACGATTCATCCTACCTTTTCGATCAATTTATCCAACTTATTCTAGACCAAAAAAATAAACTATGAGTATTATTATTGACATCCACGCAAGACAAATCTTTGATTCCCGTGGAAACCCTACTGTTGAGGTTGATGTGACTACAGAAAACGGAGTTCTCGGTAGAGCTGCGGTTCCCTCTGGGGCTTCAACCGGAGAACATGAAGCTGTTGAACTGAGAGACGGGGGTGATGCTTTTATGGGGAAAGGTGTTCTGCAAGCAGTAAGAAATGTAAATGCGATTATTGCAAAAGAGTTGATTGGAAATTCCGTTTTTGAACAAGAGGATTTGGATCAACTTATGATCGAACTTGATGGAACAACAAACAAGTCAAAACTTGGAGCAAATGCAATCTTAGGTGTTTCTTTGGCGATTGCCAAAGCAGCTGCAAATGAGTTGGGGATGCCGCTTTATCGTTATATCGGTGGAACAAATGCAAATACCCTTCCTGTACCTATGATGAATATTATCAATGGCGGTTCACATTCTGATGCTCCCATTGCTTTCCAAGAATTCATGGTTATGCCAATTAAGGCAAACTCCTTTTCGGATGCACTTCGAATGGGAACCGAAATTTTTCACCATCTCAAAAAAGTATTGCATCAGCGAAATCTAAGTACCGCTGTTGGCGATGAAGGTGGATTTGCTCCCGCACTTGATGGCACTGAAGATGCGCTTGACACCATATTATTAGCAATTCAAAATGCGGGTTATCAACCTGGTGAAGAGGTGCGAATTGCTCTTGATTGCGCTGCTGCTGAATTCTTTGTCGATGGCAAATACGACTACACCAAATTTGAAGGAAATCAGGGCAAGATAAGAACACCAAAAGAGCAAGCTGATTATCTTGCGGAGCTGTCCTCCAAATACCCGATCGTGTCGATTGAAGATGGTATGGATGAAAATGATTGGGAGGGTTGGAAGTATCTCACCGAACAAATTGGAGACAATGTTCAGCTTGTCGGAGACGACTTATTTGTGACCAATGTCAATCGTTTGTCAAAAGGGATTGATCGGAACATTGCAAATTCAATTTTGATCAAAGTCAATCAAATCGGAACCCTTTCTGAAACAATAGCAGCAGTTGATATGGCTCACCGCGCTGGTTATACTTCTGTCATGTCCCACCGAAGCGGTGAAACAGAAGACAATACCATTGCAGATCTTGCGGTAGCCCTCAATTCCGGTCAAATCAAAACAGGATCAGCGTCACGAAGTGACCGTATGGCAAAGTACAATCAGCTACTGCGAATCGAAGAGCAGCTTGCTAATGTTGCTTATTTTCCTCAAGAAAAAGCGTTTAAGGTTTTTAACTAGCGGATATTTAGTCAACTCTTCGCTTTTTTGCTAATCCTATTGTATTTTTGCAAGACAAAGCTAGCAAATGTCTTCAAAAGCCAAGATTGAATTTAATGGAAAACAAATTGAACTTCCTGTTGTAAAAGGAAGTGAGGGTGAATACGCTATTGACGTGAAATCCTTACGCCAACAATTGGGATTAATCACACTTGATCCAGGATTTAAAAATACAGGGTCATGCGAGAGTAAGATTACTTTTTTAGATGGCGAGGAGGGCGTACTGCGTTACCGCGGCTTTGGAATTGATGAATTGGCTGAAAAAGCCAACTTTTTAGAAGTTGCTTACCTTCTGATTTTTGGAGAATTACCCACTCAAGAACAACATGATCGGTTCTTGCACGACATTAAAGAAGAGTCATATGTCGATGAAGATCTTAAAAAAATATTGGAGAGCTTTCCAAAAAGTGCCCACCCTATGGGCGTTCTATCATCACTAACCAGCGGACTTACTGCTTTTAATCCGAGCTCAGTTGATGTCGATGCAGATGATCAAATCTACAATGCAATAGTTCGAATCATGGGTAAGCTTCCGATTCTTGTCTCTTGGGTGTATCGCAAACGAATGGGGTTGCCTCTGAAATATGGGGACTATGCACTTGGTTATGTGGAAAACATTGCCCGCATGATGTTCCGCAAACCCAATAAAGAATATGTAGCTAACCCAGTTATTGACAATGCCCTGACTAAATTACTCATACTTCATGCAGACCATGAGCAAAACTGCTCAACCTCAACAGTCCGAATTGTTGGGTCATCTCATGCTGGGTTGTTTGCTTCAGTAGCAGCAGGGATTTCTGCCTTGTGGGGGCCGCTTCATGGTGGCGCAAACCAAGCAGTAGTTGAAATGCTTGAGGACATCAAGAATGATGATGGGGATGTTCAGAAGTATATCGATAAGGCCAAGGACAAGTCAGACGCTTTTCGCCTTATGGGATTTGGACATCGCGTGTACAAAAACTTTGATCCACGAGCTCGAATCATCAAAAAGACAGCAGACGAGGTTCTCAACGATTTAGGCGTAGTTGATCCTGTATTGGATATCGCAAAAAAACTTGAACAAGCGGCTCTCGAAGACGATTATTTTGTGAGTCGAAAGCTCTACCCAAATGTTGATTTTTACTCTGGTATCATTTATCGAGCTATGGGTATTCCTGTTGAAATGTACACTGTCATGTTTGCTTTAGGGCGCTTACCAGGATGGATTGCACAATGGCGCGAAATGCGAAAGCAAAAAGAACCGATTGGACGCCCACGTCAAGTTTATACCGGAGAGCTGCTGCGTCCTTTTGTACCAATTGATAATAGATAAAAATATGATATGCTTGTTCCATCAGTCAGCAACGAAACAAACCAGCTGCAATATGTATTGCTAGGTGTAGCTGACCAAAGTGGACCGATCCCCAAGTATCAAGAGGCCTACGACCCAAAATCTCGCTTACATATTGCAAAAGGAACATACCCCGAAGAACAAGATCTGATTGATCAACTCGATTTTATGGAGAATGTTTTAAAAAAACATGGCGTTGAGGTCTTGCGCCCTGAAATTGTCAATAATTGCAATCAGATTTTTAGTCGTGATATCGCTTTTATCGTTGAGGATCGCTTATTCATATCAAACATTCTGCCCGCTCGTGATAAAGAAATCGATGCGATTCAACATATTCTTGCACAAATTCCTAAAGAAAATATCCATAAAATTCCTGAAGATGTTCATGTAGAAGGTGGTGATGTAATTGTTCATAACGAATACTTATTTGTCGGGTTTTACGATCAGCCAGACTACGCAGACTATGTAACAGCAAGAACTAATGTGAAAGCGTTGACGTATTTGTCAAATCAGTTTCCTCAAAAAACTATCATTGGCTTTGAGCTCACTAAGTCCAATGACGACCCTTATGCCAATACTCTCCATCTCGATTGTTGCTTTCAGCCCATTGGAAATGACCTTGCTATTGTATGCCCTGAGGGGTTTATGCATAAAGAAGAAGTTAAGTGGATCGAAAATCATTTTGGTTCAGATAACATTTTTGTCAGCGATAGGCAAAGTATGTTTGAAATGCAATCCAACCTTTTGAGTATTCGTCCTGATCTGGTCATTTCAGACCCTTCCTTTACAGCAATCAACAAGTGGCTGACTAGGAAAGGAATCGAAGTTGAAAGGGTTCCATATGATCAAATATCTAAACAAGGCGGCTTGTTTCGCTGCTCAACACTTCCCCTAATTCGAAAAGCATGAATATGCAAACCACTGACCAGCTGTTGATGATTCGACCAAGTTGTTTCTACACCAATGAACAAACGGCTAGAAATAATTATTTTCAAAATCAAACAGATGAAAGTCAGCGTTCCACGACTGCTAAGGCGCAGCAGGAGTTTGATGATTTTGTTGATGAACTTCGCTCTCATGCAGTTAAGGTTTATGTTTGGCAAGATCCTGAAGAGCCACAGACACCAGACGCTCTATTTCCAAACAATTGGGTTTCTTTTCACAATCCACTGACATTGGTTACCTATCCAATGTATGCTGTCAACCGTCAAATGGAAATAAGCAATGCACCAATCAAATTCTTGGAGTCAAAGGGGCTTTTTTTTACAAAAAAGCTAGATTTCACTTCACATATTTCATCAAATGTATTTTTAGAAGGAACAGGAAGTATGGTATTGGATCGCGTAAACAAGATTGCTTATTGCGCACGTTCGGAGCGAACCAACCCGATTTTAATCGATATGTTTTGTCAAAAAATGGGATACTCCGCCGTGGTGTTTTCATCTTTACAGTCAGTCAATGGACAACGGAAACCGATTTATCACACCAATGTGATGATGAGTGTGGGTCTTGACTTTGCTTTGGTCTGCTTAGACTCTGTTGATGATACCAATGAGCGAAATGTTCTGATTCGTAGTTTGGAAAAATCAGAAAAAAAAATCATAGAGTTAACGGAAGACCAAATTCATCAATTCGCAGGAAATGTTTTGGAGCTGCAATCAGCAAGTGGTAATCGTTTGCTTGCGATGAGTTCTACGGCCTATTTTGCGCTGACGGATTCTCAAAAAGAGGAATTTTCATCTAATCTCACAATGCTTCATTCTCCCTTACCAACAATCGAACGCTTAGGCGGTGGTAGTGCACGTTGTATGATGGCAGAGTTGTTTACGTAGGGTTTTCCATATAACGGGCTTTAAGCCCCATAATCTTTGAAAAAAACTTGGTTGCGCCCCTACTAGCTTGAAGCTCGATTTTTTGTCCGTCAGAGTGAATTGTGTAGGAGGTAGATGCTCCTTTAAACACACTGAGTTTGTAAAAAGGAATCACCAGTGCATAGGTTTCGAGTAGACTTCGAAATCGAAGAATGATGCCTTTGGGTCGGATTTCGATATTACAAACATCGAGGTTGTTATCAAGTAAAAGTAAGTTCGCAATTTTGGGACTGCTGCTAACGATATGAAGCTTGGGAGAACCAACCCCCGAAAATTTAATCCGATCTCGTAAGCTAAATGGTTTGCCAACCAAATTAGTTATGGTTTGCTCTTGATTGGGATCGTTATAGGAAACATTCAATAACATGATTGCAAAGGTAAACTAAACTCAAATCAAAAGAACTTATCTTTGCAAACAAATAGAGCTCATGCGATTGGTAGATAAAATCCAACAAAATGTTCAAAAGTTTGCAATAGATCAGCACGGCACGCGAATCGATGCTGTGGAGATACAGCCCACAAAAAAAGACCATGATGGTGATTTAACGGTTGTTGTTTTTCCTCTTCTTCGCTTTATAAAATCAAAACCCGCTGATTTGGCCAATTCGCTAGGAACATACTTACAAAACCGGATCGAGGAAATCAAGGCCTATCACGTGATTCAAGGTTTTTTAAATTTAATCATTGATGACCTCTATTACCTTCAGTTTTTATCAGATATACAACACCCAGAAAACTTTGGAATTCAGCCAGTAACTGCCGATAGCAAAAAGATATTGGTTGAGTACTCTTCTCCCAATACCAACAAACCCTTACACCTCGGACATATTCGAAATAATTTGTTGGGAGCGTCCTTATCCCAGTTGCTCTCTTCTGCAGGATACCAAGTTCACAAAACGCAAATTATTAACGACCGGGGTATCCATATTTGTAAATCAATGGTCGCATGGAAAGCCATTGGTAATGGCGAAACTCCTGAAATGACAGGTGAAAAAGGAGATGCGCTGGTTGGGCGATATTATGTTGCATTTGATACAATGTACAAAAATCAGCTCGCCGAGTTGATTGATTCTGGAATACATGAGGAAGAAGCAAAAACTCGAGTTCCGATCCAATTAGAAGCACAAGAAATGCTACGAGGATGGGAATCAGGAGATGAAAATATTCGTGCATTATGGTCCAAAATGAATGGATGGGTTTATGATGGCTTTGCCAAGACTTATCAAGATCTTGGGGTATCCTTCGACTCATATTATTACGAAAGTGACACCTATTTATTAGGGAAAGATATCGTTGATCAAGGATTGTCTTCTGGTATTTTCTTCCAAAAAGATGATGGTTCCGTTTGGTGTGATTTAAGCGATGAGGGATTAGATGAAAAACTCGTCCTTCGTGCAGATGGTACATCTGTTTATATCACACAGGATCTTGGTACTGCATTGTTGCGATATAAAGATCACCCTGATATGAACGGGATGGTTTACACAGTTGGCAACGAGCAGGATTATCATTTTAAGGTTCTGTTTTTGATTCTTAATAAATTGGGCTACGATTGGGCTTCACAACTTCATCACTTAAGTTATGGAATGGTTGACTTGCCTTCTGGTAAAATGAAGAGTCGAGAGGGTACGGTAGTTGATGCAGATGGTTTGATGCAAGAGATGCGCGATACAGCGCAGAACATTGCATCTTCTCTTGGAAAACTCGACGGATTGGACGAACAAGAGAAAATCGAGCTATATCATCAGATTGGTATCGGTGCCTTGAAATACTATATTTTAAAAGTGGACCCAACCAAACGAATTCTTTTCAATCCTAAGGAATCTGTTGATTTTAACGGAAACACAGGTCCTTTTATCCAATATGCTTATGCTCGGATTCAATCTATTGTGAAGCAATCGATTGATTCAAAAAAGAATATTTCTTTGGAAATAACTCTCGATCAAAAAGAAAAAGAGTTGTTGAAGTGGCTAGAGTTATACCCCCAAACTATTCAAAATGCAGCGGAGCATTACAGCCCTGCACTTGTCGCAAACTATATTTATGAATTGGTCAAACGCTTTAACTCATACTACCAAAAAGTTGTTATCTTGACTGAGGACGAACACATTCGTCATTTTCGAGTTAGGCTGGCTAGCCAAGTAGGTTATGTAATTCAATCTGGCATGCGGATAATTGGGATTGAGTGTCCCGAGCAGATGTAAAAAAACCACCCGAAGGTGGTTTTTTCTAATTCAATATGGTTGGTAATTGCTTATTTTGTCTCCTTTACAGCAGCTGCATAAACAACTAAACCAAATCCAATTTTGTTAATTGCATCACCAATGTTGTACACGACATTCATGTCAAGTCCAACATTAGCCATAAATGAATACCATTGGCCATCAGCAGTTCCAATCATATACCCTATCGGGTAGATTGCCCAACCTACAAATACAAACCAAAATAAAGTATTGTGCGCTTTTTCGACTGAACCTCCAGCAGACTTAGCAAGTTTTGAAAGGTCTCCAAATTTGATCATGTAGACAATTGCAAAATAAGCTATACCTGAGAATAGACCC
>CEUV01042678.1_pt1 | contig 20424 bp, 19 predicted proteins | sample 356401 | NCBI WGS metagenome assembly CEUV01 (sample SAMEA2622710, study PRJEB7988) | marine metagenome | isolation source: saline water (ENVO:00002010), including
CACGACCTGCTGATTACAAATCAGCTGCTCTAGCCAGCTGAGCTATAGCGGCAGTTTCAATAAATAAAAAACAGCCCCTCTTGAAAAAGGGACTGCAAATGTATTAAAGTTTTCGTTTTACACAAAAACTAAATAAGTATTTTTTGGATTTCTGTTTTGCTAGATTAAAAAACAGTTATTTATCACGAATTTTTTCTTTGTGTTTTTGTATTTGTCTACGTAAAGCATCAACCGCTAAGTCTGTAGCTTCTTCAAACGAAGCACATTGCTTCTTTGCAAATAACTCTGTACCAGGAATATTGATCTTAATCTCCGTTACCTTATTGGAATGATCATCCGCCTTATCTATACGAAGAAAAACCTCCCCACTCATCAACTTATCATTAAATGTAGTTAATTTATCTACTTTTTTAGAAATAAACTCTAGTAATTTACGATCAGCATCGAAATGAATTGAATGAACTCTTAATTCCATAATGTTTTTTTTACGCTCTGGGATGAGCTTGGTTATACACTTTTTTCAATTTGTCAATTGTATTGTGCGTATACACTTGTGTAGCTGATAAATTAGCATGCCCCAACAATTCTTTTATTGCATTTAAATCAGCACCATTATTTAGCATATGAGTAGCAAATGTATGCCTTAATACATGTGGGCTTTTTTTATCCAAACTTGTAACTTGACTTAAATAATGATTAACCTGCCTATACACAAGAGTTGGGTATAGCTTTTTACCTTTATTAGTTAGCAACAGATATTTAGAATCTTTTATGGGCAATTCGGCTCTTAGATTTAAATACGCATCAATCTTTTGACGTAACTCTTTAGTTAACGGAATTAAACGCTCTTTGTTTCGTTTTCCAAGTACTTTTATAACATTACTAGATAGATCAAAATCTTTAATTTTTAAATTTATCAATTCGGCTTGTCGTATCCCTGTAGAATAAAACAATTCTATTATTAACTTATCACGAACTCCAGTATAATCACCTTTAAAATCAAGCTCATCTAACAAGTGCCTCATCTGACCTTCCTCGACAAAAGCAGGGAGATTTTTACTCATTTTTGGTGGCACTATCTTGATAGTAGGATCTTCAAAGATTATCTCCTCTTTTAAAAGAAATTTATAAAATGATTTTAGAGCCGTGATTTTACGGTTTACAGAACGAGGAGAAATTCCATAATCTAGCATTTGCGCTAACCACGAGCGAACCATTGGATGTTTTGCTTTTTGCAAAACACTTTCATACGTTTCTTCTAAATAGTCTAGAAATTGTGTAAGGTCAATTTGATATGCTTTGACTGTATGAGGAGAATAGCGTTTTTCAAGTTGAAGATATTTCAGAAATTCATCTAAAAGCATATAAAAATAAAAGAGACCTTATTCTAAACGAATGTAACAATAAATTGTTGCACAGTCAATAAAGTCTCCTAATGAAAGATGAGTATAAAGAATTAGTCTTCCTCTCTTCTTAATTGTTCTTTATAGGCAGCTTTGATACGCTGGGCACGAAGCTCTACTGATTTCTTTGTGAATTCTCTTCGATTTCTCAACTCTTTCATAGTTCCTGTTTTCATGAATTTCTTCTTGAAACGCTTTAAAGCTCTGTCAATAGATTCTCCGTCTTTTACTGGAATAATAATCATTCTATGTTCCTTTAAATTGGGGTGCAAATATACAAATATCTACTACTCAAACAACTCTTATTTTAAAATTTGTTTAGTAATAACCATCTTCTGGATTTCAGAGGTCCCTTCTCCTATAGTACACAGCTTAGAATCTCTATAAAAACGCTCCACAGGAAAATCTTTGGTATAACCATATCCACCATGTATTTGCACAGCATCAGCAGATACTTTAACAGCTACTTCTGAGGAATAATATTTTGCCTTAGCACCACATAAAGTTGTAGGCTCACTTGCATTCTTTTTAGCAGCGGCTTGATAAGTCAACAACTCAGAGGCATCAATTGTTGTTGCCATATCGGCTAATTTAAAAGCAATTGCTTGATGGTGTGCAATTGGTTTTCCAAACTGAACGCGCTCTTTTGAATACTTTAAAGATGCTTCATAAGCTCCTTTAGCAATTCCTAAACTTAATGCTGCAATTGAAATCCTACCGCCATCCAAAACTTTCATTGCTTGAATAAATCCTTCCCCTTCTTCGCCAAGCATATTAGCAGCAGGAACGCGACAGTTATCAAAAACCAACTCAGCTGTTTCTGAAGCCCTCATACCAAGCTTATCTTCTTTTTTTCCAGAACTCAAGCCCGGCATTCCTTTTTCTACAATAAAAGTACTCATTCCACGAGAATCTCCTTTTTCTCCTGTTCTAACAACAACTACTGCAACATCTCCACTAATTGCGTGTGTAATAAAGTTTTTTGCTCCGTTTATTACCCACACGTCTCCTTCTCTTACCGCTGTTGTACTCATTGCGCCTGAATCTGAACCAGTATTATGTTCTGTCAAACCCCAAGCTCCAATAAATTCTGCTGTTGCTAATTTTGGTAAGTATTTTTGCTTTTGTTCTTCTGATCCAAATTGCAAAATATGTCCTGTACACAAAGAATTGTGTGCCGCCATAGACAGACCTACAGAAGGATCTATTTTAGATAGCTCTTCAATAGCTGTCACATATTCAGTGTAAGAAAAACCTGAACCTCCATAATGTTCTGGAACCAAAACACCCATCAACCCAAGCTCTCCTAACTTTTTAAACACATCTGTAGGAAAAATCTGGTTATCATCCCATTCCTTTACAAATGGTGCAATGTGTTGCTCTCCAAAAGCACGAATCATATCCGCAATCATTTTTTGATTTTCATTGTAGCTAAAATTCATCTCCTTAATACTTTATTAAACTGATTGTTTTATCAGAATAATTATTCAACTTTTCTTTACCATTTAAGAAGGCCAACTCTATCACAAAAGCAAAAGCGCACACTGTACCTCCTAATTTTTTAATAAGCTCTGCACTTGCGGCAGCTGTTCCTCCCGTTGCTAATAAATCATCATGCACCAAAACATTCCAATCTTTTTGTATTGCATCCACATGCATTTCAACTTCAGCAGAACCATACTCTAAATCGTATCGATATGAAACAACTTCGTAAGGCAACTTTCCTTTTTTTCTTATTGGAACGAAAGGTACTTTTAATGCATTCGCCAACATCATGCCAAACAAAAAACCTCTACTCTCAACACCAACAATAGCATCAACTTTTAAGTCGTTTAACTCTTCTACAAAAGCATCAACCACTTCAAAACAAAGTGTAGAATCTGCAAGTATTGGCGTTATATCCTTAAAGACGATTCCTTCTTTGGGAAAATCTGGAACATCTCTAATTACAGATTGAATCTTTTGCTCAAGAATATACATTTAAATTACGACGTAACCTTATTTAAATTTAGCAATTGCTTTCAAATAATTTGAAAGTTCTTTTTTAACTTCTGGAAATAAAATGAGTAATCCAATCATATTTGGAAAAACTAACGCTAAAATCATAGCATCAGAAAATTTAATTACAGCATCTAAAGTCGCAGAAGCCCCTATAACAATAAAAATTAAAAATAACAGCTTATATACAAGATCAGCTGCTTTTCCTGTTCCGAACAGATATTTCCATGCCTGTAAACCATAATAAGACCAAGAAATCATAGTTGAAAAAGCAAATAAAACTATTGCAATTGTTAAAATTATTGCAAACCCTGGAATTGCAGAATCATAAGCTTTTGATGTTAAGTCTACTCCACCTATATATTCACCTGATTGTGTAATTAAAACTTTTCCGCTTTCTACACTCCCATATAGAAATTCACTTTGCAAATTAGCTCCTTCAATATTAAAGAAAATTATTACCAGTGCAGTCATTGTACAAATAACAACCGTATCGATAAATGGCTCTAATAATGCAACAACACCTTCTGAAGCAGGATGTTTTGTTTTTACTGCTGAATGAGCAATTGCTGCTGAACCAGCTCCAGCTTCATTTGAAAATGCAGCTCGTTGGAAGCCAACAATTATAACTCCTATTACACCTCCTAATCCGGCCATTGGAGTAAATGCTCCTTCATAAATTAATTTAAAAGCATCATCAATATATGTGTAATTTAAAGATATGATAACTAATGATGCAAGCACATATATACCAGCCATAATAGGAACTATTTTTTCAGTAATTTTTGCAATTCTCTTAATACCGCCAATAATCACAATACCCACTAACATAGATAACATAAGACCTATTAAAAATCCAGATGATCCTCCATCAAGCTCTAACATTGAAGAAATCTGATCTGCTGCTTGATTGGATTGAAATGCATTACCCCCACCAAATGAGGCTCCAACACATAATAAAGCAAATAGACCGCCTAAAAATTTTCCTAGATTCTTCATTCCCTTCTCCTCTAAACCTTTTCTTAAATAATACATAGGACCACCATAAACTGTACCATCCTCTGCTACATCTCTATATTTAACTCCTAATGTACATTCTACAAATTTTGTAGACATGCCGATTAATCCACATAAAATCATCCAGAATGTCGCTCCGGGACCTCCTAACGCAATAGCAACCGCTACTCCAGCAATATTTCCTAATCCTACTGTTCCTGACACTGCTGTTGCTAAAGCTTGAAAATGAGAGACCTCACCATCATCACTATCAACATCATCATATTTACCTCTCACAGTATTGATAGCTAATCTAAATCTTCGAATTCCAGGAACTGAAAAATAAATTGTAAAAAATGTCGCCCCTAGTATTAATAAAAGCAGAACAAGAGGAATACTTGTTCCAAAGAAATTGACAGAAGATAAAACAAATCCTTCCCACCATTCAGCAATTGGCATGAATTTGGCGTTTATTTTCTCATCTAATCCTTCAGCATTAACTAATAGAGGAGATAAAAATACAAGCGTAATAAATAATCGTTTCATTATGTTATTTTTAATTGTTGTTTTCTTGTTCTAAAATTTGTTGCTCAACAATAGCTAAGCCTTCTTCGAAAGAATGTGGCTGATAAGCAAGTTGCTTTATTGACTTTTCTAAAATAAAACCTGTTTTAAGTGGTCTTTTTGCTTTTTGATTGAGCGTGGCTGTAGAAATACGGTTGATAATAGACTTATCACAACCATAAAAATCTGCCATACGCTCTACCATTTCTAAAATACTCATGATATCTTTTCCAGAGACATTATAAACCCCTTTAGCTCTTTTCTCAACAGCTATGACACAAGCTTGCGCTAAATCTTCGACTAATGTTGGAGAACGGAACTGATCATCTATAATGTTCAATGGATTTCCTTTTTTAAGCGCTACTCTTCCCCATAGCACAATATTTTCTCTACTCAGGTTATCTGCGGTTCCATAAACAATAATTGTTCTTAAAACAGCCCAATCACAAGAATGTTTTTGCAAAATTTGCTCCGATTTCCACTTAGACAATCCGTAATAACTTAAGGGGTTTGCCTGGTCCTCTTCTGTATATGGACCATCCTCTCCATCAAAAATAAAATCAGTGGAAATATGCACAAGATGCGCTCCTAATTCAGCACAAGCATCTGCCAAATATTGTACAGCAAATACATTGAGATTATCGCAAGCATCTTGATCGTCTTCACAGGCATCTACATTGGTCATGGCTGCCGTGTTGATGATAGCATCTGGACGAAAACCTAAAACAATTTTACGAACAGCTTGTTCGTTGGTAACATTTAAATTTTGATAAGCGAAACCACTTTTATCATTCATTCTACAAACACCAATAGAAGTTGCCAATACTTCATAATTATCACGTAATGACAAAACAAGCTTTTGTCCTAGCAAACCATTACTTCCAGTTATGAGAATTTTCTTTTTCACTAGTAACTTTTAGGTTTTAGTAAATAAAGTATTAAATACAGTATGACTGGAGATCCAAAACCTAAAATTGCAGCAGCCACAAATAGTAATCGAACACCTGTTACATCTAATTCGAATTTATCGGATAACCAAGCGCAAACACCTAATAGTTTTCCTTCGGTCATTATTTATTTGATACGATTTCTTTCAACTCTTTTATTTCGGTAACAATGTTTTTTTCTTGTTCCATAATTGACTCTTCTAATTGAAGAATTTGATGTTCTAGCTCAATAATTTTATTCTGCTTCTTTTTTGACTTATTCATATCTATTATCAACCAAGCAAAAGCTGCTATTTCAATAATCAGAAGAACAATTGTAAGTATAATGTGTATATCTAACATCAATTTTACATTCTACAAATCAAAAACACTAGGTCTTTTTCGATACTTAAAATTATTTCGAATTTTCAGCACAAATACCATGGACAAATATACAAAAGGCGTTCCGAATGTAACAAAGGAGAAGTAAATGAAGAACAAACGAATGTATGAAGGCTTGATTCCTAGCCTACTACCCCACCAAGAGCTAACGCCAAAAAACTGTTTTTCAAAAAAATGTTTGACTGAACTTATCATCTTATTTATGACCCTTCTAAATTACAAAAATATTATGTAATAAATTAGGCTTAGGGGTAGCTACAAAAATCATTTTGTATATTTCTATAAACAAATACCTGATCGAGAACTGAAATTTTTTAAGGTACATTTTGTTTCTGAAGTCATCTAATTATTGATATTTATGAAAAGAATGTTGAATATTTGCTTAAAAAAAATAAACACTACATTTCTAAAACAAAAGACTTCTTTATTTACTATCTGACTTTTATTATCCTCTCAACAGTTCCATTTTCAAAAATGTAAAACAAAGGAGTGTTGTAAAGATTTTCTTTCACTTCTCTGCCCAATATATCAACTACTTTGATAAGTTTTTGTTTTGTAATATCAGAAAACGTTTCTATTTCTACTGAAGCAGGCGCGTACATATAAAACTCATATTCAGCACGTTGCGGATCCAATTGCATAGCATTATCATTTTGGGCACGAACGTAAAACTTCACTACCTCTCCATTATTATAAAAAGGCAACTGACAAGTATATGTATTATCACCAGCAAATACATCTCCATTACTTCCATCATCAAACATATTAAAGGCAGAGAATTTAGAATTATAATCACTTGTTGTAGCTAACAGCTCTACTTTATTAGCATTAAAAATCTCAACTGTAACTGTATTATTAACAACTGAAAGATTGTTTATAGTTGGTGGAATCTCACTTATTTCTAAATGATTGAGCAAAAAGTCTTTACGAATATCTATAGTCTCAAATATGCCAGCAAAACCCCACCAACTCCAAAAGGGATCTTCAACATTACTATAAAATTCATTCATACTAAAAGGTTTATTTAAATCAGTATCTGCAGCCGTAAAAGCTAAATTTTGTAATTCTTCAACTTGTGACCTTAAAAAAGTTGTGTCTAAAGATTCTTCAATAATTGTACGAATGTGTGCAGTGTATTGTTTTTTATATAAATCGTTATTCAATAGAGTATAAAGCAGTGGATTAGATTGAGGACTCGTTGTATTACCAAAAAATGGATCAAAATGGTAAATATCATAAGGATTTAAAAATACACTTCCCATTAATGCTCCACCAAAGCTTTCACTTAAATCCCAAGGTATCATTTGAAATAATCCATCCTTTGTTTTATATAAATAAAAATTATGAATATACCAGCCATTATACGTATCAAGGTTAGCTATCACACTATTTACAGCAAACGCCCACAATACTCTATCTATATTTAAAATACTATCTAAATTATCAGGATCGTTATGTAAAACATAAATTAACTCAACTAATTCCTCCCAACCATAATCAGATTTTAGTGTATAGCTATTATAATAATTAGTGGTATCATAGCCCAACCAATTCAAATTTGGTTCAGCAGGACCAGAAGGTGCAGGTTGTCCAAAAACAGTTATAGGATCACATTTAAATAATACTCCTGATTTTTCATCAAAGTGTTTATCAATAAATTGTTTATTAATAGATTCAGTATTGACATAAAGTCCCAAATAATTTCCCTGTACATTTAATTTCATGAGGTTCACTTCAGGAGTAGGTAAGTATTTTCTATAAATTGTTGAAGCGAGGTACTCCTTTACAAAAGTTGGGTCTGTCCAAGCATTAGCTAACTTTAATTTATTGTAGGTCATCAATTGTTGACCTGAAATCCAATAATTAAAATCAAGATTATAAGGAACTTTTGGACTGCCATTATTATTTGGAACAACAAAAGTAGAATTACCTTTATATCGTATCCCTACACTATCACACACAATACCATTTAAAGTAACAGTAGCAGGTATTCTATAGGAGGGATTCGTATAAAAAGAATTCGTTAATACACTGTGATAATTTGGGTCTTGAAAATCAATATACAATTCTCTTAATTCTGTTGGATCATACAAACCTCCAGAATTATCATAAAGTACTTGAGGATTGTATAGTGTTTGTCCAACCGATAATAAAGGAACTAATAATAGAAATTGAAAAACGCTTTTCATAGGAGCTAAAACTACAAAGAAATTTTTGGAACTAAATAAGCCCTTTCTTCACCAACTGTAACTCCATTTGTTGTTGCAATTCCATCGCTTTTCTTCTAGCTTCATCGGCAAAACGCTCATCAGAAGATGCATAAATAATTCCTCTTGAGGAATTTACAAGTAAACCACAATGGTCATTCAATCCATTTTCTGCTACCTCTTCTAAACTACCTCCTTGCGCACCCACACCCGGAACTAACAAAAAGCTTTCAGGTGCTACCGAACGAATCTCAAGCAACATATCAGCGCGTGTTGCCCCTACTACAAACATGATTCTCTCATCCCAAGTTTGAACAGTGGTTAACACCTTTACATAAAGTGGTATTCCATTTTTATCTTCAGTCATTTGAAAATCTAAACCCCCAGCATTAGAGGTAAGCGCTAGTACGATTACCCATTTCCCTTCAAAATCTAAAAATGGTTTTACAGAATCTGAACCCATGTACGGAGCTACAGTAACCGAATCAAAGTTCATCTCTTTGAAGAAAGCACGTGCATACATACTAGATGTATTTCCAATATCCCCTCTTTTTGCATCGGCTATCGTGAAAATGTCTTTAGGAATATAATCCAAGGTTTTTTGCAGACTTTCCCAACCTTTCACACCCATGCTTTCGTAAAAAGCGATGTTAGGCTTGTACGCCACACATAAATCTTTAGTGGCATCAATAATCTGTTTATTAAATTCAAAAACAGGATCTTCTGCATCTAGCAAATGAATTGGTATTTTACGAATATCTGTATCCAAACCCACGCATAAAAACGAGCGTTTTCTCTGTATCTGCTGAAATAACTCTTCTCTAGTCAATGATCTGAATTTTCTTTTCTACACTTCTGTTTTCAAAAATATAAAAAAGGAGTTGTTTACTATCCTCTTTTACTTTTCTTCCTAACACATCAACAATTTGCAACAACTGGTTATTTGTATTATGTTCTTCAACAGCAGTAGCAGTTATCTCAACGAAGGTAGACTCGTTATCTGAAATATGAAATGGAGGAAAAGTATTGTTATGTGGCCATTGTAACCAAGTTGACTCATGCGGGGTGTCTTCTGCCGGCATAGTGTACAATATATTTTGTGCACCGAGGATAAACGGGAATAACACCAATAATATATTTGTAAAGATTCTCATCATTCTTTAATCTATAGAAGTTCCCTCTTTTAGTTTTTCTGCATTTTCGGCTAATTGTAGCTCTTCAATAAACTTTTCAATATCACCATTGATAACATTCTGAAGGTTGTATTCCGTTAAGCCAATACGATGGTCTGTAACCCTTCCTTGCGGATAATTATAGGTTCTAATTTTAGCTGATCGGTCACCCGTAACAACCATTGTTTTACGCTGACCTGCCAACTCATCTAATCGCTTTTGTAATTCAATCTCATAGATTCGAGAACGCAATACCTTCAAGGCTTTATCGTAGTTTTTGTGTTGTGACTTTTGATCTTGACATTGCGCCACAATACCTGTTGGGATATGCGTTAATCGAACCGCAGAATATGTAGTGTTTACCGACTGTCCCCCAGGACCTGAAGAACAATAAGTATCTTTCCTAATGTCCGAATCTTTAATCTCTACATCAAACTCTTCTGCCTCTGGCATAACAACTACAGAAGCTGCAGATGTATGAACTCGACCTTGTGTTTCTGTTTGTGGAACGCGCTGCACACGATGTACTCCAGATTCAAACTTGAGCATACCATATACATCTTCTCCATTTACATTGAAGATGATTTCTTTATATCCTCCTGATGTACCGTCTGCTGCATCTACTAATTCTGTTTTCCAGCCTTTGCTACTAGCATAGTTAAAATACATTCGGTATAAATCTCCTGTAAAAATACTAGCCTCATCACCTCCAGCTCCCGCACGAATTTCCACCACTGCATTTTTAGAATCGGCAGGATCTTTTGGAATCAATAGCACTTTAATCTCTTCTTCCATAACTTCTTGTTGCGGCTGTAACTCATCTAATTCCATCTTTGCCATCTCCTTCATCTCCTCATCTTTTAGCATCTCTTTAGCCGTCTCAATATTGGATAAAAGATTTTTATAAGCCTTGTGCGCCTCCATAATAGGCTGCAGATCTTTGTATTCTTTATTGAGTTGGATGTACTGCTTCATATCCGAAATAATTTCCGGATCTACAATTAGCTGTGACACCTCATCAAATCGCTCTTTTATTGCTTCTAATTTATCTAACATATTAGTAAATGAACTCCCCGTGTTCTGACTGAATCGTTAATTTTTTACCCTCAAATGCTTCTACTCTACCTACAATTCTCGCATCTACTCCAAAACTTTCTGAAACAGCAATAACCTCTTCAGCAAATTCTGCAGGTAAATAGATTTCCATACGGTGGCCCATATTGAATACCTTAAACATCTCTTTCCAATCTGTTCCTGATTGCTCTTGAATCAATTGAAATAATGGTGGCACTGGAAACATATTATCTTTAATCACATGTACTCCGTCTACAAAATGTAATACTTTGGTTTGCGCACCTCCAGAGCAATGTACCATTCCATGAATATTTGCTCTATGAGATTCTAATATCTTTTTGATGATAGGCGCATATGTTCTGGTTGGAGATAATACCAACTGACCTGCATCTAACGGAAGACCCTCCACTTTATCAGTTAAACCTTTCGTGCCAGAGTACACCAAATCAGCTGGAACTGAAGGATCAAAGCTTTCTGTATACTTTTCTGCTAAATCCTTACCAAATACATCATGACGAGCAGAGGTTAAACCATTACTTCCCATTCCGCCATTGTAGCTATCCTCATAAGTTGATTGTCCAAAAGAAGCCAAACCAACAATCACATCTCCATCTTGAATATTCGCATTGGAAATGACCTCGCTACGCTTCATACGTGCCACTACAGTAGAATCAACAATGATAGTACGCACTAAATCGCCAACATCGGCTGTCTCTCCTCCTGTAGAACGGATGTCCACACCATGTTTTCTCAAATCATGTAACAATTCTTCTGTTCCATTGATGATTGCTGAAATCACGTCACCTGGAACTAAGTTTTTGTTACGACCAATAGTAGATGACAATAAGATGTTATCCGTTGCTCCTACGCACAGTAAGTCGTCAATATTCATCACCAAAGCATCTTGAGCTATCCCTTTCCAAACAGAAACATCACCTGTTTCTTTCCAATACATATAAGCTAAAGAAGATTTGGTTCCTGCTCCATCAGCATGCATCACTACACAGTAATCATCGTCTCCTGTTAAATAGTCAGGAACGATTTTACAAAATGCTTTTGGAAATAAACCCTTATCCACATTTTTGATTGCTGCATGTACATCTTCCTTATCTGCTGACACCCCTCGCTGGTTGTATCTACTTCCGCTCATTTACTTTTTTTTAAATTATTGTCAAATAAAAAAGCATCCCGTTGGAATTCGGGACGCTTAAATGTAATAAATCTAATTACTAGTTATCGCTTTTTAAAATCTCTCCAGTATCAGGATTGTAGAATTTATCCAATACTTTGAAGTCTGTTCTTCTATTATATTGATGTGCTTTTTCTCTGTCTTTTTCTCTTCTTAATGAATTGATATACGATTCATCTAAAGCAACACCCATTTTCAATCTTCCATCTTTTCTATCCATAACATATGGCTCTGTTTCACCCATTCCAATTGGAATTAATCGTACAGGTTCAACTCCTTTGGAAACCATATAGTCAACACATACTTGCGCTCTGTTCTGAGACAGACCCATATTGAATTCTGTTCCAGCTCTAAAATCAGTGTGAGAACGAAGCTCTATGATTACTGTTGGGTTATCTAATAAAACGGCCACCAAGGCATCTAAAGCTACTTTAGATTCTTGTCTTAATTTGGCACTATTGAAATCATACTCAATTCTTGGCAGTACAATTTCCTTTTTTGTTGGCTCTAAAGAGAAATCTAACACAAAGTCTTGGGATTCCCTGACGCCAAAGGTTGTTTCATTAGCGCTAGTACTCAGATATCCTTCTTTGGAAATCGTAAGTTCATAAGCTACGCCTTCGCTAATTACATCTTTACCAAACTCATATCTACCTGAATTATCAGTAATAGTTGTAGCTGTTGTACCATCAGTTCCCATTAAAGAAACGTTTGCACCTCCTACAATACTATTTGTATTGGCATCAGTAGCAATTCCTGAAAGAGTTAACGTTAATGAGGGTAAGTTGAACTGATAAATATCATCACCACCTTTTCCTCCAGTTCGATTTGATGAAAAATATCCCACTTCTCTTTTCCCTTCAAAGATAATACCAAAATCATCTAAAGGAGAATTAATTGGACTCTTCATGTTTGAGATAGAAAGTAAAGTTCCTTCTGCATCAAATTCCGCTTTGTATATATCCATTCCTCCCATACCAACATGGCCATTAGACGCAAAATACAATGCGCCATCAGCATGTATAAAAGGGAATAATTCATCACCACTTGTATTTATTTGATCTCCTAAATTAATTGGCTCACTCCATTCATCACGCTTCATTTTTTTCACCATCCAGATATCTTTACCTCCGTATCCACCATTCATATCTGAAGCAAAATATAGTATTTTACCATCTTCACTAATACTTGGATGACCAAAAGTTGTTACACTATCATATGGAAGTGGTAATAATACTGGCGCAGTCCATCCTTTTCCTTTTTTCTTAGAAAAATAAATCTCACAAGTAGGAACTGGTTTCTCTTTTGAACTTTCTTCACAACGAGTGAAATACATTTCATTACCTCTTTTATTTAATGAAGTAGCTGCTTCATGTGCACTAGTATTCATAGGTTCTGGAAAAACCACCGGCTTACTCCAATTTCCTCTTTTGTCTCTTTTTACACTCCATAAATCGGTGTAAGATTGACCTGTAGATCCATCTGCTCCTTTACCTACCCCTCCATCTCTAGCAGAAGTAAAAAACAAAACATCATAATCACCATTACCAAAGGATGGAGCAAAATCATTTGCTCTTGAATTTGCAATATCTAAAGCATCCACATTATATCTAGTAGGATTATCCAATGCTTCTTTTGCAAAAGCACAAGATTCTATTCCTTTTGCAGGTCTGTCGTCTTCAGGTTTTAATTGCTGATATTTTTGATATTGCTCAACCGCTTCGTCAAACTTTTGCTGCAATTGCAACACTTGTGCAAAACGTAGATAAACTTCTGCATGCGGATATTTTGCTTTAATAGCACGCTTATACATGCTTTCCGCTTTTTTCAAAGCTTGTGGAGTGGCAACCATACGCCAACATTCTGCTTGTAAAAAAGTTAGTTCAGATTTCTTTGCTCTATTCTTCTCTTTCAGATAGGCCTCCTTGTACAAAGCAGCAGCATCATAGTAGTTTTGTACTAAAAATGCTTCATCTGCTTTAGATTTTTTGGTCTTTTTTTGATATCCATCTTGTGCTAATGCTGTTAAAGATAACATTAACACGAATGATAAAAGCGATAATGCGTTTCTCATGTTATGATATAATTTTGGCTAAAATAAGGATTTTATCCTTTTGTTTCACTCTAAAAATTTTTATTGATAATTTGTTGAAAATTATTCTAATTTGTAACCTTTATTTTTACTAAAGTAAATATTTTTGTTTGATAGTTATTAATACTTATTTTATTTATCTAAGCACTTTATGAAATCTAAATTAGAATACATTTGGCTAGATGGCTACTTCCCAACACAAAACATGAGAAGCAAAACCAAGCTAGTAGATGACTTTAGCGGTAAATTGGAAGATTGTCCAGTTTGGTCTTTTGATGGAAGTTCAACTAGACAAGCAGAAGGAAATTCTTCTGATTGTTTACTAAAACCTGTAGCTATTTTTCCAGATCCGGAAAGAGCAAACGGCTATTTAGTAATGACTGAAGTCTTGAATTCAAACGGCACACCACACGAATCAAATGCGCGTGCAAAAATTGATGATGACGATAACGACTTTTGGTTTGGATTTGAGCAAGAATATTTCATCATGGATGTGGAAACACAGCTCCCGTTAGGTTTTCCTATGGGTGGATACCCTGGACCACAAGGATTGTATTACTGCTCGGTAGGTGGTAAAAACACACACGGAAGACACATTGTTGAAGAACACGCTGACCTTTGTTTAGATGCAGGAATCAACTTTGAAGGAATCAACCAAGAGGTTGCTTGCGGACAGTGGGAGTTTCAATTATTTGCCAAGGGAGCTAAAAAAGCAGGTGATGAACTTTGGATAGCACGTTACCTACTTGACAGACTAACTGAAAAATACGGATACTATATCGAGTACCACCCAAAACCGATTAAAGGAGATTGGAATGGTTCTGGAATGCACGCTAATTTCTCGAATGAATTATTAAGAACATGTGGTTCGCAAGAAATTTATGAGAAAGTTTGTGAAGCATTCCGTTCTGTAACAAAAGAACATATTGATGTGTATGGTGAGTTTAACGAACAACGCTTGACAGGACTACACGAAACAGCTTCTATCAACGACTTCAGTTATGGAGTGTCAGATAGAGGCGCGTCCATCCGTATTCCTATTATCACAGTAGAAAATGGATGGAAAGGATGGTTAGAAGACAGAAGACCTGCTTCTAACGGAGATCCATACAAAATTGCTGGTAGAATTATAAAAACTGTTAAATCAGCAAAATTTTAATTTTTATCACACAGATATAAAAAAAGGCATCCGTTTATAGATGCCTTTTTTTTATGCTTTAAAATTCTACTATAAAAAATACATGTAAGCAATGTATGCCAGAAACATCAGGCTACCTTCAAATCTATTGATAGTACTTTTACTGTACACACGCATAACAGGATAAAGTAATAAAACAAAACCTAACATTATCCAAATATCTTTTGTGAAAATTTTTGCATCTTCAACAGGAATGTCGGTTACTAAGGAGGTTATACCTAATACTGCTAACACATTAAATATATTAGAACCCAATAGATTTCCAATTGCTAAACTTTCTTCTTTACGTACTGCTGCTATTAACGATGCAGCTAACTCAGGAACACTAGTTCCAATAGCTATCACACTAATAGAAATAATACGTTCAGTGACACCCCATACTCTTGCGATAGTAATTGCTCCATTTATTAGAAAATCTGCACCAAAATACAAAGCCAATCCACCTAATATTAAATAAGTGATAGATTTCCATAATGAAAAAGACTTTACTTGTTCAAAAAACTCATCATTTTGAGGAGTCTGGACAACTTTTTTTCTAGAACTTCTAATAATAATTAAAACAAAAATAAGTAGAGTTAAAACAAAAATTATACCCATCCAAAATTGTATAGCTTGAAACTGATAGATTAATAATACAAAAACCGATGAAACTACTAACAACATAGGGTAGTTTTTCTCATAAGTATCATTAGTTACTTTAAGAGGAAATATAAGCGCTGTAAACCCTAGTACCAAGCCAATGTTAGAAATATTAGAACCTATTACATTTCCTAACGAAATATCTGGATACCCACCAAGCGCAGCATCTAAACTTACAAAAAGTTCAGGAGCAGATGTAGCAAAAGAAACTACCGTCATACCTACTACCAAAGTAGAAATTTTAAGCCGTAGTGCTAAAGAAACAGAACCCTTTACCAAAAATTCACCTCCCATAGCTAATAAAAACAAGCCTAAAACGATATTGATATAATCCATTAGTTTTTTAAGTCTTTATCAATTTCTTTCGCTTCCTTCTTTATCTCATCTGCACTTGATTGTATTTCGCGTCTAATATCGTTAGAAGCATCTTTCAACTCACGAATACCCTTACCTAAACTTCGTGCTAATTCTGGTATTTTTTTAGAACCAAACAACATCACTACAATGATAAGTATAACAAATATTTCTTGTGTACTAATGAATAAAAAATTTTCTGTCATTATAATTGGATTGAAAAGCAAAAATAAAAAAACCCCGCTCAAAGGCGGGGCTTTCTATTTATTTAGATGAATTATTTCTTTTTTTTCTCTTCCGACTTATTCATCGTGTCCAACATAATTGGTGATGCAACAAATAAAGAAGAGTAAGTACCTACCAATACACCTACCATTAAGGCGAACATAAATCCTCTAATTACCTCACCTCCAAAAAGGAAGATAATTAACAACACAAAAAAGGTAGTAACAGAGGTATTGATCGTTCGACTTAAAGTACTATTCAAAGCATTATTTACCAACTCATTAAAATCTTTCTTCTTGAAAATTCTCATGTGCTCACGAATTCGGTCAAATACAACTACAGTATCGTTAAGTGAGTAACCGATAATTGTCAGTATGGCTGCAATAAAGGCTTGATCAATCTCTAAAGAGAATGGCAAGATACCATAGAAGATAGAGAAGATAGACAATACAATCATCACATCATGGAATACCGCTGCTACAGCACCTAAACTAAACTGCCACTTACGGAAACGCAATAAGATGTATAAGAAGATAACCAATAGCGAGAAAACAACCGACCAAACGGCTGCATCCTTAATATCGTCTGCAATGGTTGGACCTACCTTTTGAGAGCTCATCACTTCGTAGCCACCATAAGCAGCTAAACCTTCCGCTAGTTGTGCAGCCACTAATTCGTCTGCATTTAAATCTTGACTATCAATTAGGTACTTTGTAGTAATCTTCACTTGGTTGTCTTCACCAAATGTTTTCACTTCTGGGAACATTTCCACACCATCCGTAACAAATGCTTGTCCTAAAGAAGTACGGATTTCCTCATTGTTAGCTGTATCATCAAAACGAACTACAAATGTTCTACCCCCTTTAAAGTCTACACCATAGTTAAGCCCTTTAGTAACAAAAGAACCAATACCTAACAAGATGATGATAGAAGATAAAATGTAGAAACGCTTACGCTTGCCGATAAAGTCAACCGCTGTGTTTTTAAATGCACCTTTTGTAATCTTGTTATCGAAACTTACTGACTCTTTCTTACTTAATCTCCAGTAGAACACCAATCTAGTAATGAAGATAGCCGAAAACAATGAGGTAAGGATACCAATTACTAAAGTAGTAGCAAATCCTTTAATTGGACCTGTACCGAATACATATAAGATAATACCTGTTAATAAGGTTGTAACATTCGCATCAATAATAGAGCTGTATGCTGCTTTGTAACCATCGGCTACTGCCAGGCGCAAGCCTTTTCCATTCATCAACTCTTCACGCACACGCTCGTAGATCAGTACATTCGCATCTACCGACATACCAATGGTTAATACGATACCTGCAATACCCGGTAAGGTAAGCACTGCTCCGATTGATGACAACACACCAAACACAAAGAAAAGGTTTGCCAATAGCGCAATGTTAGACACTACCCCTGCAAAGTTGTAGTAGAAAATCATGTACACCAACACAATCATCAATGCGATGATGAATGAGCGGAAACCAGCATCAATTGCTTCTTGACCTAAAGAAGGACCAACAATTGCCTCTTCGATAATACGAGCAGGAGCAGGTAATTTACCCGACTTCAAGATGTTCGCTAAATCACTCGCTTCGTTAATAGTAAAGTTTCCTGTAATTTGAGAACGGCCACCAGCAATCTCTGCTTGTACCGTTGGGAAAGAGTACACATAGTTATCTAAAACAATCGCTACACTCTTACCGATGTTCTCTCCTGTTAATCTTTTCCAAGCACGAGCACCTTCAGCGTTCATCGTCATAGAAACCTCTGGAGATCCGTTAAACTGTCCAAAATCTTGACGAGCATCAGTAATCACATCACCTTCCATAGCTGCTTTTTTATTTCTTGAATCACCTCTTAAAGCAACTAACTGTACATATTTTCCCTCTGAATCATATGGTTTTACAGTCCACGCAAAATGCACATCTATTGGAAAGAAATCTTTCACCTCTGACATTGCTAAATAAGAGTTTACCTTTGCAGTATCTTTTATCAAAGAAAAACCACAGACCGGACCTTGTACTGGCTGATTATTTTGATCCAAACTAGGAACCAATACCGCATACAAAGGATTTTCGGCAGCAAATTGTTCAAAAGTTAAGGAAGCCGTATCGGTCAGTGCCGAGTCTGCTGCTAATTGGTCAAGTAAAGAATTTTCTTCAGTAACCACTTCTTCAGTAGCCGCCAACAATTCTTCAACTATTTCATCAGCTTCAGTAGCTACTGCCTCTACTTCTTTCAAAAAGTCGTTAGCTGCTGTAATAGCTCCTAGCAAATTGCTGTATTCGTAAGTTTCCCAAAACTCTAACTGTGCAGTACCTTGTAATAGTTTTCGCACACGCTCTGGATCTTTCACACCTGGCAATTCTACCAAGATACGACCCGAGCCCTCCAAACGCTGAATGTTTGGTTGTGTAACACCAAAGCGGTCAATACGCGTTCTTAAAATATTGAACGAACGATCAATCGCTTCTTCTACTTCTTCTCTAATTACATTGATAACCTCTTGGTTGGTAGATGAAGTTTGCACCCTATCCTTCAACTCCGGAGTATAAAAGATAGCTGCTAATTTGGCATCTGCATCTTGCTCGGCAAAAGCAGCAGCAAAAAGCGTTACAAAATCGTCTTGACTATCTCTTTGCTTCTCTAGAGCAGCAACAATTGCTGCATTAAAAGTAGCATCTTTACTATTATTAGATAAAGCACGAATCACGTCCACTACCGAAACCTCTAAGGTTACATTCATTCCTCCTTTCAGGTCCAAACCTAAATTGATTTCTCTGGCTGTACACTCGTTGTAGGTATACTCTTTTAAACCAATAAAGCTGTAAACTGACTCGGTAGCAACAGAGTCTAAGTACAAACGCTCTTTTACTTCATCACCTTGCGCAAATGCTTTGGCATCCTCTTCTACCCCGTTAGCAATCCATGTAAACGACAATTGGTACAAACACACCAAGGCAAACAGGATGGCAAACAAGGAAATTACATTTCTATTCTGCATAATACTATACTTGCTTTTTATTAGAACGGGCAAATATAGAATTTCAAATCGGAAATAACAATTGAAATACACAAAGCAACAAGGAAGAGACAGTTAACACTTTGAATCAGTAAGAAATCAGCTATTGAAACCTATATTTTAGGGTAATATCCTTACTTTTGGAAGATGAAGTACTTTTTTACGCTATCCTTACTACTGGCCTTTATCACCTCTCAAAGCCAAACATTACAAAGAACTTTATTACCGGTTAACAACACAAACAACCAAAACATACCCAACCCCTGGAGCGGAGGGTTAAATGCTTGCCAGCTTTCAGAGATAGATTTAAATCTAGATGGCACTAAAGACCTTTTTGTTTTTGAGCGCACCGGAAATCGCATATTACCTTTTATCAATAACGGCATTAGCAATACTATAAGCTACCACTACGAGTCAGCATACATCAACGCATTTCCACCTTTAAGTGATTGGGCCTTACTAGTAGATTACAATGCAGATGGGAAAGAAGACTTGTTTGCCTATAATGGAGGTAAGGTAAAGGTATACCGCAACACCTCTTCTGCTACACAGCTAGAATTCACACACTTCAGCAATCAGCTGATAACCGATTACAGCGGTTCTCCTTTTCAGCTGTATGTTAGCAGGGTGGACATCCCTGCCATTACCGATGTGGACAATGATGGCGATATAGACATCCTAACCTTTCAGTCTTTAGGCGGATATATAGAGTTTCATGAAAACCTAAGCATGGACTTGTACGGACATGCCGACAGCCTTATCTTTATAATGACAGACCCTTGCTGGGGCGATGTGTACGAAGGATTAAACACTTACACCCTAAACGATTGCAACACTCCCCTAGTCAACCCAAGACATACAGGATCTTCTATACTAGCCATTGATATAGATAACGATGCCGACAAAGATTTAATTTTAGGAGATGTATCTTACAACAACCTGAACCTATTAACC
>CEUV01051322.1_pt1 | contig 20415 bp, 8 predicted proteins | sample 356401 | NCBI WGS metagenome assembly CEUV01 (sample SAMEA2622710, study PRJEB7988) | marine metagenome | isolation source: saline water (ENVO:00002010), including
CGCGGTGCGCCCGCACACGTCGACGCGAGCGAGAAAACGCGAGAAACGCGAGGGAGAGACGCGAGAGACGCGCGCGCATCGATCGGACGCGCGAGAGAGATGTCGGCGCTGGAGGCGATCGTGTACGAGCGCGGGGCGCTCAAGTTGCTCGATCAGCTCAAACTCCCGCTCGAGACGACGTACGTCGACGTCGAGGATTGCGACGCGTGTTGGCGAGCGATCAAGGATATGAACGTGCGTGGTGCGCCGGCGATCGCTATTGCGGCGGCGCTGGCGTTGGCGGTGGAGCTGGAGAAGAAAAAGGGGGAGCTCGCGACGTGCGAGGCGGCGGAGGCGTTCGTGCACGAACGGTTCGATCACATGTACACGTCGAGACCGACGGCGGTGAATCTTGGAGAGGCGAGAACGAGAATTAAATCGTTGGCGACGTCTCTGAAGGCGAACGGGGACGCGGGAGCGATGATTGAGGGAGTGATTGAGGCGTGCGAGGCGATGTTGGCGGAGGACGTGGCTTCGTGCCGAGCCATCGGGGCGAAAGGGGCGGAGGCTCTGTTGAGAGCGGTGAACGCGAAGGATGGACAAAAGATTAAAGTCATGACGTGCTGTAACACGGGGTCGCTCGCCACGGCGGGATACGGGACGGCGTTGGGGGTGATTCGCGCGCTGTGGGAAACGGGACGTCTCGAACGCGCGTACTGCTTGGAGACGCGTCCGTACAATCAAGGCTCGCGTTTGACGGCGTACGAGCTCGTGTACGAAAGCATTCCGGGTACTTTGATTTGCGATAACATGGCGGCGGCGCTCATGGCGCGCGGAGACGTCGACGCGATCGTCGTGGGTGCGGACAGGGTCGCCGCGAACGGCGACTTTGCCAATAAGATTGGCACGTATTCGCTCGCGGTGAACGCGAAACACCACGGCGTTCCCATGTTCACGGCCGCGCCGGTGACGACGCTCGATCCTGAGACCGCGACCGGAGCCGATATTCACATCGAGGAGCGACCCGGGAAGGAGGTGACGCATTCGCTCGGTCGTCGCGTTGCGGCGGAGGGCATCGACGTGTGGAATCCGTCCTTCGACGTCACGCCCGCCGCCCTACTCGCCGGCGTCATCACCGAGCACGGCGTCATCGAAAAGAACGTCAGCGGTGTCTTCCCCGTCGCCGAGTTCGTCGCGAACGCGAAGAACGGGAAAATCAAGGCGGCCAAGCCCTCGGGTCCGCCGGGATTCATCGCCCTCGATTGCGAAACCGTTCTCGATTACGCGGCGTCCAAGGATAACGTCGCCGCCGTTTTGGGCGGCGCGTCCACGCGAAGCGCTTGGTCCGCGAAAGAAATCGGTGACGGAAACATCAACTTTGTGTACATCATCACCGGCGCATCCGCCGATAAATCCGTCATCGTCAAACAAGGTTTACCCTTCGTGCGATGCGTCGGCGAGAGTTGGCCGCTGACGCAAGAGCGCGTGCGGTACGAAGCCGAGGCGCTCATCCAGGCGCATAAATACTGTCCCGCGCACGTGCCCGAGGTGTACATCTACGATCCGACGATGGCCACCATCGTGATGCGGTACCTCGAGCCCCCGCACATCATCCTGAGAGGCGGCATCATCGAAGGAAAGTTGTATCCGAAGTTAGCCGAACACGTCGGCGAGTACTTGGCGACGACGCTCTACAAATCGTCCGCTCTCTCCGTGGGCGGCGCCGCGCTTCGTCGCGCGCGCCAAGCGTTCGGACAAAACGAGGACATGTGTGAACTCACCGAACAAGTCATCTTCACGGAGCCGTACGGGAAGGCGGACAACAACCACTGGACGACGCCGCAACTCGATGACGTCGTGGGTCAGATTCAATCCGACGCCGCTCTCAAGCGCGCCGTCAACGTGTTGAAGGAAAAGTTCATGACCGAAGGTCAAGCGTTGTTGCACGGTGATTTACACACGGGATCGTTGATGTGCACCGAGACGACGACGTTCGCCATCGATAACGAGTTTGCCTTTTACGGGCCGATGGGCTTCGACGTCGGACTGTTTTTCGCCAACTTGTTGCTCGCGTACTTTTCGCAGCGCGGTTGGGCCGATTGCAAGGGCGAATATCGCAGCACGCAAGGTGATTGGCTGTTGGATACGTTCAATTCGACGTGGGCCGTCTTCGAGAAGCGTTTCTTGGAGCAATGGAACGAACAAGGCGTTCGAGATGACTGCGGTGGATTGTCTCCGGCTATTTTGTTCGGCGCGGGCGTCGCCGACGGAGCGAACGCGTTAAAGGCGCATCAAGGGGCGTACATGAAACAGATTTGGGAAGATAGTTTAGGATTCGCGGGTGCGGAAATGATTCGTCGCATCATCGGCATCGCGCACGTGGCCGACCTCGATGAAATTCCAGACGCCGACATTCGAGCACTGTGCGAACGCGCGGCGCTCATGTGCGGACGCGAGCTCATGCTCAACGCGAAGAAGCTCACGCCGGCGTCCATCGTGGACGTCGTCAAGAGCCAGGAATTTGCAGTTTTTGCAATTTAAATTTGCAGTGCAGTGTGAAACAATACAAATTACAACAAATTTGCGCGAACTATTAAATAGTAGGAGCGGCAGCAACATCACCGCGTTTTGCGTTTTTGATCGAGCCATCGAGACGCAGCAGATTTTCGCGAATCGCGAGTCGGTGAGTTGGCCTCAACTTTCGGTCCGTACGCGATGTGTGAGCGCGTGATCTCCATCAAACCGAACGTAGATATCGGTACGAATGAGATTTTACCCCGATCGCGCGTCGCGGCGTCCGCGAATTCAGCCTCAATCTGTCGGTAAATCTGCGCTCGCGTCCTCGGATTGGCGGCGTTGATGAAGTCGATGACGATGATGCCCGAAATGTTCCGTCTGCGTATTTCGTGCGCGGCGGTGCGCGCGGCGAGCACGTTGATCTCGGCCACGCTCATGCGGCTCGATCCGGTGTTGACGTCGATCGCTGTTAGAGCCTCGGTCGACTGAATGACGAGTTGCGCCGACGTTGTGTTCGGAATTGAAACGCGCTCTGGAAACGTAAACGCGCGCTGCATCAACCTGTGCATTTTCGAATTTCCTTCGGTGCGCACCACCGTGCGCATGTCCTCAACGTCCGCGCGAAAACTCGCCACGCTCTTTTCGATCGCGCTTAGAGATTCTGGTCCCTCGTCGCTCGGCACGACGACGCTCGACATATTTAACGAGCACAGTTCGCGAAGCACCATGCCTCTGAAATTCGTGTTGTCGCGCCACATCAGGCGGGGCACGAGCGGGGTCTCACGCGCGCGCGCCTTTTCGATGGATTTCACCGCGCTGATACACATCAGCCGCCATCGATCGGATAACTCGCGCATCTCGTTTTCCAAAGATTCGCGAGGCGCGTTCATGCTCGCCGAGCGCATGATGACATGCGCGCCACCGCCGTGAAATCCTTGCGAACGCGCCACTCGTTTCGAACCCGGTGATTGCCAAATTTTTCTCAAAAACGATTCCCCCCACAGCGCGAGCGTTTCGCGCGTCACCACGCTCAGTTTTTTACTCGCGTGCGCTGTGACGCCGTGCGCGGTTCCCTTGAAGACGGTGTATCGTCCAGTCAGGCTCGGTTCCGCCGTCGCGATGGCGCCCTTGTGCTCGCGAGAATCGCGAATGATCTCGACGATGACGGAATCACCCACATTATACATCCCGTACGCCCCTTTGCCCGATCGCGAGAGTTGTTCGTTCACGTCGACGCCCTCGTCGTGAGGCGACGACACGTTGTACAAAACTTCGTCGACGGCGTCTGTTGATCCTTGTTTCGACCACCACGCCGCGGGCGTCGCCAACCCGTCCCTCAGCAATACTGTCTTCGTGTACTTGCCGTTCTTCATCTCCACGCCCACGAGGAGCGAATTCATGTTTGGAACTTTCGCGATTACGGTGCCCAAGTAGACGTCGCCGACGAGCAACGCTTGATGGCCATCCTCCGAATCGTTGGTGTTCTCCAAAACCTCCACCACCTCGTCGTTTTCCGTCACCACGGCGCAATCGTCGGTGGGGAACCAAATCTCACTCATGATCTGTCTCTCATCTCTCCCTCGCAGACACTTGCTCGCGCCGCCGGTAAAGTATTGCAACACGCGCTTATCCGTCGGTTCGTTCATGCGCGCGCTCTCCGTGAGCGACGGCGTCCCAGTCTTCGGTTCCGTCGACCAATCGTCCCTGATCTCCACCATGAACGCATGACCGGGCGCGCGCAGCGCGCTCGTTCCGTGCCGCCACGCGTACACCGGCCCCATGGGGTCGCTCACCTCGTCCACGACGGCGAAGTTGTACTCGCACACGAAACTCTCCTCGCCCACGACGCGACTCACCGGCACCTCCACGCACACCGTCGCGCTCCACCAATCGTCTCCTTCCGGTACGCACCGCACGGCCCCGCTCAAAATCTGCCACGAACCCAACTCTGGAATCGATCCGACGAGAACGACCCGCTGCCCGAACCTCGTCCGTTTGCGCACTCGAAACGTGGTCACGCACCGTCCCGGCGTCCCCACCAGCGCGAAGACCCCCTCATCGCGTCGTCCCCGCGTCCCCGGCGTCTGCACGGACTCTCTCTCACGCCCATCGTCGTCCCCCATCGAGATCGAGACGACGTCCATCCCATTCGCGCTCGCGCTCGTCGACGCGTCTCCGACGACGTCGTCCGCGAGAATATCTTCTTCGTCTCGATCGCGCATCGTTCGATCCTCGTCCACGCGCGCCCCTCGCCCGCGTCGCGCCCGCGTCACCGCACGCGCGCGCGGTGCGCGCGCGCGTCCTCCTCGCCCCGACCTCGCGCCCACGCGTACCGCGTCCGTCGTCGACGGAGACGTCATCGCCGGCGCGATGCTCGATCGATGCATCAACGACCCGAAAGATGCGCGGTGAATGCGCGACGACACGACGTCCCACGAACGCCGCGAACGCCACCGAACGGACGCGCGTGCCGTTTCAGTCGATGGACCGCGCGCCGAGTCGTCTCGCGTCGATCACCGTCGCCGTCGTCGCGGTGTAAAGTTTTGAGCTCAAAATTGAACGTCATCGCGATCGCAACGACATTGGGAACGGCATCGGTCGTCGCGCGCCGCGATCGCGCGCGAGAGACGGTGACGCGCGAGGTCGAGGTCGACGTCGAGGACGATCGCGGTCGTCGGGTCGATCGCGGCGAAGAGGCGAGAGAGAGAGGGGCGAGAGAGGGGCGACGCGCGCGATGGGGTGCGCGGGATCGAAAACAAAGGCGCGGGAGGAAGACGCGCGGGCGCCGTCGAGCGCGACGGAGGAGGCGGTGAAACCGCGGGGGAGGGATGAGGTGAAACCGATCGTGGATTCTGAGCGCGGGGAGGTGGAAGTCACGGCGGCGGCGGCGGAGGAAATCGAAATCGTCGACGCGACGTACGTCGTGAGTCGCGCCATGGGCGACGATTCGGCGAGAGAGATGGTCGAGAACGACGCGGTGTACGCGGAGACGACGACGGAGGCGATGAACGCGGCGTCCAAGCGAGTGCGAGAGCGTTGGGGGACGACGGCGGCGACGGGCGCCGAGTGGCGTTTTTGGACGCGGGAGGAGACGACGGTGAGCGCGCTCACGGAGTCTCTGCGAGGCGCCGACGTGAGCGACATCGGGACGGATCTGTCGGTCATGATGTGCGCGCACGACGCGCTCGAGTCGGCGGTCGGCGTGTGGAGAGAGGGCGAGGCGCGCGTGGTGGCCAAGCCGCGCGTCTTCGCAGTGGACGTGTACCTGTCCATCGACGGCGAGGCGTTCGAGGACGAACACGTGTGCGCTGGTGAACCAGACGTCGATCGAGAGGCGGCGATCGAGGCCGGTCTGGACGCGGCGGGATTGGATGGTAGCGAGGAACGCGAGGCGGCGAGACGCGCGCTCGCGAAGACGCGCGAGGGCGGCGCCAAGCCGTGGTGCACGTTGATCGGATCCGACTTTTCCGCCGGGAATCACTTCGTGCACTTGCCGTTGATGGCAGAATATCTCGACGGTGCCATCTTAGATCCGTACTCCAAGGCTTATGCGCACGCGCTCGTGTGGCGGTGGGCCGACGCGTGCAAACGCGTCGGCGCGGGCAAACACGAGGTGACCCTTCGCTGCGCCCCACTCGGCATCTTCGTGCCGGAATCGAACGCGTGCACGTTTACCGGCAACGTTGACGACGCGCGCGCGCGTCCGGAAGGATTCAAGGCGTTCCTGAACGAACTCAGAAAAGAATACGAGACATCGCCGAACGCGCCGGGCATGAGCGCGACGTTTTCGCTGACGCTTCGCGACGAACACTGCACGGGCGATAAAGTGGAGCGCCAGGCGCAAGAATGGGCGGTCGATTGGCCGACTGATGAAATCGCAGAGTGCTACACCACCGCGTTAGAGTTGGCAAACACCGGCGCACCGGGTAAGATGGCCGCCGAGATGGTTCCGGGAGCGGTGTGCTGCCACGTCGTATTGCCGTCGACCGAAGGACAGAGCGGCATCGCCGAGGTAAAAAACAAGAAACGTGACGTCATCTACCACGAATTCCACGCCTGGGGATTATTCAAGGGACTGGACGGTCAACCGGAAGCGCGAACCGGCGCTCAAATCAAATTCCGTTGCGTGCAAGAAGTGGACGAGTCCGGCACAGCCAAGGGTCCGTGGGTCGCGAAAGACTACGACCCGCGACCGTGCAACGGGTTGATGCTTAAGAACAAACACATCGATCTCGCCATTAAGCGAGACGACTCTCGAATCAAGATTCCGGGTGGTGTGAACTAACTCGGATTTGTTATGCAAAGTCTTCTCTCTTTCTTACAAGTTGAGCATTTCATCTTACTATCGTACAACACGATTTCACGATTTCTGGTTCTCTGTCGAGCCGTACGAGTCGTCTTTGAACTCCGCAAAGAGCCAATCTTCGTATTGCTTCGACTTCGTGCCCGAACCGTACAACATGACGGCGTTCACGATCACGGTGGCGATGCCCAGGAACGCCAGTCCCGCGCCGACCGTCGTCGAGAGCGTGAGGAGATCAAACTTTCGGCCGACACCCGTCACCTCGAAACGGATTCTAGGTCCGTACCCCTTCACCAACAATCGCACGTCCTTACTTCCCTGGACTTGATCGTACGTCACCCCGGGAAGGGACGCGGGCTCGCCGACGTTGTGTCCGGAGATCCATCGAATGTTGTATCCTTTCGACAGCGTGTTCTGCTTCGTGTTCACCACCTGTCGAGTGACGTACGGCGTCTCCGGCGCGCACGAATCCATGCCTCGGTCGAGATTACAATCGAACGGAATGTCCACGCGCGCGTCCCAACCTTTGGTCGCGATCTCTTTGACGCTCTTCCCGCCGCTCGCGAGCAAGTCCTCCACGGTGAACAAATTCCAACCGTGTGTCGGCTCGGTTCCGTTCAGGTTGGTCCAGAGCGCATTTCCGTCGCCCTCCGGATTCTTAATCCCCGGGAACTCGACGCTGATTCGCAAAAACACGGTGAAATTCCCGACATTTTCCAGTATCTGCACTTTATCCTCCTCGGGCTCTCCCGGACACCACCCCGAAATCTCGCACCTCTTCGTCTCTCGTCCCTCAGAATCGTCCTCCGCGCGCAGACACTTCCCCGTCATCACCCCACTCGCGCTCACCATCCCCTCCACGCACACATTCTCATCCTCCGTGCACACTTCCTCCGCATTCTGTCCCGCGCACGTCCCTCTCGCCTGCAGCGTCGTCGCCACCGCCGTCGCCACGAAGAATCCGCTCGGCTCGTACGTCACCACATCGTTCGCGTCGTACACCGTCGCTCTTCCCGTCACGACGTCACGCATCACCCCCTGTCCCTTCACCTTGACCCCGATGTTCCCGTTCACCGTCGATCGCATCTGGTACCCGCGTTCGGCGTACACGAGATAGCACACCACGTAGGCCACGACGCATCCGACGAGCGCGTGATACAGCGCGCCCAATCGCCACGATCGTATCACCACCTGCTTGTGCGTCGTGTACGACCCGAACGACATGTGTCCCACCTCGCCACGCGCGCGCTTTTCGCCACCGCGGCGCCGTCTGACGACGACGGGACGGCCGTCGACGCGTGTGAACACCAAATGTCTCATCAAATGCCCCGAGCGATGGCGATGCGAATGGGCCGGAGACATTTGGTGTCCCGACACGGTGACGCGTTCGCGATGGGGACGCCCGGGCGAACGCCGACGATGCGACGAGGCGCGAGCGATGACGACCGAGCGGTGGACGCGAGTTCGCTCGTCGCGCTCGGCGCGTTGGCGCTCTCCAACCTCGCGCTCGTGATCTTGGGACTCGTGCTCGTGGTTTTGGGCTCGAGGGACGGTGGGAAGGGGGTCGCCGCGGTGTTCTCGCACGGTGGGTTGGACGATGCGTTGTTTGAAGATCCCGGGACGTCGGCGGCGGTGATGGGGACGCTGATGATGGCGCTCGCGGTGTTCGGATTGGCGGGACTGTACAGGAGGAATAAGACGTTCCTGATGACGTATCACGTGTTGGCGCTCTTCATGCTCATAGGGATCATCTACGCGTGTGCGGTGATGAATATATATAAAGAATCGAGCGCTGACATGGTGAGGAATTACTGGATGACGTATAAAGCGAATCATAACATCACCGGGATCATCGCCGGGCGCGTGGGACGACCGACGCGGTTGGACGCTGGAATGTGGGCGATGCCGATGGCAGAGGCGAGGTCGAAGACGAGATTGTTTCTGCGGTCGGTGGCGTCTTGTTACGGTGCGGGTATCTTCTTTCTCATCACGTCTCTCGGTTGCAGCGCGTACATCATGGGGATGAAGTACACGGGGACGCACGTCGGCATGACCACCAACGCCGTCGGGATCGTGTTCGGTCTCACGCTCTTCGTTCTTTGCTACTTCGTGGCTAGATCGACGTACAACGTACCGGACGCGGTGTCCATGAAATTTGACGTCGGATTTGTGCACGAGGACTCGCCGGGGCGCTCAACCCCGTCGAACGCGCACCGGCTCTATGAGACGCTGCGCAAATCGCCAGATCTCATATTTGAAACCGTGCAGAGAGAAAGCGCGGGTGGGCGCCGACTCTTAGGCGATTCCCAGTCGCCGCCTCCTGCATCGTCTCCTCCGCCCTCCCCGCCTGCTGCGGCGTCTCCTCCGCCCTCCTCGCCTCCGCCTCCGCCTCCGCCGCCGCCCGCCGTTGACGAGAACTGGCTCGCGCGGTCGGTTTGGGTATTCGAGGAAGGTCATAAAGTGATCGATAATACACATTACAACTTGACCTTCAAATTGGCGTTGGCGGGAATAGATGGAGATCACGTGAATGAACACTTTACCGACTGGGCCGCCAAGAAAGTCGCGACTTTCAGCGAGATACAACCGGAGGACGTGTACGTCTCACAACTCAAATCTGGCGCCGAACACAAGATTGGTGGCATATGGACGGCTAGATTCCTCGCCGCCGCCGCTTTTATCGTCGTGTTCGTCAATTTCTTCGGTCTCTATTCGCTTTACAAGGATGACAGGTTCTTGATGGCGGCGCACCTGTGCTTTTCCTTGGCCGGAATTCTCTTGTTGATCATCTCGGCCGCGCTCATGGGCAAGCACGCGAACGCGACGTCGAGACTCATCGCTAATAACTGGCACTCCATCCAAAACAAAGTAATCGGCGCCGGCGTCGAACCAGTCGACGCCGGTGCTTTTGCTCGCGCCCACTTCAAAGCCGCCGCGGCGCTCGCCACCACCGTCATCATCCTGCAGCTCGCCTCCATCATGTCCACGCTCTTCTCCTTCTTCAGCAATGAACCTTCGTATTCGCTTCTCTCACCCACCGCGCGCAGAAATGACGGCGGTGCCACGGGAGGAAAGTTTAAACCCGTCGAATTCGACCGGCTCGACGAAGAGTACGGCAAACGCGGCTTTTTAAGCCAAGAGCGCTCGCACATGCGTCGAGGGAGCGACGGCGTCGTCTCGCTCGGTAACTTCGCGTCGCCGGGCAAAGAATTTTCCATCGATTAGTGCGATGGAGGCTACTGTAAAAAACAGATATTGTTAGCTACGAGAGCGGGCGTCCCCTCACGGACTTCGGACTCGGATTCGCTCACTCGCTCGCTCTCGCGAGAAAAAGCGTCCCATGTCCTCATTGGTAGTTACGCCTTCGTCGTCGTCTCCCGATGCTTCGCGCGTCGTCTCGCGCGCCTCCGCGCCTCCGCGCGTGCGTCGCGACGCGCGCGCGTCATCCTCCCGGCCTCGCGCGAGGACGCTCGGCGCGCGCGACGACGCACGAAGACGTCTTCGTCCACGCGCTCGTCCACGCGCTGGGCGCGCCCGCGCTCGATCGCGACGATGACGAAGAACTCGACGCGTACGTCGCGCGCGCGCTCGCGGGGCGCGCCGTCGACGTTTCGCGCGTCGCACGCATTGTCGCCGAGTGCGCGGGACTCCCGGAGGCGACGGCGGCGGTGGCAACGGTCAAGACGCCGACGAGAGAGGCGCGCGCCGAGCTCGCGCGCGCGAGAGGCGTCGCGAGCGCGCTGTTCAACGCGTGCGTGTCGGCGTATAATCGTCTGAAAGATTGGGAGTCGTGTCAAACGTTGGTGCGGCTCATGGAGGATGACGCCGGGTGTGCGCCGGACGCGGTGAGTTTTTCGCTCGCGGCGAGCGCGATGGCGCGCGCGGCGAGAGACGGCGAGGCGCGCGCGTTTTTGCTCGCGGCGGAGTCCGTTCTGAAACGAGGCACTCGACGGAATAAGAAGAAAAGGAAAGTGCGTGTCGACGCTGATGCGTGGCTGAAAGTTTTGTACGAGACGGATGACGTAGCGGCCGTGCACAAACCCGCGGGCATGTTGACGCATTCAAGCGAAGGCGCCGGTAAGTCGCCGTCGCTCTCGGATGTGGCTCTCGCGCAGTTCGGTGAGTTGAGCGATCTGAACGGGTCGGATAAGCGAGGGATCGTGAGTCGTTTAGATAAACCGACCAGCGGTGTGGTCATCCTCGCAAAGAATAATAAAGCTCACGCTGAATTGGTGACGCAGTTTTATCAGCGCGCAGTGACGAAGACGTACTGGGCGCTCGTGGACGGCGAAGTACCGCTGGACGCCGGCGGAACGATCATCGAACCGGTGGACGGTCGTCCCGCAAAGAGTGACTGGGAAGTTGTCGAAACGTTCGTCGGCGACCGTTGGAAATACGCGCTGGTTCGAGTCAATCCGCGGACTGGTCGCAAGCATCAAATACGCGTCCACATGGCTTCCGTCGGCTGTCCACTGACGGGCGACACGTTGTACAGAAGAGGTCGCGCAAAAGCACTGAATGTAAACGCACCCAAGTGCGTTCTAGACTCCCTGTCCGGTGGTAAGACTGGAACAACGTTTTTTCTTCACGCCGGCGAGACAATGTTTGACGTCGCCGGCAAGAGAGTGCGCGTGAACGAGCCTCTGCCCGTTGAGTTCTCTGATCTTCTCGACAAGCTCCACGCGGCATCTTCGAAAGTGTCGTCGTGAAGCGTACTCACACACTAGCGACTGGTGCTTACGCTTAGACTAGATTCGTTGAAATGGAATGAATTAGATTGCATGTGTTGACTGTTTGCGGAAACAGTCACTAAGTTTCTACAGTTATGCGCTTATTGCGGGTAGCCGCTGGAATCCATCGCGTTCCCAGCAACCGCGGCGGTCGCCGGCTCCTCCTCCGGAATCTCGCACACAACGACATCGGAAGTGAGGAAAATCTTGGCGACAGAGCACGCGTTTTGCATCGAGCATCTGATAACCTTCGTCGGGTCGAGAACGCCAGACTCCATGAGGTCCTCGTACTCACCCGTCGCCGCATTGAAACCAAAGTTCGGGTCCTTGGAGGTCATGACGCGCTCGCACACGACGGAACCGTTGACGCCAGAGTTGTTCGAGACGAGGCGGATCGGGTAGGAAAGGGCACGCTTGATGATTTCCGCACCAACCTTTTGCTCATCGTTATCCAACGTCTCCTTGATTTCGTCGACAGCCGCTGCGAGCTTCAAGAAAGTGCAACCACCACCAATAACAATACCTTCATCCACAGCTGCCTTGGTGGCGTTCAAGGCATCCTCAACACGAAGCTTCTTTTCCTTAAGCTCAGTTTCGGTTTGAGCACCGACTTGGACGATGGCAACACCACCCGAGAGACGCGCCGCACGCTCGTTGAGCTTTTCCTTCTCGTAGTCCGCCTCGGTAACCTCAACGAGGCGGTTGATTTGCTTAACACGCGCGGCAACTTCCGCAGCGGTATCACCAGCACCAACAATGGTACAAGATTCCTTGCCGAGCTCAACGCGCGCCGCGTTACCGAGGACTTCGACGCCGCACTTGTCGAGGCTCAAGCCGAGCTCGTCCTTCACGACGGTACCGCCGGTGAGGATGGCAATGTCTTCAAGGTACTGGCTCTTACGCTCACCGAAGCCCGGGGCCTTGATGGCGGTGATCTTGAGAGAGCCACGAAGCTTGTTCACGACGAGAGTCGCGAGAGCTTCTTGCTCGATGTCTTCCGCGATGATCATGAGCGGGAAACCCTGTTGGATGGCAGCTTCGAGGATGCCAATCATGTCACGGGCAGTGCTGATCTTCTTGTCGACGATGAGCAACTTGCACTGATCGTAGACGCAGGTCATGCGCTCGCTATCCGTGACGAAGTACGGGGAGATGTAACCGCGCTCGAATTGCATACCTTCGACGACGACGAGGTTGTTGTCGACGGAGCGCGCTTCTTCAAGGGAAATGACACCCTTGCGGCCAACCTTTTCCATGGCGGCAGAGATCATCTCACCAATTTCCATGTTACCACCGGCAGAAATGGACGCAACCTTGGCGAGTTCATCGTCGGCAACCTCCTTGGAGATGCCCTTGAGAACATCGACGAGGGCAGCGACGGTCTTTTCCATACCGCGCGTGAGTTGCACCGGGTTGGTACCAGCCATGACAATCTTCATACCTTCCGCAATCATCGCCGCAGAGAGCACAGTAGCGGTGGTGGTACCGTCACCGGCTTCGTCGTTCGTCTTTTGGGACGCTTGTCTGACGAGCTTGGCGCCGACGTTTTCAACCGGATCCTCGAGGTCGACCTCCTTCGCGACGGTGACACCATCGTTCACAATCTTCGGGGAGCCGTACTTGGACTCGAGCACGACGTTACGACCCTTCGGACCGAGGGTAACGCCGACGACGCTCGCGAGCTTATCGACACCCTTTTGCATCTTCTTCAACGCGGTGCCGTCTTGCGCGTTAAAGTACAATTGCTTCGCCGCCGCCGTCACCGAGAGCGGCGCGCGCGCATGGCGCGTCGTGCGTCGCACGCTGGCGGCGATCGGCTTACCTAAATCATTCATTCAATACACATCGCGCGCATCCTTCGTCAGTCACCACCCTCTCTCGCGTGACCAGACCCGTCTCTCGCGGCGTCCTCCTTCTCTATCCACACACGAGAAGAATCAGCCCTCTTCCCGAGCCGCATCATCATCGCGACGTCACGCGCGCATCCCCCCGCGCGCGTCCCGCGCGCCGACACTGCGCGTGCATCGCATTCGTTTCCATCACCCTCCGCGAGTCGCATCGCGTTCGAGTCTCTCGCGCGCGTCGTCACACGCACCGTCGCTCACGCGCGTCCTGGCGGCGAAGGTCGTGGCGGTGGCGCTGTGGAAGGTTCGCGAACGCGCGAGCGCGTCGTCAGTCGGTCGTCCTCGTCGCGCGCGAATCCACGCGGGGGAATTAAAAAAATAGTTTCATCCGTTGGCGCGTCGACGCGCGCGCGTCGACGCGCGTCGTCGACGCGTCTCGCGCGAGAGCCGGACATCGCGCCGCCGGGGTCCATCGGCGGATGGGTCGACGACGGCTCGAACATCGCGCGCGCGCCGAGCGAAAACGTCGCGCGAGACGACGAGACGAACGAAAGAAAACCGCGCGCGCGTCTCGCTCGCGCGTACCTCGTCGTGGACGTCGCGAACATCGTCTCCGTCGTCGTCGAGTAGTGACGGCGCGGTGGGTGACCCCTGCTCGAGGGTTTCAGGGTGTCGTGAACTTTTTATCGCTCTCGTCGTGTGGTGTATGTATGCGCATTGTGGTCATTTTAAGACCATGTATGTAAAAGAGATAGTACGAAGATGGACAAGTGGTTGACGCGAACGCGCCGCTACGCCTCGCCGTCGTCGTCGTCGTCGTCGTCGTCGACGACGTCGGGGCGCTCTCCCGTGAGAACGCGATGAATATGACGCTCTTTTTCGCGACCGAGCTCGGCGAGGGCGACGGAGGGACCGCGAGGGTCTGACCAGACGCACACGGCGCCGTCGGCGGAGGCGGAGGCGAGCGCGCGACCCCGGGCGCGAAGGCGAGGGCGACGGCTGGTGCGGTGAGATGAGCGCTCGCGTGCGTGCAATCTCCGGATTCGTAATCGAAGACTTTGATGGTGCGATCTGACCCGGCGACGGCGAGGAGGGCGCCGTCGGGGTGGGCGATGGTCGCGGCGGCGAGCTCGGCGTCGGAGGGGTCGTCGACGACGCGGAGGATGGAGGCGTCGGTGGGGTCCCACCAGGTGATCTTGCGGTCGGTTCCGGTCGTTACGATCTGTAACTCGTCGGGATGGATGGCGATGGCTTTGAAGTACGTCGAGCCGAAAAAGGAGACGCGTCGAACGCGTCTTTCCAGGTCCCACACTATGCACGAACCGTCGTCGGACGCCGTCACCGCCGACACGTCGCCGTCGAACAAGACGATGTCATTCACCGTGGATCGATGCTCCTTCATGGACGCTTGCAGAGTGATGACGTTAAAATTTCGAACGTGCCACAATCGCACGTTCCCTTCTGAACCGCCACTTATGACGCCGCATGCGTCCTTCATACCTCTCACCGCGGTGACTCGATCGTGCGCGTTGGCGGCGACGAAGAGCGCTTGGCCCGTGTCCATGTGATGCGCTCGAATTTTACCGTCGTCCCAACCACTGATGATGACTTTATCGTTCGAACCTGGCATGAAACTCAGACATAAACAACCGATCGATCGCGGCTTTACCTCGATGAAGGTCATCGACCTCGCCGTCTTTGTCCGCCACACGCAAATTTCTGGACCCCCTCCCGTCGCGAAATATTCATCCGTCTGGAGTGGGAACGCTAAACTTGTGATTGGAAACTCGTGGGAAGATTCAAGAGTCTTGACTCCGGCGAGAATGAGGCATTTCCCATTCAACGGATGATTGGCGCAATATTCCACGAGGTGCAAATTTCCATTCGACATGCCGCAGTATACGTCAAAGGTTTGCGACGCGTCGCGGTATTGTTCGACGTCGACATTCCCGAAACGAAGTCCGAGAAGCGCGCCGTGTAAATACTTTCTCTTTGAATACTCTGATTTACACGATTCTGGATACTCCAGACCCTCGACATTGGAATGAGGTACGCACGAAGCCGCTATGCTCGTCACCGCTCCCGTTCCGAGTAAACGCCTCGCCTCAAACTTAAGAGTACAAGTTCCCGGTTCTCGCCGCATCACAGACAACACTCCGTCGCCGCTGCCGGCGAGAATCGCATTTCGAACGATGGCCAACGAGCAAATACCTTTCGAGATGTATTTTTTGAGAGTGAACGACTCTTTGATGGTGTGATTACTCAGCGCCACGCACAGGACGTCGGCGCTCGACGTTCCCAAATACACGTACTTGTCGTCCTCATCGATCGCGATGGAGAGTATATCTCGCTTTAAAATACCGAGTCGTACTTGCTGAAACGACAATCGCTTACTCGTTTCATCGTATTCCCACGCGCTCACGGTCAACTCGCCCGCGGATATGAAAGATTGATTGGAGTGACGCAGAAACGCCACGGCTCTGACTCTACCGTCGAGAGGAGCGGGGGCTCCACACAGCGCGCGCCCTGTCGATATGTCCCACATGACGACTCTTCCATCATTTTCTCCTCCCACGCTCGCTAACCTGCTCTCATCGGTACTGAAAGCGAGCGCGACGATGTCGCCGACGTGGAGCGACAAACGTCTCGCCATGCAAAACGTAGTCGCGTCCGAGACGTCTTTAGCTTCCCAAATGATGATGTTCGCCTCGCCTCCCGACATGCGCTCGCCGGAGGCGATGTACTTTCCAGACGGCGATACCGCCAACGCGGTCACTTTTCCGTCGTGACCGTGGAGAAAACTCGTGTTCGTCTTGCCATTCTCAGACTGCTCTTCCTTGTTCGAGTGCGCGAGAGACTGGGAGTGCACGGATATCACGACGGCGGCGCCGAGCGGATAGATCTGCGCCCTATCGACGGGATGGAGATGGAATCCATTCTTCACGGATCCCGAAAACCCGTTGAGTGCCTCGAGCGGTAGTTCCGAGCGCGACATTATGAGGACGCGGCTAATTTTAGCACGCGGAGTTGTTACGGAATGATCTTGAAAATCAATTCACAATTCAGTTTTGAGACTGGGCACGTACTTCTCGACGATGGACGATCTCTTCGGTAAATGCAGACGTGGCGTCTAACAAAGTCACCGCGGCGTACGCGATCCTCACGGCTGGAAGGTCGTCCTGATTACTCAAGGACGCGATGAACGCCGGACGCTGAAGCGTTCCCTTCCAAATGGAAATGTCGCCGATATCTTCCGGGGCGTCTTCATCATTGTTCCAACTGTCGTCAACTTCGATGTTCTCCTCTTCTTCTTCCTCCTCCTCCTCCTCGCTATCAACTTGTTGACGACGGCGTTCTTCAACAGCTTCGGCGATGACTTCGGGCGGCAGCAAGGCGGCGAGCTTACGCCGAGCGAGTTTCCACGTACTCATGTCTTTGCCGGTGTGCTTCAAAACGAGAGCTTCGAGAGTGGCCTTTGAAAGCTCATCCGGAGCTTCGGGCTCCTTTTCACGCTCGGCTTTCTCAAGCTCTGCAGCAATCTTGAACTCTTCGAGCTGACATTCGTAGTACTTTTCTTCCAGGTGAAGGAGTTGTTCAGCGACGTAAGAGGTGGCGGCGTTCTTGAGCTTGGTGCGGAAAGTTCGCCAATCCGTCGACGTTTCGAGACCGATTCTCTCCGCGTTGATGCACATAGTGTCCATGCACTTCCTCGCCGCGGTGAGCACAGCGCCTTCATCAGACGCGAGGTCCGCGGCGGGGCGGGTGGCGACGTATACGTCAGCAGACGGAGCACTGCGCGATCGCGCCGAACGGCGTTCCCCACCCTCAAGGGAAGCAGCATAACGGGCATCGCGTTCTTCTTGACTCTCAGCCAGAAGTTTGAAGGCATCGGCGATCGTCACCTTACGCTTTTCCAACTGTTTCTTCAGAGCGAGTTCTCTGACACCCTTCTCAGAAAGAGCGTCGAAGAGCTTGTCCACCGCCTCTTGGGAGTTGTACAGACCCCATTCACCAGAAAACGACTGCACGTAGATGGCATCTTTACGACCCCCGAAATTCCACCAGTAAGTGGAGAGGTGGCGATCCATGCCCAGAGGTCTCGCGCGCACGCTACATGCGGCGTCCTCCGCGGCACGCTTGACTTCTCGATCGCGGCTGCGCTTCTCCTCCAGTTCGAGCTTTCGTCTGGCTTCATCTTCCACGGCTTCGCGCTTACGCTTTTCCTCGTTTTCAACGGCACGGATCGCACGAAGCTCTCTCGATCGTTCGTTCTCGTACTCCTCGCGTTCGCGATCGAGTTCGGCCTGAGCCTTTGAGACTTCATTCTTCCACGCCATGAGTGCATGCCTATCTTCCGGATGTCCCTTGTACTCGCGGAGGTGTTCTGGAAGTTCAAAGCTAGGCGCATTCGCATCTTCCATTTTCACATCCTCCTGCTTGACCGCTTCCTTTGCGTCTTCCGGGATCGGAGTGTCACTGCCCTCGCCGGCTTCCACTTTCGCCTTCGCGGCTTCAGCCGCAGCCTTGGCCGCTTTCTTTTCTTCCGCTAAGCGTTCGCGCTCGCGACGACGTTCTTCCTTTTCGGCTCTTTCGACGATGCGCCTGTTCGCCACGGCCTTCAACTTGGCTTCGTGTCTCTGACTTCTGAAGACGTCCGCCTGTTGCATGCGAGCGGTGATGATGTCGCGGCACACGTCACCCTCGAGCGCCAAATCAGCTAGAGCGCGAATGAGGATGAGATGATCGGCATTTTCGAGCTCATCCCAAGTTGTCTTCTCCAATTTCTTCGCGACTTCCGTCGCCGCTTTACCGTGTGCATTTTCACCACCGTGTAAAATTAACTGGCGAGCCACCTCTGGCCAGTTGAGGTTGTTCAGAATGCGGTTCAAGCGTGCGATGAATCGTCCCGGGCCGTTCGCCGATGGAGAGATGGCCTCGTACAAAACGCTGAGGTAAAGTTCAGCCAGAGTCGATCTCGACTTTGGGTTCTTCTCAAACATGTTGTTAACGCTCTCGACGTTGGTCAAGCCGTCTGGCGCCTGAAGACCGGTGCCGAAGACGCTCATGAATTCAGCCACGAACGCCTCTTCGGCGAGCACCTGTCCGTTCGGTAGCGACACCGGCTTAGGAATGGGATGTAAAAGTGTTTCTAACGGCACACCGGTCTCTTTCGCCTCCTCCGCGAGTTCGACTGCTAAAATGTCATCATCTACAGGATAGCGAGCCGCTTTCTCCTTCGCCGCCTTCTCTTCAGCCTTCGCCTTGTCTCGTTCAGCCTTCTCAATCTCTCGCTGTCTGGCGCGCTCCGCCTTCTCTTCCTCTTTGAGTCGCTGCTTTTCTTCCATCAAGCGAGCGCGTTCGGCGTCTCGCTCTCCCTTTGCCATCAACTTGAGTTTTTCGCGTTCAATCTGACTTTCGAGAGCGGCCAATTTTTGTCCAAAGATATCCGTCAACTTGTTGTCGAGATCGGTTATTTTCTCGCTTATGGCGTTCTTCGCTTCGTCTTCGGCCGCGGCAGCCTTATCCTTCATCAGTTGAACTCGTTCGCGGGTGATTTCCACGACAGCCTCGGCTCTCTCAACGGTTCCTTGGGCGAGGTTCTCCGTCCTCTCCGCCTTGGAAACCGCAGTTGCGAGAATCTCACGCTTCTTGTTCAACTTGCTCGTCGCTTCGCGGATCTCTTTCTTGCGCTTAGCGACGTAAACGTCTTGCGCCTTCTTGATGCGAGCCTTCTCAATCTCGACCGACTTTTTCCAGGCGACCAAAAACTTGCGATCGTCCGGACCGGTGTACTCTCGAAATTCCTTTTCGAGACGATCGCTCGGCGCATCCCCTTCGCAGAGAATATCTTCGTGAGACTTGGCCTGGACGTTCGCCGCCGCTAATTCGACCGGGGGATTGGATTCAAACTCTTCTAATGCCGTTCGTGCTTTTTCAACGGCGTTCTTTGCCTTTTCGATGGCGTTCTTTGCCTTTTTCAAATCGGCACAGTTTTGCTTGAGCTTGTCACTCCACGCGAGCAAAGACGCCTTCTCGTCCGCTTCGAGGGTATCGAGCAAACCGGCGAATCCACCCTTGACTCTCGGCGCCTTGGCCTTGCGCTCTCTCGGCGGCTTATCCTCCTCCGCCTTGCGTTTGGTCCCCGCCGGATACCCTACGTGCGCTCGCAACGCCCACTTATTCCTCGTATTTGGCACGCGCACGAAACACTTATCGTGCGACAACCCGCTCGCCAAAACCGTCTTATTCTTCCCCACGTTCACCCCGTTCGCGCTTCCCATCTCATACAGCTCGTTCGCGTCCATAATCTTCGGCCACGCCTCCTCGAGCATCTTGAACACCTCGCGCTTGAGCGTCCCCGCTTTAAACCTCTCACGATCCGCATCGATGTTAAACTCGCTCGCGTCCACCGCGGGCGCGTCCTCACCTTTCGCACCGTTCCCTTTACCCACCGCGCCTCCGCCCGCCGCCGCGCGCGCGTTCGAGCGTCGTCGAGACCCCGGATCGAAATCTTCATCCTCCCCGCTCTCCTCATCCTCATCCTCATCCTCTTCGCTCTCCTCGTCCTCTTCGCCTCCGTCGTCCTCGTCTCGTCGTCTCGAGCGATGCGACGCCGCGTTCGTTCGCGGCTCTCCCTCCTCATCCCGCGTCGCCACCGTCGTCGCGCGCTCGCGCATCGTAAACATCCCGCGCGCCCCGCGCGGTCACCGTTCCCGGACCTCCGGACGCGCTCGACGCCGCGTCCCCGCGCGCCCGCGTCCCGCGCGCGTCGCCGTCCTCGCTCGCGTCGCTCGCGTCGCTCGCGCGAGGGCGTCTGCGGCGACGCGCGTCTCCGCGCGCGAGGACGACGACGACGACGCGCGCGGGGACGACCCACGGGGACAGCGCGCGTCACGCGCGCACTGTATACGCATACGTGCACTTACGTCATGGGTCAGGACTCACCACCGAGTCCCTTCCCTGTGGACCCCGATCGAGGGCGGGACGCGGGACGACACACGACGACGACGACGACGACGACGACGACGACGACGACGACGAC
>CEUV01000551.1_pt1 | contig 20394 bp, 11 predicted proteins | sample 356401 | NCBI WGS metagenome assembly CEUV01 (sample SAMEA2622710, study PRJEB7988) | marine metagenome | isolation source: saline water (ENVO:00002010), including
TCTATCAGCGTGATGACGTGTAATGGGAGAGACACACTTATGGGTCACTTTTGCACCACGCGACCGTGCCGCGATGCTTCGAGACGACGTGGCGCCGTCCCACATCGCGCGTCGCCCGGTCGGTCGCCCGGTCGGTCGTCCCTCGTCGTCCGTCCGTCCGCGACTCGGACCGACGCGCGCGCGATGGATTCGCGCGCGGTGGGGCGACGCGTCGTCGTCGTCGTCGTCGTCGATCGAGAGAGACGACGACGACGACGACGACGAGAGCAACGACGACGACGCGGACGAGAGCGACGACGATGCGTGTCGTCGTCGTCGGCGCGCGAGAACGGAGGCGTCGACGACGACGGCTCGGACGGCGTCGCGCGCGAGCGCGGGTGCGCGTGGAGGAGGACGGCGGAGACGTTTTATCGCGTCGAGTCGGCGCAGGCGAGGGACGCGGCGGTGGCGTGCGTTCGGGCGTGGACGCGCGCGCGGGACGGGACGGCGGGAGTGACGGCGCTGGACGCGACGGCGGCGAGCGGGGCGCGCGCGGTGAGGTACGCCGCCGGCGTCCCGGGATTGCGGTCGGTCGCGTGTAACGACGTCGACGAACGCGTGCGCGAGGTGTTGGAGGAGAATTTGGACGCGCACGTGCGATCGAGAGGGGTGGAGGCGACGACGACGTTCGCGGACGCGCGGCGGCTCTTCGCGGAAAAGTGGTTGGAGGGAGAACTGTACGACGTCGTGGACGTGGACGGGTTCGGGAGCGCGAACTTTACCGACGACGCGCTTCGCGTCGTTCGGTACGGTGGGTTGTTTTACGCCACGGCCACGGATGGTCGAGCGCTGTGCGGACAAAACGCCGAACGGTGCGCGACGGCGTTCGGTAACGCCGTCGTCGCGCCGTCGAGGCCGTCCGTGAACGAAACGGCGCTTCGCGTCTTCATAGGCGACGTCGTTCGTCGAGGCGCGGCGTTAAAGTTGGACGTCTCGCCCGTGTTTTCGCTGTTTCATCCGCACGGACCGGTGTTTCGAGTCATGTTTCGCGTGGACAAGGGAGGCGGCGCGCGATCGCGGTACGACGCGCACGACGTCGACGACGGCGCGTCGACGCGCGTGGGATTCGTCGGGTACTGCGACGCGTGCGGGAACACGGAAATCATCAAACGACCGCTCATCGACCTGTTCGGGCATAACAAAACGGTCGAGGACGCGAACGGGGAGCGTTCGAGTTTGATGTGTTCGACGTGCGCGCGACGCGGCGAGAGCGGCGAGCGGAGCGCGCGGCTCGCCGTCTCGGGACCGCTTTGGATCGGGTCTCTGCACGATCGAGCGACGGTGGAAGCCATGCGGGACGAGGCAGACGCCCTCGGGTGGTTGCGCGACGACGACGAGGACGCATCGCCGCGCGTCAAGGGACAACTGAGTCTCAGAGATTTGCTCGACGCGTTTCGAGCCGAAGCGGATCCCGCGCTCTCGCGGTCGCCGCACTATTTCAGGACAGACGAGCTCGGACGGAAAGGACGCGCGAAACGCGTGCCGCCGAGGAACGTGCTCATCACCGCCCTTCGAAACGAAGGGTTCGCGGCCGCTCGAAGTCATCTCGATCCGCGCGGATTGAAGACGAATGCGTCGGCGAGTCAAGTCGTCGCGTGCGCATATCGCGCGTGCGACGCGCTGGACGAACTCGAAGGTCGCGCGTAGCGCCGAGGGAGGGCGGTGCGAATAGAATTAGGAAATCAAGAATAGAATAGAAATGAATAGGAATGAACGCGTAGACGTGCATCCATGTGGCTAGAAGAGATTATGAGACAGTCATCGATCCCATCTTGTTGGCGGCGCCGACGGAGGCTTCGTGCGCGCGCAACACTTCCAAGGCGCGTCCGAGATCGCTAATCTTGACGTCGATCTGCTTCTCTTCGTCCTTGTCGGTGTAATCGGCGCGCAAATCCTTGATGCGCACCATGTCGTTCTCCCACTCTTGCGGCGCGACGAAGACGATGTAGCGCGCGCCGACGCGGTTGGCGTAATCAAACGTGTTCGCCACCTTTTTCTTCGGTTCGAGAAGCATGTCCACTTCCGCGCCGCCGGCGCGAATCAAGGATGCTGTCTTCATGGCTTTCCCTTGCATGCTCTCGTTAAACGCCGCGACGACGAACTCGACCGATTTCGGAATGTTCGGAAGCAAACCTTTATCCTTGAGCAATTCGACGATGACGCAGTCGCCAAAGCCGAAACCGCACGCCGGCACTTCCGTCACGGCGCCGTACAAGGAGAGTAACTTGTCGTATCTACCGCCACCGCAAATGGCGCGCAATTCACCGGCGCGATCGAAACCTTCGAAGACGATGCCGGTGTAGTACGCCAAACCGCGCACGACGGACGCGTCGAAGATGAGCCAGTCGCCGTAGCCGTAATCCTCGGCGAGTTCGAAAAGGCGCTTAAGTTCGTCGATGCCGCTTTGGTCGACGCCATCGCCGCAGAGCGCTTGTAACTCATCGACGCTCTTGCACGCCAAACAGTCGACAATCTTATTCGCGGTTTCAGCGGGCAAGCCTTGAGTGAGCTCGAGCTCCTCCTTGACGGCGTCGGCTCCGATCTTATCCAATTTATCCATCACCACGCACACCGGCGCAAACTTCTCGTCGGTGATGCCGTACGAATCGAGAACACTCGCCATCACCTTGCGCGAGTTCACCTTGATCCCGACGTCCGCGCTGGTGATTCCGATGGATTTGAAAAACGCGCAAACCGCGAACAAGAGCTCCACCTCGGCGTTCACCGACTTGCACCCGATGATGTCCATGTTCCACTGGTAGTGCTCGCGCTTGCGTCCGCGCTGCGTCGTCTCGAATCGCCAGCACTGCGGAATGGAGAACCACTTCAGAGGTAACATCATGGACGCCGCCCGTCCGAGCACCATGCGCGCGAGCGTCGGCGTCATCTCCGGACGAAGCGTCACGTCCACGCCGTCTTGATCCACAAAGGCGTACATCTGCTGCGTGATCTCCTCACCCGCCTTGCGCTTGTACAATTCTTGCCTCTCGAGCACCGGCGCGTCGTATTCCTCGAACCCGGTCGACTTGGCCGTCTCTCGAAACTTTTCGTACAGCCATCGCTGCAGTCTAAACTCCTCGGGATACCAATCTCTCGTCCCCGAGCACGCGTCCAACTCCACCGGAGGCGTCGTCGAGCACTGCACCGTGACCACCCCACCCGCGTTTCGAGATCTCTCCGCCGCCGCCTTCGCCTTCGCCTCCTTAGCCGCCTCCTTCGCCGCCTTCTTCGCCGCCTTCTCCGCCTCCCGCTTCACGAGCTTGTCCGACTTGGTCGTCGTCCCCGCCCCATCGCCGTCCTCCTCTCCACCGTCGCGCGCGCGCGCGCTCGCGTCGTCCGCCATCGCACGCCTCACCTCGTCTCCGCACTCGCGCGCGTCCGATCTCTGACGCCATCGCGCGGGACCGATCGCGTCGACGGCGCCCCGCACCCATCCGATCCCTGCGAACCCTGAAACCTGTACTATGCGGATACTAGACAAATAGAGCATCACTATATATGTATACTGATCGTATACAAAGACACACACACACCCGATCCATCACCATCACACACGCGTCCCCGCACGTGTCCATCGACCACGGACAAAAAGACGCCCCGCGTCATCCTCGACCAATCAAAACGCGGGAATGTGCCCACGATACGCGCCAGGCGCTTGGAGGCGCTTTGGCGGCGGGGATTCCATGTCCATGGGGAGACGAGACGCGCGGACGGCACGCGTCGACGCGACGATCGAGGGAAGACTCGACGACGGACGGGACCGAATCGTGTGCATCGCCTCGCGTCGTTCGAGCGAGTCGGAGCGAGAACACCGGTCCGATGGCTCGGACGACGACGGGCGGGTGAAGACGCGCGCGCGATGATGGATGCCGACGCGCGATGGCGGTGGGGGCGTTGGTCGCCCTCGGGGCCGTCGCGGGGGGTCGGTCGGTGAGCGCGGTGGACATCAGCACTTTGGTCGGGAACTACGTCACGTCGACCGCCGGTGCTTCGGTGACTTTGGGCGCGGGCCCGAACGCGGCGACCTCGTCGGCTTTGGTAACGAGCGCGCTCGCCCACGGCAACGAGGCGGCGCACATCATCGCCGAGCTTCGCACGTTCACGGAAACGAGCGATCATTGGGATGATATCGATGACGACTACGACTCGGACATCAAGAAGTGGACGGAATTGAATCCCCTTCTCAGTCTCACAACTCCGTACGCGTCCAACGAGTGGACTCGCATCACCACTGTGCCGATTCGCAACATCGCTAATGTCGCTACGACGTCGACTCCTCTCGAGGCGTACATCGCCGAAGCCGTGACCATCGCGAAAGCCGATGCGAGCAAGTTGGAAGCGATGCGCGAAATCATCGAAAAGACGGTGTGGGACGCGGTGAGCTACCAGGGAAGTTTGATGTACCTTTCCTACGCGCAAAACGAAGATAATGGCGTGTGCGTGACCCCTCCGACTGGCGCTACGACTCCAACGCAATCCAACGAAACCAAGGCGGCGTGGGACGTCGGCGCCGCCATGATCATCGGTGATGGCTACCACTCCGTCCTCGGCCGCGCGCAAAAGCGAGGCGTCGAGTTCGGCACCGTGGGCCCCGCCGGCATCTCCAAGGCGTACGAGAAGATCATGAAGTTGCTCAGAGACGGCCAAGAAGAGAAGTCGTGTAACGATTCTGGTGACGAGGACTTGCACGAAATCTACGAGAAAATCGAAGCGCAAATGCGCATCGTGTACTGTCAGTCCATCTTAAAGTATGCGTACAAGATCGACAAGGAGCTCATCTCGAACGGCTCGCCTAAGTTGGACACCGTCGCCGAAGGTCAGGCGATGTACCGCGTCATCGCGGGCGACATCAAGGCCAAGGCACCCACCGCCGCCGCGCACTTTGACTCCTTCTTCGACATCAACAGCTTGCCGACGAGAAGCTCTTGGGACTTTGGCAACTACTGCGCTGCGCTCACGCAGGTCAAGGCGTTCGTCGACACCATCTCTTCGCACGGCGTCGGGCACTCTGATCTCGGCACGTACAAGGGCGCGGCGCACGTGAACTGCGACTTGAAGACGAACGATGACCCCGATCACGAAATCAAGAGCCTCGCCGGTTCCTACTATCCATCCTACCTCGCGTACAGCAGCGTGAGCGGCGCCGTGGCTAAGTATGAGGAGGCGCTCGCGTTGGGCCGCAACGTCGCGCACGTCGTCACGGAGATGGATTCGTGGATTCAACACCAAAAGACCGACTCGTCGTGGGACGACATTACCCAAGATTTCACCGATGATTACAAAAGTTGGACGGAAACGTCCACGGCGCAGTCGAACGAATGGACGAGCATGACGACGTACGAATTCACCGACGTCGCCGTCGGTTCCCAGGCGGGATCCAAGTCGGCGTCTACGACGCCGCTTTCGGATTACCTCAACGCGGCGGTGACGCTCGCAAAGACCGATGCCACGTACCACGAATCCGCGAAAGAGATGATCGAAAAGACCATGTTGGACGCCGTGGGTTTCCACGGCGCGCTCAACTTGCTCAACCGCGCTCAAGACGACGCCAACTCCCACTGCGTGAACGGCCAGCGCTCGGCGCAACAAAGTGCCGATTGGGACACGGCTGCCGCGCTCATCATCGGCGACGGCTACCACTCCGTCCTCGGGCGCGCGCAAAAGCGTGGTGTCGAGTTCGACACCATGGGTACGGCGCACACGGCGAAGACGTACGAGAAAATCGTCAAATACTTGCGATTCGGCCAAGAGGAGAAGAATTGCGACAAGTTGCACGACATTTACGAAGGTATCGAGAAGCAGTTGCGAATCGTGTACTCGCAGTGCGTCGTCAAGTACGCGTACAAGATTGACGCCGCGATCAAGGCGGGTACCGCATCTACGTACGGCGACGACCAATCCGAGGGTCAAGCGATGTACCGCGTCATCGCCGGCGACGTCAAGCGAAAGGGCGCGAACACGGCGTACGCCGACGCGTACCAATTCTTCGACACTCTCTTCGACGTGCGCGCGACGCCGAGCCGGGGTAGCTGGGACTTTGCCAACTATTGCAAGGCTATCGAGAACTTGAAGGGTATCTTCAGTATCTCGGATAGCGATTTCGGTCACTACCACAAGGCGTATCACGTCCATTGCGAGAGCAAGAAGGTGTACGATTCCTCGAGCTACGCCGCGTTGGTGCACGAAGTGTACAGCACGCACGCCGGCATGTCGAAGACTGAAACTCGCACCGCCGAGGCGCTCGCGGCGATAAGCTTCGTCATCGCCGTCGCGGGCGTCGTCGTGGGCTCCATCGCCTTGCACAAAGTTCGCAAGACGGGCACCACGGCTTTCAAGAACTCGTACGTCGTTCACGTCTAGAGACGGAGATTTGAGGATCATACATATTTTTTAAAAAGAAACCACAATAAAGTAATACATCGCACGAGACTACATCTAACTATTTCGCATCGCGTCGTTCGCGCCCCAATGGATGAAATCCGGGAAGCGCTTCTCAAACTTGGCGGCGGACATGTTGCACGCCACGACGGCGGAGACGCCGGCGTCGGGATGGTTTTCGTTCAAAAACGCGACGCGACTCAGTACGCGCTCGCTCGACGTGAGCATGCGCGCGAGTGACGCCGGTTTGAGCGCGTACTGCTGTATCGCGCCCGGAGACGAGCGCGCGAGTTGGGCGCACCTGTCAGAAAACGTCGTAGGATTCGTTGTCAAAATGCGAGGACTGTACATGACCATCGCCTCGACGGTTGATTCGCTGACCCCTTCCGCGGCGAGTGTCGCTCGCATCGCTCGCAGATTTGAACTCACGCTCGATGAAATGTTCATCGACAGCAGTTTTGGGTGCGAATCGATGAGAGCGAAGACATCCGTGTACGGCAGGAGTTTACTCAGCTCGCGCAACTTTGCCGGCACCGTGTGCGTCAAATCCATGCTCAAAATCTGTGGATTACGCTCGATGAGCCGTTTCAGATCCACCGTCGGCAACAGTTCGCGCAAAAACTCCACCTTATCCGCCGTCCAATCTAAATCGCAAAAAATGACTCGCGGGAACCGTCCCACGATGGCGCCCAAATCGCACCCGCTGATGGACGCCCCCGTCCACAGCGCGTCCTCGAGCTGCGCCAACCGCTCCAACAATCGCACGGGATCTCGATACAGACCCGCCTTGGTGCCCATCTCGATCAAACGTTCCCTGTGCACTCGCTTCTTCACCCCGACCCCGATCCAAAACGCGTCTAAAATCTTCACCTGTTCCCTCGTGAGCGTCACGCGTCCCACCGCGCGCACCTGCGATTCGTCCACGCGCATCATGCGTTCGATCAAATCTTCCCGCAGGAGCATCTCTCCGTGTCCGTGATGATACAGACGCTTGCCCTGACGTTCTTGCACCCGTCGAGGATCCGGGACGACGTACGACGACGACGAGGAGGAGGGTGGACGTCCCGCGCCTCGGTCGACGCGCCCACCGCTCTCCCCGCGCGAGGACGCCGCGCGCGCGCGCGTCGCGCGAGAACGCGCCGCGAGCGACACCACCGCGCGCGTCGAGACGCTCGGCGTCGGCGTCGTCATCGCGCGCGTCACCATCGTCCCTCGACGTCTTCTGTCGTCGTCGAGCGAATGAATGAATGCACGACTGAATGAAGAATGAATCGACGCGCGTCTCCTCACTCGCATGCGCGCGGTGCGATCGTCTTCGCTCGCGCGTCGGACGTGGCGAGACGCGCGCGCGCGCGCATCGATCGACCGTCGCGCGACGACGGCGTCGTCGTCGTCGGCGGCGTTCGCACCGCGCGTCATGAGCGCGAACGAGGAGACGGTGGACCCGTCCTCGATGGATGCGACGCATTCGTGTCAGGGGGCGTGTTCGCGCGATACCCCGCGTCTGACCGCGACGGCGATCGCGGAGGCGTTGAAAACGCGTCCGCTCTGGCGTCTCACGCCCGAGGGCACGGCCATCTCGCGTCGATTCACGTCAAAGAATTGGGCCGCGGCGATGGCGTTTCTCAACCAAGTCTCCGACGTCGCCGAACGCGAGGGTCACCACCCGGACGTGAGCGTGAAGAATTATCGAGACGTCGAGATCGTCGTCGGCACGCACGCCATCGGTGGATTATCGAGATTCGATTTCATACTCGCCGCGAAGATTGACGCGGAGTGTTCGCCGACGTATTCCCCGAAGTGGGCGCGCGAAAACGGCGTCGACGCGTGACCCGCGAGACGACGACGGGCGACGAAAAGGACGAGACGAACGCGCGTTCGCGCGACGCAGCGTAGGAACATGTGATAATCCATCGCACGAAACTAGTTTGACGCGATCGCGCGACGCGTCTCTCGGTGCGGTCATCGTTTTCGTCGGCTGCGCCTGCGGCTGCGGCGACCGCAGACGCCGAGTCGTCCCCGCGCCACCCCACTCACCACCTCGCGCGAGGACGTCATCGCGCGCTCGCGCGACGCGAACGCGCCCGCGAGATATTTGTACGAGTTTTGGCGCGCGCGCGCGCGCCGTCGCGTCGCTCTTCGCGTCGCGAGACGTCGTCGAACATCGTCGGACGACTGAAAACGGTCATTCCGGGACGGTGGGACGGCGCTCGGCGACGATCGAGACGACGCCCGGAAGAGGAGCCATTTCGACGGCGACGCGACGGTCCGACGTGTTCGCGCTCGACGTCTGTCGACGAGACGTGAGCGCATCGCAATCGCTCGCGCGCGTCGGTCCCCATGGTGGGCTTCAGTAAGACGCTGGCCAGGTACAGGGTGAGCGAGTGGCACACAATGTACATCGATTACGAGACGCTGAAGACGTACGTGAACGAGACGAAGAGGAAACGGGAGGAGATAATGACGCCGGGAACGACGTCGGCGGACGATCAGTCCGTCTATGGACGAGACAGCGTGGATGATTCGCAGTGGTCGAGGTACGCGACGGCGCCGACGTTGGCGACGGAGCTCGAGGAGAGAGAAAAGCCTCCGGGCGAACACGATGCGTTGGAACAGTTGTGGGAGGCGTTGGCGATGGAGTACGAACCGACGTTATCGATCAAAAGTGCGATAGAAGACGGAGGTTCGGGAGTGCCTAATACTTTGCGAGAGTTTTACGCCGCCCTCGACGTGCAGGCAAACAAGTGCAACGCGTTTTACGAAATGCTCGTGGAGATGCAGGCCAAGGCGCTCGCACAAGCGCTGAAGAGAATAAACGTCGTCGACGCGACATTACACGCGAACACGCCGTCGCACACGCCCATCACGAGCCCGAGAGAGTCCGAAGTGGAAGAGCACTCCGCGGCGAGCGAGACGCCGCAACAGCCTTCGCTCGAGTCGAATAAACATTCCGGCGGACGCCACTCGAGGGCGGGATCGCTGTCGACGCCGGCGGGCACGGATCTGCACGAACTGTTCGCGCGATCTCGTAACGCGGCGCGATCAAACGAAGAGCCCGCGACGTCGATCGCGTACGCGATTCTCAACACGAAATCGGAGACGTCGGCGGCCAAGTCTCGCGAGACGACGGTTCGCGCGCTCTTGCACGACATAAAAGAAATTTATTACTCGGTGTGCATGATTCAGAATTTTAGCACGCTGAACGCTGTGGCGATTCGTAAGATTACAAAGAAAATGGACAAAGAGTCGGGCGCGCGCATGAGCGGTATATATTGCACGACGTGCGATGAGCTCGCGTTTTGGCCGGATTTGAAAGAGTCGACGTTTCAGTGCAAAACCATGATTAAACTGTGCGAAGACGCATTTCTGATGTGTCACGGACTCCTCAGGCGCATCGATGAAATGAGATCATCCCCCGGGCAACTGACGCAGGACGACCGATCGATGCCGTTTCGTCGCAAAGAGCGACAGCGACGCAGAGTGCTGCTCGAAAAACTCCGAGACACCGGCAAGCGCATCAAGGATGACGGAACCAAGGTGAATTTGGAGCGCGATAGTAAGGGCGATCCCGTATTATTTTTCGCCGGTGGATTTTTCTGGGGCATTGCGCTTCCGGCGCTTTTGATTCCGCTATGGTATCTGATCGTCTCGTGCGGACTAAACTCGACGGACGATCGGTGTAAAAGAGAACTGGCGGCGTTCGTGACCCTTCGAGGCGTGCTCTTGATGTTCGGTCAATCTTTGCTTTGGGGCCCCACGGTGTACGTGTGGCAGCGCATCATGGTGCACTGGGAGCTCATCTTTTTCCGAAGCGTCGGTCGTACGGGTCTGAGAGCGGAGCACGCCATCCTCGCCACGGTGTTGCCGTGGCTCGTCTTCGTCGTCGTCCTCATGACGTCCACGGTGCTGTGGTCGTCCGGACAGGCGAACACGACGTGGGTCAAACCGTTGACGATGTGCCTTTTCGTCGTGTTCGTCACGCCCGTGCCGCGCACGTGGGAGTGGGCGGATAATCCGCGACTGTGGTTCATCCAGCCGCCGATGAAGACGAGACGATTTTTGTTTCAGCACTTTGTGCGAATCGTATGTTCGCCGTGGACGCAAGTCGTCTTCCCCGATTTCTTCATCGCCGATCAGATCACATCGCAATCGACCGCGATCGCGGATCTCATGGTCACGTTCTACGTCGCGAAGGACACGACGGAGACGCGCGTCATCGCTGCGACGCTCCCGCACTGGTGGCGCTTCGTGCAGAGTCTACGACGCGCGCGTGACGCTGTGGTTCTCAAACGCGGCGGAGCGCCGCGCTCACACTTGCTCAACGCCGGTAAATATGCGTCGTCGATCATCGCCGTGTGGTTGCGCTACAACGCCGTGACGCGCTCCAATAGTCACAACTCTCCAGTTTGGATTTTGGCGTACACGGCGACCGCCGTTAATATTTTTTACGCGCTTTACTGGGACTTTTTCATGGATTGGACCGTCATAGAGTACAATCCTTCGGTGAAGTGGCGTTTCGAGATATTGCCGAGGCGTACGCTCGTCAAATCTCGTACAGTGTGGGCGTTCGCCGTCGCGTTTAACGTCCTCGCGCGTTCCGCCGGCGTCTTCGCCGCCGTGCCCGGCTTACCGCTCCAACATCTCTCGACGCAGGTGCTCGTCACCGGTCTCGCTGGCCTGGAGGTGCTCAGAAGGGCGGTGTGGAACGTGTTTCGCGTCGAAAACGAACACTCTTCAAACTGTGGTGCGTTCCGAGCGAGCGGTGATTCGCAGTTTGAAGCATTGGAGGACCCGTTTGTGCACCACGTCGACGAACTGTCAAAGGAACTGCAATACGTTCCGTCCAAGGATGCTCGCGCGTAGACACAGTCGTTTCGTCTCGTTCGCGTAGGTAAATTGATAGATTCATCGTATAGTCGAGCGGTGAGATTTATTTAATGAGCTACTGTTGTTTGTGTTGTTGTTTTGGTTTCCGCGCGGCGTTTCCGTTCGTCTACGCCGCCGCCGAGATTTGATTCCACGTCCCGTCGACGCTCTCCTTCCAAATCGTCACCGTGTTATTCCCGTCGCTGACGGCGAGGATATTACCCATCGTGCTCCACGACACGCGCCACACCGGTGCGCCGAAGTCGTGCAGTCGGCGCGACTGCCACGGTCCGCGAGGTTCGCTCTGCGTCCAGATGAACACTTTCCCGTCTTGTCCGCACGACGCGATCGTATTCATCGGTAGACCCAAGTTTTCGCTCCACGCCACGTCTCGCACCCAATCGGCGTGCGCGCTGAGCGTCGCTTCGCACCCCCACGCGTTTTGCGTCTCGTCGCGACGCCAAATCTTGACGAGATTATCGCACCCGCACGTCACCAATCTCTTCGCGTCGACGACGGCGCCGGCGCCGCCGGCGCCCACGAGCGACCCCGGCGTCGCCGCCGGCGCCCACGACACGCCCGTGCACCCCACGGCGTGCGCACGCTCAATCTTTTCCACGCTCCACGTCCCCGCGCTCGCGTCGTACGAGATCACGGACACCGTCCCGTCGCTCGACGCGCACGCGAGTTTCGCCCCGTACTCGTGCGGCGCCCACGAGATGGCGTTCACGCTCCCATCGTGCGTCCCCACCGGCGTCTTATACGCGCACGTGAACACGTTCGGTTCCGTCTCTTTATGAATCATGACGTGATGATCGAAAGACGCGCTCGCCAACAAGGTCCCAAACTTTGGATGCGCCCACGCGCACGCCCACACCGGTCCGTCGTGTCCCGCGATCGTCGCCACGTGCGTCCCTCGCGCCCCTCCCTCCGCGCCCGCGTCCACATTTTCGCGTCCATTCCCGCGTCCGTTCGCTCCACCGACGCTTCCCTCCTCCCCGTCCCCCTCGCGCACGTCCACGTCAAAGATTCGAATCGTTCGATCGCTCGACGCCGTCGCTACGCGTCTTCCGTAATAATCGTACGCGCAATCGTGCACACCGTCCGCGTGCGACGTCTCGAACGTTCCTCGCGCTCGCGTCGACATCTTCCCTCGCGTCCACGTCGCGTCGTCTCGGTCACCGCCCGTCGTCGAGTGTCGACGCCCATCATCAGATCCACTCGATGCATGTGATGTGATTCTCTCTGGTTTGGTTTGAAACAGAGTATCAGTGGATGGATGACGATGACGATGAGTGACGTGATGACGCGATGATGATGTCACGCGCACTTCGCGTCGCGTCGGACGCGTCCGCGCGAGGAAAGGGGCACCGACTCGCCGCCGTCGTTCATTCATAGGAGACATTCATTCATAGGAGACAAGGAGCAAATCCTACTATTCATTCATCCATGACGACGAGCCGCGGGACGAGCGGATGGGGTGGAGGAAGGACTCGACGATGGCGTCGCGTGGACGTCGATCGACGACGCGCGGCGGTGATGACGGTGATGGTGGTATTGGCTGTGACGGCGTGCGCGCCGGCGCGCGCGTTCGGGCCGAGACCGAGACCGAGACTGTACGAGAAACCGATCCCGTCGAGACGGTTGCTCGAGGCTGAGCTCGCGTTGAGGGAACTCGGACCCGGCGGACCCGCGGCGGCGGGATTGCTGAGCGATGGACACTGGCTCGGGGGAGAAGTCGAGAACGACGGGGACGAGGTCGAGGAGGACGGCGATCGTCGTCGACGGCGCGTGGATTCGGTGCGGTTCGAGGAGTACGCGTTGCGAGGCGAGTCGAGAGGCGCGGCGGCGTCGGCGGCGTCCGAGGGCGAGGCCGAGGACGAGACGTACGCGGGAGAGATCGAAGGAGGATCGGCGTCGACGCGCGCGGGAATCGTGCCCGCGGATTCGATGGAGATGATGGACGCGTCGACGTCGAGAGAGAGCGAGGCGGACGCGCGCGCCGTCGCGAAGAGTCGCCGAGAGCGCTTGGACGCCGCGGTGGAGGCGCTCCTCGAGGAACGGCGACGGACGTCGCCGAGCGAAGAGATGTTCGAGATGTTGAGACGAGAGAGCGAGAAACACGTCAATCCGCGCACGGGGAAACCGTTCGTGTGGGGGGACACGTGGATGCACTCGCGCGGCGGAGGCGTCGGCACGGGTCGACCCGAGTCGCGGCCGCGGCGATTCACCGAGGACGGCGCCGTTGAGGTGATGCCGGCCAAGGGCGACGCCGGGTACGCGCTCGTGCCCATGAGTTCGGATAAGAGGGGTTTATTGGAATTTTTTGATCGGTGTAACGGTCCGAGATGGAGCAATCTGCGAAACTGGGGCGTGGGCGAACCGTGCGCCAACGCGTGGCACGGCGTCGCGTGCGTGGGCGGTCGAGTCACGGAATTATTGTTAAACCTGAACAACGTCGCGTGCATGGGCTCGCTCAACGTCACCGCGCTCGCCGATCACGTCCACGAACTCCTGTACGTGGACCTGAGCGATAATTTATTCACCGGCGATTTACCCGACGATTTATTTAGAATGACGCGCCTGCAGAGTTTGGTGCTCTCGGGCAATCGCATCACGGGGACGCTGTCGGAAAAGTTTGGTCGTCTCAAAGAGCTTCGACACATCGATCTCTCCGCCAACGGGTTGCACGGACCGTTGCCAAAATCCATTGGCGAACTGAGTCGTTTGGAGGTGTTGTATCTGGGGGAGAGCGGTTTAGAAAACAAAAACGACTTCGTCGGTCCGATTCCTGAGACGTGGACGGGGTTAAAGTCGCTCAGACGACTGTCGTTGGCTGGGAACGAAAACATAGGCGGAACGTTACCGGATTGGTTGTTGAATAACTTTGATTCGTTGGAGGAATTGACGCTGTCCAAGTGCGGATTGCGCGGGGAGTTTCCGACAAACATCGATCAGTTGAAATCGCTTCGCGTGTTGGATGTGGGCGAAAACGGTCTGCGCGGGACGTTTCCCGTCGAGTCGTTGTCGCGATTGCGTCACTTGAAACACGTGCGTTTGGCTGGAAACGCGCTGTGGGGACCGCTGACGCCGAACGTCGCCGGTTTGCGCGAGGTGGAGTTCTTCGACGCGAGTTCGAACGATTTATCCGGCGAATTGCCGCGCGAACTCCTGGGTTTGCCCGCGCTCGAAGTTCTCGACGTATCGGGGAACGCGTTCACAGGGACGCTTCCGACGCCCCCGTCGACGACGAATCTGCGCATCCTCGACGCCGATGACAACGAACTCACCGGCGCGGCGCTCGATCGCACGTTTTTCAAACGCGCGCCGCACTTGCGTTTTTTGCGTCTGTCGCGCAATCGTCTCCTTGGCGCCATTCCCGACGACGCCTTTGAATTCGCGGTGGAAATGGTCGAGTTCCACGCCGCGCACAACGATCTGTCGGGCCCGTTGCCGCGTTCGATGGGTAAGATGGAAAAGTTGGCGTCGCTTCGTCTGAACGATAATGCGCGACTCGGCGATTCCGGAGGCGTGCCGGCGACGCTCGGCGACTGCGCGTCGCTCGTCGTCGTCGATTTATCGCGCACGGGCCTTCGAGGAGAGATTCCCGACGAATTATTCTCGCGCATGCGTCTTCTGGCCTCTGTACACCTGGCGTCGAACGGATTCACCGGACGCGTGCCGCCGTCGCTGCGCGACGCGACGATGCTTCGACGCGTGGATTTACAACGCAACGCCTTTACCGGCGCGCCGCCGGCGTGGTTGGTCGAGATGGAACACCTCGAGCGCGTGGATTTGATGCACAATCGCCTCACGGGACCAATTCCGAGCGCGTTTTACGACGTCAAAACTAAATCCGTGCCCAGACTGGGCGAATACGGCGATCGCGCCGCGGGCGCGCCGCGCGTCGTGCGTCTCGGCGGTAATCCATTCTTTTGCCCGATTCCTTCGTGGGCGAAACGCGTCGTCGGCGCGACGTGTCGATACGCCGAGATTACGTCCATGGCGCCGACGACGGGTTCGTCCGCCGGCGGCGACGTCGTCACCCTCGACGGTCGCGGATTTCCCGCCGCTCTTCCCGACGTCGGATGTCTCTTCGGCACGGAGACGGAACATCTGTGGGTGCCCGCCACCGAGCGTTCGGAGACGCGCGTCGCGTGCGTCGTTCCCGCGGCAAGCGATTTACCCAAACCTCCCGAGCGCCAAGCCACCGGTCTCGCCGTGAGCGTGCGCGTGGGCACCCGAGACGCCGGACCTATGACGGCGCTCGGCGAACTCTTCGTTTATCTGTAATGACAGTGCGGTGCTTCATGCACTCATTCATTCATTCATTTCATTCATTCATTCATCGTGGGCGCGTCACTCGAGGGCGCACGCGACGCCAATGTTGACGCGCGCGATGCCGTCGATGCCGACGACCTCTCGCGCGATGTCGTCGTCGTCGTCGTCGTTCTCCTCGTCGTCGTCGTCGTCGCGCGCCGCGCGTGGTGGACGCGCGACGCGACGCGCGATGTCGTCGTCTCGAAAATATCGTCGCCACGGCGTCGTCGTCGCGCGCGCGTGGGCGTTCGTGTGGGGCGTGGACGAACTCGCGTGGATGGCGACGAGCGTGTACACGCTCGGTGCGATCGCGACGTGCGCGCGGGCGGCGGGAGGCGAGGACGAGAGAGCGTATAGAATCGTCTCGTCGCTCCGACTCTTCGCCGCGCCGTGCGCGTTGTACGCCGCGCTCTTGATTCGTTCGTGGACGCCGGAGACGCTGTCGCTGATGATGCCGGGAAGTTTAGAGGAAGGATTGGCGACTGGGAAGGTGCAATTCATACCCACGCTGTCGTCCATCATGACGCTCCTGAGCGCGCGTTCGACGGCGACGAGCGCGTGGGCGCACCTGTTCTGTCTCAATCTCTTCGTCGCGCGTCACGTCGCGCTCAAGACGCGGGAGCGCATCCTTCGACGCGGTCGCGCGCCGCCAATCGCGCATAGCTTGGTGTTATCCACCATCGTCGGTCCTCTGGCTTTATTTTCGCACGTCTTCACGACGATGGCGTACGACGCCGCGTTCGGCGTCGAGCCAGAGTCCGAGTCCGAGTCCGAGTCCGAGTCCTCGGTTCTCGCCTCGACGTGACCACCGGTACGGGTGGTCGTCGTCGCCGTATTGTATTTGTAACATCACCGCTTCACGCGCGTCGCGCATCGCTCTCGACCTCACCGCCAGCGTGCATTCTCGGTCGCGACGTCCCCGCGCCCGCCCTCGGTTGAGACGAGACGACGAGACGGGAGGAGGCAATTTGAAGATTTTCCTTTTCGTCGAACGGTCGCGAGAGCGCGACACACCGAGTCGCGAGCGTCCCCCGACCGTTCGCGCGTTCGTGTGACGCGTTCGTGTGACGCGTTCGCGTGACGCACCACCGCGCGCGTCCCGCGCGTCCGTCGACGTCGCGCGGAAGACGACGGGACGGCACGATGCGATGCGGTGATGCGCGTCCGGGACGCGTCGTCGGCGTCGTGTCGACGACGTCGTCGACCGGTCGACGACGCGATTCGCGCTCGCGTGCGCGTTGTCGACGCGGTCGTGCGCGCGCGACGCGCGACGCGGATGAGGGCACGTCGACGTCGGCGCTCACCCCGGAGCAACTGCGAGAGAAACTGGCGAGCGTGACGAGACGCATGGAACGCGCGCGGGGACGCGAGGGGACGTTCGAAAGCGTCGAGCGCGCGAACGGAGGTGCGAAAACGTTGAATGGTGATGGTGATGACGTCGACGCGTCGCCGACGACGAGCGCGCGGGAGCGCGAGGGCGACGAGGGCGACGGGTTGGCCCGGTTCGGCGACTGGTTGAGCGAAGTCGGGAAGAGTTTTAATGCGGCGGCAAAGGCGAGCGAAGACGACGAGGGATCGAGAGCGACCGTCGACGGTGACGCGAACGCGAACGCGGACGAGACGCGCGCGTCGGAATCGCGTGAGAAGGGGTGGTTTGGTGAGAAACTGGAGCCCGAATCGCAGGGCGGTTGGTTTCAATGGACAAACGGGTGGCGCGTAAGCGGCGAATCCATCGCGTCGGCGACGTCGTCCTGGATTCCGAATCGAAGCGTGAACGAGGGCGCGAGCGAGGGAAGTTTTGGCGTCACCGCCGCCGACGGAATTGACGCGACGAGTGGTTCGGACGACGAGGACGACGCGAAAAAGGAGGGGTCGCAACAAAATTTTCTTGAACGCGTCCCTCTCCCTCCGTGGATCCGACAACGCGTCTTCGGCGTTGACGATGGTGAATCCTCGTCCGATGACGAGGAGGCGGACGAGATGGGGTACGCGGCGACGATGTCCGAGGAAAATGTTGACAGCGCGATTCGCGACGCGAACGAAAATGCGGCGAGCGTGACGAGCGCCGCAGTGGAGAAACTCAACGCGGCGTTGTCGCGGATCGAAACCGTCGAGATGATGATGATTCGAGAGGGTCAAAACGCCACCGCTTTGGAATCTCTGAGGCAGTCGCTGCGCGACGCGCGCGCGTCGGCGAACGCCGCGCGCGCGGCGAGTCAAAGTCTCGAAGACGCCGTGCGAGAGGTGAGCCGCGCGCAGGACGCGCTCAGGTCCGAGAACGACGCTGAGGGTGCGGTCAAGGCGCTTGATCTCGCGAAACGCGCCGTCATCCGTCAGGCGTCGACTTCCAACGACGCCGTGGCCGATGCGCTGCGGCAGGTATCGTACTTGGCGACTCGTGTCGAGCGTCTTGGAGCGACGGCGTCGGACGAGGGTGCGACGTCCGCGAGCAAGGATGATGGACGTCGCGATCGGAAGGGGTTGCTCGGCGCGCTCGCGAACGCCCGAGAGAGCGCGCAGGACGCGCTCGTGGCGGCTGAGCTCACGCAGACGGTGTCTCGAATCACCTCGTTCGCGACGCGTCGCGACGACGGCAAGTTGAAGCGAGAAAGTCGCGAAGAGCTGTCAGCGATGGTGAAGCCCGCGCTGCAAAAGGTTGTCGCCAACTCGCTGGCGCCGGTGAGCGATGATGAGATTGGGTCGGCTCGTCTCGCCTGTTCTCTGTCGGCTTGGGTGTATTATCTTCCACAAATGCAGCACGCGCTTCCCCGGAACGGATTGCGTCTCGTCACGTCGTCGCTGGACGCTGAAGAAATCATACCCACTCTAGAGTTTCGCGCTGGCAAGGCGTTGATGAAGGATTCCACGGCTCGCGCCGAACAGGCCCTCGAGCAAGCCATCGCGTCGGCGCGAGTTTCGGCGAACAAGGACGCCCGACTGGAAAGTTTGGCGGCAAAAACGGCGGCGGACGCCGCGCAGCTCGCCGCGGACGCGCTGCAACTCGCGGCGGAGCTTCGTTCGGCGGCGGATGACGACGAGAAGATTAAAAAGTCGAGAGCGATGGCGTTGTCAGCGAAGAGTCTCGCCGCCGAGGCGCTGAAGAAGTTGGACGAGGCGAATACGATCGCAAAGCAAAACAAACGGAAATTGCAAAAATGGAAGATGCAACGCGAACTCGCCGAGTTGGAGAGCGAAATGCAAAAGACTCTGGTCAAACAGCAACGGCAGATCGAAGCGAATCGAATCCGTCTTGACAGACGCGAGAACGCGCAGTTGCCGGTCAACTTTTGCGTCGCCGCGCAAGACAACACCGCGACGCTGTGGGTGGTCATCGAAGGTTCGACGAACCTTGCCAGTTGGCAGGCCAATCTGACGTTTCAGCCCGTCACGTTTGAGGATTCCGCGCTCGGCGTGGAGGTTCATCGCGGCGCGTACACGGCTGCGAAGACAATGTATCGGCGCGTGGAAGAGGCGGTCAAAGCCCACGTCGCCAAGCACGGCGCGCGCGCGCGCGTGCGCATCACAGGCCATTCGATCGGCGGATCAATCGCCATGATTCTCGCCATGCTCTTACTCGTTCGGAATGGGGCGCCACGGTACGCCCTCGCCGACGTCTGGGCTTTCGGCGCGCCGTACGTCATGACTGGCGGCGAGGCGTTATTGGCGCGTCTCGGGTTGCCGCGCAGTTTCGTTCGAATGGTGACGATGGGAGACGACATAGTGCCGCGTTCGTTTTCGTGCTACTATCCGCAGTGGGCTCGGTCGGTGTTGGACAACGCGCCGGGTCCATTCAACGTCGACACGTCGAGCGCCAACTTTCTCGACGAGGACATGTTTTACTCGCCCATGGGAGACATGTACATGTTGCAGGCGAACTCAGGCGAGCCACACCCGTTGTTACCGCCCGGACCGGGTTTGTACGTGCTCGAAGGCGATGGACTATATGAATTGTTGGCGACGAGAGCGCGCGACGAAGACTACGGCGGCGACGACGAATCTTGGCTCAGTCGTTCGTCGCGCGCGGGCGGCGCCGGCCACTGGGACGAAGACGTGGGTGGAGAATCGACGGCGAGAGAGGGGGACGCGTCGCTGAGCGTCCATCCTCAATTGGCGTGTCTCACGCAGTCCGACGCGGCGCTCACGGCGTCTCTCATCGTTAGTCACATCAAACAGAGCGACTTGCTTGAGAACGAGGGCGGTATGGGAACCGTGTTGAACGAAAGAAGTCGAGACGCCGCCCAGCGCGTTTTATTCAACAGCCCTCATCCGCTGACCATCTTGTCGAGAGCCGACGCCTACGGAGACAATGGCATAATTTCAAGACAACACAACCCGTTTAATTACGCGAAGGCGCTGAGCAATTCGAGAAGAATGAAGCCGGGCGTCGCCGAATTGATCCGTTCCAAGCATGAATCGAGGAAGAAGGCGAGCATCGACGGCGCGCCGGCGAGCGGGTCGTACGACGCGTTGTAAGTGAACATTACTGTACAGTAATGTTCACTTACAGCGAAGGTGGATTACTGTACAGTAATCCACCTTCGCTTTGAACGTGAAGACGTACTTCGGGGAGAACGGCAGTAGTTTCTTCTGCGAGAAGTCGTCAACGCCGTTTCGGAACGCCATCTTCTGATACGTCGAGGTGAATATCATTTCGTCGACGTTGTCCACGACGTCGATGATGCTCACGAGCTCCCTCTGCAGTGCCTCTTTACACTTGCTCACGGTGCGGTAGTCCGCGTGTAGGTGCGGACACTGGGCCATGTGGTCCCGAAGAGGCAGTAAATCGGTCGA
>CEUV01127721.1_pt1 | contig 20366 bp, 22 predicted proteins | sample 356401 | NCBI WGS metagenome assembly CEUV01 (sample SAMEA2622710, study PRJEB7988) | marine metagenome | isolation source: saline water (ENVO:00002010), including
TCTGCCAGCCCGGGTTCAATTCCCGGCCACGGCCCCATTCATTCCAACTTCTCTGAATCAATGGTGTGACCCATGCGCTCAACTTTGGTTTGCAAGTATTGCAGATTGTCTTGACCAACACCAGCAACCAATGGAACTCTTTTTGCAACGACGATGCCGTGTTCTTCAAGCTGCTTCACCTTATCTGGATTGTTGGTAAGCAACGCAACCTCTTTGATTCCAAGATCGTCGAGCATCGTTGCAGCAATTTTGTAATCCCTTCCATCAGCAGGATGACCCAATATTAGATTTGCATCGAGCGTATCAGCACCTTGATCTTGTAGGTGATAGGCCTGGATTTTTGCATGCAAACCAATGCCGCGACCTTCTTGACGAAGATACAACAGGCAACCCCAACCGTTCTCAACAATGGCCTGCAATGCAGCATCAAGTTGTGGACCACAATCGCAACGGAGCGATGAAAAAGCATCCCCTGTGAGACATTCGGAATGAACACGCATGAGTACAGGGTCCGGGCCTTCCATTGAACCAAGCATCAATGCGACATGATCGAGTCCCGTTTCCTCTTCATGATAGACGTGAATGTCAAACTGGCCCCATTTTGTAGGAAGTTTTGCGACACTTGGAACATCATCATTCATTTGCTTTCACCTCAATTAGAAACACGTACTCGCCTTCATTTGATTCAACGGAAAGAAGTTCATGAGGTGTTCGGCCGAGCATCAAAGGGATATCATGCAGTGTTTCAGGATCGCTTGCTAGTACCTGAAGAACAGAGCCTACGTTCATGTCTGACAAGGCCTGCTTTGCTTCAGCAACAGGAACGGGACAGAAGAATCCCAAAACATCGAGGAGATGTGTAGCATCCTTGACCTCGACCATGGTGTATTGTCCAACCCCTGCTTTTTGAACACATCCACGTTTTGAACTGCAATTTCCGCAACACGTTGAAGAGGAGCAAGCACAAGCACAACCCAATGGGTACGGTCGCTTCGTCGAAGGCAAGCGATGACATGAGTTGGGGTGAAGTCGCTCAACTCGGTCTTCGTTACGGAAAGATTCCGTTGGCGCTTCTCGCAGTCGAAGCCCTGTACTGGTTCATTACGCAGCCATCCGATACGCTTGCTCTAATCCAGGTCACAGAAGCCTACATCTGGAACGAAGTAACGCAACTTATGTTCGGAGAAGGAGCTTCGACATTGAGCACACACAACGGTTGGATGACACGAATTGATTTCCATCATGAAGCATTTCCTGGAACGTTGGATTCAGTTGGACTCTATGTGTCCGATGAGTGTGCAGGCGTCCATGAGATGATTTTCCTCTCAACACTCGTCCTGATGACAGATGGCGTCACACAACGAGAGAAATTCAAGGCTGTTGCCGTCATGTGTGGCATCGTTTACGTCCTGAACATCGTCCGTCTTGTTGCATTTTACCCAATTGCAGTTGAGGGTTGCCTTGCCAACCCCAACCAGCCAGGATGCTTGAACGATATGTGGAACTTTCACACCTTTGTCTACCAATGGGGATTCCTGATTGTCCTGCTGTTTATGTGGCTTGCTTGGTTCAAATTTATTGGTGGAGCGGACAAGACGATGAAAGCCGCACAAGAAGAAAGAGAGCAATGGCGCATCATTCTTCGGAAACGCTGGGAGCAGAAGCATTTTGCGTTCGTTGGCGTAATGATTGCCTTCTTTGGAATCGCATGGTTTTGGGTCAATGGCAATTCAACAGCAATGGATGCAAAGAGTGTGATCGACTTCTGTGCGTTTAGCGATTTAACCACACCAAACTGTTACGAAGCTCAGAACACATGGAATAATGCGATTCAAGGCGCATGGTCGTTCGCAGTCCTTGGACTTGCCATTGGCACGCTAGGAATCTATGAAATCGAACGCAAAGATTCGGAGGGAAAGTGGCCGGCACTGGCGTCCAAAGAAGGTGAAAATCAAATGATGGAATCAAAGAGCAAAAAAGACAAGCCAAAAGGTTCCTGGAGAAGTCGTTCAAGTTCGGAAGAAGAATGATCAGAGCACTTCAGCATCGACTTTCAAAGAACCAAATTGATGCGTTTGAATCGCCTTCATGGCCAATCCCAACTTGCTGCTGTGTATGGCAACAACCGTTGAGTCACCCTCGAATCGGACGTCTCCAATAGCGAGAGCATCGCATCGGAGATGCTGCTCGAACCATGAAGCAATTTGCAATGGTGAACCGAGTTGATCCGTTCCTGCACCAAGACGGATGCTAACGAAACCATAGACGTCAGCATTCTCCCCAAAATCGTCTTGCTTTCTGACTGGATCACGATCGACACCTTCTGGCAAATCAGGTGCGTCTGTCTCTTGAACATCGAGATTGTACGTTGCAATGATTTTCCCCATCTGAGGTGCATCGTCCTTGGAGACCAAACTCCAAGCTTCACCATGGCGGCCAATACGACCGGTACGGCCGATGCGGTGGATGAACGAGTCAATGTCCGATGGAACATCGTAGTTAACAACCAACGTGATGCCATCAATGTCGATTCCACGTGCAGCAACATCCGTTGCAGCAACTATTCGAACCTCTCCTTCACGGAAGCGATCGAGAATGCGTTCACGTTGATTCTGTTTCAAATCACCATGCAAGCCTGCAACATCGAATTTGTGCTTCTGCAAGCGCTGGACAGCAAGGTCGACCATGCGCTTCGTGTTGCAGAAGATAATGCACTGGTCATCATCGCCCATTCGGACGAGAAGACGACCCAAAGCCCACAATTTGTTGGCACGACCGATTGAAATCTTGTACAAATCGATGGGAGGAACATCAAGTTCTTCCTCATTGGTCATGACAAACTCAGGGTTGTTTGTGAACTCGTTCGCCGCATCAAGAATCTCTTGCGGGAACGTTGCAGAAAAAAGAAGCGTTTGCTTTCGAGCAGTCGTTCGCTCCAAAATCCAAAGGATGTCTGGAAGGAATCCCATATCCAACATCCGATCTGCTTCATCAAGACAAAAGATCTCAACCTTGGCAAGGTCAAGGTGTCCACGCTCGGACATATCCATTACACGACCAGGGGTTCCAACGATGAGGTCAACACCGTCGTCGAGTCCTTTTGCTTGTTTCTCGAGGTCGGTTCCACCATACACGGTCATGATGGAAAGGCCAGCATCGCCTTGCAACTGATTCATTTCTTCTGCGACCTGTTGCGCAAGTTCACGTGTCGGTGCAAGGACCAAGCCTTGCAGACTGCCAGTTGGCTGACATCGCTCGAGAATTGGAATACCAAATGCAGCGGTCTTTCCTGAACCGGTTCGAGCCTGGCCGATGACGTCTCGACCAGAGCGAGCGATTGGTATCGTATCGCGCTGAACTTCAGTCAAGCATTCCCATCCAAGGGATGCAATACCCTGCATGATGCTATCAGGAAGTTCAAGAGAATCGAATCGTGTTTTGGTGAACATGTGTGCTCCTTCCGTCTCTTTTGTTCAGGCCACCGAGACGGAGGTGGCCCCCACGCACATCAGAAGTTTTCTCGATCCTTAATTTCCGCCTGAAGTTGGCCCATCCAGTACTTCTTGGCGTTGTCACGGTTGAGCGGTCGACGCATTTGTCGAACGTGCTCTAGGATGTATTGTCGGAATTTGAGAGCCTTAGTTCGGTTCACACCTTTTGGCGTAATTCCGTCCCATAGTCGGTCGAATTGGAGTTCTTTGTCGTCCATCATGCGATGACCTCGATGTCCAACCGACCAAGCACCCCCTCATAACCATGTCGTTAGACGTCTTGCACGTCGTCATCTTGTGGAGCGTCCAACAGATGTGGTTCAGGAGGAACATTTCCGAGCCCAACCGCTTTTCCTTGCGCATGAGCAACTTCTCTTTCCAAAGCTGGAACGGGTAGTGCCGGAGAGAGGAATGCGTTCTTCTCTGCTTCCGTTCCTTCAATCGAAGCATCGAAGGTCATTTCGGTCAACATCTTCTTCAGTTCGGCATTGGTTTCAGTTTGAAGTAATTCAGTGGCAACAATACGTAGTTTGTCTTCAACAAGCAACATTGGAAGCATTTCAATGCAGGACCTACGAACAACGGCGTTTGGATGACGAGCCCCGTTCATGATCAGGTTACGTGCTCGAGAATCATCCGTATCCATTGAACGAATGGCGCGAAGAGCATTGTTTCGAACCTTTTCGTCCGAATCGAGAATAGCTCTCTCAGTCAACATAATTGCAATTCGGGGCTCTTTCTTCGAGAGCGATGAGAGCGTCTGCGATGCATTTCTTCGCACTTCTGCATCAGCATCATTCAGTGCCCAAGAGATGAGATCCCATCCCATCGCACCAGCACGCTGGACTATGTTCCTGAGCAATTTTGAGGCCTTTCGCCTCAACCGAACATCATCGACCAAAAGCAACTCATCGATGTGGTCGCATACGACTTCTGGCCAAGTCTCTGTGAGTGCTTTTAGGCCACGCCAAGCGGGTTCACTTCGAGCGGCAATGGTCGAACGCAGTTCTTGTGCAAGCGAACTATCCACGCCTGAGGGAAACGTTGGAGCAGCCTGTTCAAGACACGAACTCGCTGCCTGACGTACACGGACGTCGTCATCATCGAGTAGGACAGAAAGCCAATCGAACAATTCATCTGAGCGTTGCTCAGCAACCGTTGGAAGAACCTCGAGTGCCGCAACGCGGACGTCTGCATCATCGGACTCAAGAGCCAGCAATAAGCTCGCATGTGCTCGGTCCGCCCACACGCCCTTCAAACGGCCAAGACCTTGAACACCATCAACTCGAGAAAGCGTATGGCGACCACCATTCCAATTGACCGTCAAGTCCTCTGTTTGTCCAGTAGAGAGATCATGAAGTTCTTGTCGAGTGCACTCCAACCAAGGTCCAATGCGCTCTTTTTTGCTTGTTTTTCGAGTCTGACGACGACCAGTTGCAATGGGCAAACCCGTTCTTGGGTCTCGTGCAATGTACTCTCGAACCATTGTACCAATCAAAGGGGGCATTCATCCAGTGATTATGAACCTTCACTTACCACAATCTGGACAGACGTTGGCAAGCCTCAAGAACAGGATGAATCAACGACGGGTCGTGTGGCATCTTCACATGGGGCTCGATTTGCTGTTGACCTCCACATTGCCTTGGTACGGTCAACCGTACCATAGAGGATTCTCGGTGATGGCCAGTTTGAGAAGGTTGAACAAGGACGTGATGAGATGACACAAGCAGATGCAGAGGACATTCGACGTGTCCTCGCTATCTGCTTTCGCGGAGAATCCGAACTTGATGCCATGGATATTGAACGTATTCTTTCATTGGATATGGGGTGGCTCAAGCCTGATGAAGCTGCAACATCTGTCCAAGCACTGATCGCATCAGGATGGTTGACTGGTGGTCAAGAGAATCTCTCACCCATTGACGATTTCTCATCCTCTGTGACGCCTCTTGGATGGTATCCGAGACCTCAGCGATTGATACATCCAGTTCCTTACACAGGTGCAGAAGTTTCAACATCGGACCTAGAAGACGAGCCTACAACAACTGACGAAGTTGCTGCTCAACCAGCAAAAGCCACCCCGGTTCAACTTAAAGAAGAAGCAAACGATCCTCGTGCTGCAACAACACGACGCTTGATGAAATACATTGCACGGGCTTCTGGACTCGATTCCGAAGAAGTCCAACGTCGAGCAACCCGTAAGCAACGTGCTTTGGTTCATGTGACTGGTTGGATGGCTCTAGCACTGGTCGCACGAGATCAAGGCCTGGATATGGACAGTGTGATTCAGGCACTAAGTTAAGATCAATTTTCGCCAACTTCCTGTGCTCTTGCTGCCAATTCAAGCAAGACTGGAAGAAGAACAAGTGCGAGGACGAGCGAGAAGAACACCGTCACTGCTGTAATGAGACCAAAGTCCTGGATGACTGGCATCGGTGACAACATGAGGACAAGGAATCCTGCAGCGGTCGTTGCTGCTGATAGCATCAAAGCAACGCCCGTTGTTTCGAGCGACGTCTTCAGTGCACTCCAATGATCGTCCTGTCGTTGTAATTCCCACTCAATACGCCTCCACATGTGGATGGTGTAATCGATTCCGATACCGAGTGTCAATGCTGTCACGAGGACTGTCAAAACATTCCACTTGATACCAAGCACAGCCATCGACCCGACCACCCAAAGCGATGCCATACCTACCGGTAGGAGGACGATGAAAGCTGGGAGAATTCGACGAGTCAGGAGCAACAGAACGGCAAACGAGACAATCAGTGAAATCGCGGTCGATTTCAACTGAGATGAAGACAAACCATCGAGCACTTGTTGTAAAACAACAAGGTCACCAGTGACGTGAATCACGGCATAATCTTTGAGTGAACTTCGCAGTGTTCCGTCTTCATCGCTCGTGCCAATCATCGACTCAAACTCGGAGATAACCCGCTTCGACTCCGTAGAGGTTGTTGCTTCAACACGGACTTCGGTTCGAAGATGAGCGATGTTTGTCCCGTCAAGGTGAACAGTCGCATTAACTCGGTCGCTCCAAGTTTTTCCAGACAAGGGGTCCGCCACCGTGTAGTTGTTCTGCAAATCAGCAAAGACAAGTCCGAGATCGATGGTTGCATCTGGATCATCCCACACATCGTTGTACTTGACTTCCAAACCGTGAATTGCACCAAACGATTCGTTGCGCATGACAGCATCTCTCAATACTACGTAAGGGCCTTCGTACGAAGGGGATGGGAATCGTTCATCGGTCCCAACAACGTCTTGGTTGTTCTTGAGGTTTGAATGCAAATTTCTCAGATTATCCAGCAAGGTAACATCATCAGGAATAACACCCCCACCGACCGGTTCCATGAGAACATAGACATACTTCCAACCAGCACTGTCGTAGTTTGAATTGATATCATCGCGAACCGACATGATCTCCATGTCTTCGTTAACGAAATCGGACAGGTCGAAATCGGTTTCGAGTTGCATGGCTCCAATAACCGATGCTGCCGAAATAGCGATAGCTACGAGGAAAACACCGACTTGCTGCTTTCGATGAAGTTCAAGCAGGGGCTGGGTTAAGTTGGTCAACTTCAATGGCTTACGTGAATCAGTGGTTGCTTTTGCGTTGAAGGTCACATGGAGTGCACCAATAAGGAGCGTTGAGGTCAAGAATGCACATACGACCCCGAAAGCGAGTGCAATACCAAAGGTTGCGAGTGGTGGGAGTGGAGAGACAAGATTGGCAAGGAACGCTGCAACCGTGGTAACGACTGCAAGCGAGATTGGAATACTCAATTTTCCGCACGCTCGCATCCATGCTTCTGCAACATCTTCGGTGTTGTTTCGATGGTATGTGAACGAACGCTGCAGGTGGATCGCATAATCGATACCTAAGCCAAGGACGAGTGGAGCGACGGCGACTTCAAGCGCCGTGAATCGAATCCCCAAGAGATTGAGCGAACCATAGGTGCACACCAAAGCCACATTTAGACTGATAACTGGGAACAAGACGCCTTTGATGTTCCTGAATGCAACAAACAAAAGAGCGATGACAACCAATGTTGCAAACAGAATCAACAATGCAAGATTATCGAAGGTTCCTTGGTCAATATCGTAAGACATCAGATCGAGAGATGCTACTGCATAATCAAGTTCGGAAGCTTCGCTGACATCCGAAAATGCAAGTCGTATTTGATGTTGGATTTCTCGACGTTCATCCTCTGGTAGTTCAGGATCAATCTCAATCACCCACGCTGTTGAATCAGCAGCAGGAACTGCGTCACCTTCTCCATTAGCGAGGTACGAACAGGTTTTACTGATGTCCAGGTTTTTGTTGATGAGTGCTGAACCAACAAAGTTCACGGTACTCAGCAAAGCATCGTCTTGGTTGATGGAACATGTCGTATCTGCATCGACAACAGCATCGACGAGCGAGGGCCAGTCCTGATAATCAGAGAGCGTTGTTCCGGGTGATTGCTCATCAAGGGCGATTTGAATCATCCCTGGAGAGGTCGTCCATGAAACCACAGCGGTCAACTCAACGCGCTCATCCGATTGGAGTGCAACAAGATCAGCATCCATTTGCTTCAGCGAATCAATGCTGAGGATATTTCCACCGTTATCATCCGTCACATGAACAAACATCGGTCTTGATTCATCAGGGAAATAAGCGTGAATCTCTTCATGCGCTTTGTTGGAATCCGATTTAGGAGCAAAATCGTTCAAATCCGTACGAAACTCAGGGGGCGACGTCAAGAGATGCGCACTCAGTGCCACGGTTAGAAGCGCAGAAACAACAAGAATCGGAACGGACAGACGCTTGAACAGACCGGCGTATTCCGCCATCAGGTCCTCATAGTTCGAGGTGTCCATGCACAATCCCAAGGGCAGAGGGTGTTTAAGTGACAGGGTGAGATGGTTGCTCGCAAAGTGAAAACCTGCTTTCTCATGGACGGCAAGGTTCAATATGGGGTGGTTGGTCGCCAAAACGATAACATGCCAGTCAAGGTCCTCATTCATGAAAAAAATGAACTCCGACTTCGAATCACAGGAGAATCTCATACAGCCCTTCAAATCCTTCGAGACCGCTTGAACAGCCACAAGTCTGTCGAGTACGCAAATTACTTCCCAGGACACCCTGATTTGGACCCACCAGAATTCTATATTCGCACCACTGGAAAGGCAAAGCCTGATGCTGTTCTCAACGAAATCGTCAGCAGCTTGTCCAGCGAATTTGACAGTCTAACACTATGAGGTGGCTGCCATGCAGCCCAACGATTCGCTGGCAGAAGCCATCGGACTCATTGGCTATGCTGCGGATGGCAACGGTATCGGCGGCGTACTCAAATCACGCGTTGCTGACTTCCGTGTCGATGAAATTGCTACAACCATTACCCTCAATCCAAAAGGTCGTTTTACGGTCGCCAAAATCACCTTGACGAACTGGGAAACCAACCGTTTCTGCAACAACCTTGCCAAAAAACTTGGAATTTCTCGCAACCGTATCTTCTTTGCTGGAACAAAGGACAAGCGGGCGGTTACGTCGCAAATCTTCGTCATCGATGCACCTCAATTCAAAGTCGCTGAAATTCAAATCCCCGATGTCGTCATCGAAGTATTGGGAAGAACTCACCAAAAGATCGGTTTCGGAAACCACCGTGGAAATCGCTTCACCATCGTTGTAAGGGGCTGTGCTCACCCAGATGGAGCGCCAATGACAGAAGAGGAAGCCCTCGATGAAGTCGAGCAACTCAAGAACAAAATGGAACAAAAACTCGGAGCAGGCCGATTTCCAAACTGGATTGGGCCACAACGATTCGGGAGCGGCAGATCGGTGACGGCAGAAGTCGGCCGCTCCGTTGTTCAACATCAATGGGAAGAAGCCGTTCACACCTACATCAGCAAAGAAGGTGACCATGAATCACCGGATGTTGCAGCCTTCCGTGAACACATTCGAACAAACGGAATTACACAAGAAGGACTCGATTTAGCTCCAGATTGGTTGGGCTATGAGCGTCGAATGACAGAGCATCTTCTCAACAATCCTGAGGATCATATCGGGGCCTTCCGTAAGCTGCCAAACAACCTCCAGTTGATGACCATCCATGCGCTCCAATCGGTTGTCTTCAATCGAACATTGCGTAAGCGACTCGAACAAGACATCAGCATCACAGTCCCTGAGGCAGGCGATCTGGTTGGACGTCTTGATGAGAAAGGGCAACTCTCTGCCAACAACTGTGTTCTGGTCGAGGAACGGACTGTTCCACGCATTGGACGCAATTGCCAACTCGGCCGCCTGTCCGTAACAGGCCCACTGCCTGGTCGAGACATCCGTACATGTGAAGGGAAGCCTGGTGAACTTGAACAATCGATTCTCTCTGAGATGGGCCTCTCTGAGTTGAATTGGGAAATAGAAAACATTCCAAGACTGACAACGACAGGGACACGTCGTTCCTTGACAACATCGTTTGAGGAGTTTACAGTGGAAGCAGCACCCAAGGCGTCAAGCGATACACTCGGAGAACAATGGAATCAAGGCCCACTTGAAGGAAGCCGTTGGCATCCAGATGGGGCTTGTTTGAAATTCCGATTTACACTTTCGAGTGGATCGTATGCAACAATATTGCTTCGCGAATTTATGCGAACACCACTCAACCAATTGTAACTGAGTGGAATCAGAGAAGGCCCATCGAAATGACTTCGATTTCGCCAACACCAGAAATTGCTGCCATCTTTTCTTCGAAAGCATCAGCAAGTCCTTCACCGTCGTTCATGACGACGTGAACTTGAACGAATTTAAGACCAAAAGCGAGAGGCTTAACTTCAACGCTTTGAACGTCGTAGTTGTCATCGCCAAAGGTGGAGATTGTAGAAGAAATCATGTCAGTGTCAACTTCTTCAGCATCTGCATCAGGATTTACTTTGTATGTCATTGCTACCATGCCCATGTTCTCACCTCAGGGACCAACAAATCCGCACGAAGAGCAGGTGTAGGATACGCCTTGGTCTCGACATCGTGGACTTCGACCGATTGGTTGGCCGCAGTTTGGACAAGGGAAGGTCGTAGAACCTGTTTCTGTTAGTGGTACGCCGGACGATGTGCAATTCTTTGCTCGCTCTGTCATAGTAGTGCCTCAGTTGGTAGTTGCCCCACGACCTCCCCTTCTTTATGCTTGCGTGCATATCTTGAGGCGTGAATGGATGCTCAAGGTGAGACAGAGTCGCTCATTTGTCGTAAAACAATAGGCATTCTTCAGCCGAATGGTCTGTCCTCGAATCACATCGATAGCACAAGGACCCCAAACCTTCACCGTAACCCATCCACTGTCGTCCTCGAGAACAATTTCCCTGAATGCAATCCACCTGTTTTTTGCAAATTTCATCGACAGAGGATAAGAACGTGCGATGGTACCTTTGATTATCGATACAACTCGGTTTGGTTTGAGATCGTGAATGCAAGTCATGTTCATGGTGCGAACATGACCATCAACCGTTATCACAGTTTATTCAGATTTCTTCCGTCGTACCGTGAACTTGGTCGTTGTTGCGACAACATCATCAACAACATCTTCGCCACCAAGGATTCGATCGACAGCCTTCTCGTAGCGTTCAAGAACAGACGTGGAGGCTGCATTCCATGGCGTATGATTTCGGCAAACCAAATACACTTCCGAGGATGAATTCCTCGATGCTTCGGGAGAGAAACGACGCACATAGGAAAAGTGAGGCTTGACGGCTTCGATCAACTCCTCTACGCCAACGCCTTGAAACAACTTCGTTACGAACCAACCACCACTGCACAGGAGGGGAAGAGCGAAATCAAACACTTTGGCAACCAGTGTCATCGCAACAGCTTGGTCAACGTCCCATTTTCCGGTGATGTGTGGTGAGATATCGGAGATAACCGAATTGACTTGACGATCTTCGAGTTCTTTGACGATTCGCTCCTGCGTGAGCGGGTCGGTAATATCACCAACCATGAGAAGCGCTCCATCGACCGGCTGACACGGTTGAAGGTCAACACCAATGACGAGACCGGCTTCACCCACCTCTTCGACAGCAACTTGCGCCCAACCACCAGGGTGACAACCGACATCGAGCACGACGTCACCATCTCGCATCAACTCGAATTTGGCTTGAATTTGCTTCAACTTGAACGCAGAACGTGCCCGATATCCACTGGCTTTGGCTTGGCGACGCCATGAATCACGCTTGTGATTTTCAATCCAGTGGTCAGCCATGTGGATTCCCCAGTTTCCACTGCGAGTCCACGCAGACATAACACCTTCCGTGCAATCGTAGCAGAAACGATGAGATGAAGGAGGTCGAGCGATTGGGTAAACCATGGGCGCAACACGCACTGCCGTCATTTTGTGTTGCATTTTGCTCATGATGCCTTTTGCCAACGCTCGTTCAATCGAGCCTAGTGAATGGGACGGCTGGGCCGTTGTCGAAGGAGGATACAGCATTCTTGTCGAAGAATATACGGCTACTTGGTGCCCACGTTGCGCTGAAATCGACCCAGACCTTGGCATCGTTGCAGAAGAGCATGGGAAGCGCATAGCAATGGTCTCCTACCATCCGGACGACGGAATCGATGCCTTTGGTCCAGACGCAGCGCAACATCGCATCCAACGGCTCAAGAGTTTGGATAGGGAGACTCCAGGTTACCCATCATTCGTGGTCAACAACGGAGTGATTCGGGAAGATGTATCTTCTTGGCCTGACGTTACAAGCGACATCCTGCGAGCCGAATCGAATCAAAGAGCATACACAAAGCTGACAGTGACGGCTCAAACCAACGAAACGCATCTCACTGTAACCGTTATGCCTCCAAAAGGAAACGAAATCGTCAATGATACACAATACACCATTCTCTTCGTAGAACACAAGAAAGGGGTCGCTGAAGGATTTGACAATCCTGGCGAGAAGCACCGTGACAGAGTGCTTGTCGGTCTCGCAGAGTTCCCAATGGATGGTGAAATGTTCGCTATCGATGCATCGATAGAAGCGCCATTCGTTGCCTCATACCCAATCCAAGACATGGAGGAATGGTCGGTCATTGTCGTTCACGAATACACTGAGGAAGCCCTCGAAAATCGTACCATCATGAATTCTCAACCACTTGGAGTTGTTGAACTCGCAGTCCAATCGAGTGCTCTTGAGGAGGGGACAGAACTACCCGTGATCCTACCAGTCATGGTGTTCCTAGCCGTTGGCATTCTTGGCCTTGTGACCCTTCAATCGAAGGAAAAGGTAAGAGAAGAAGAGTAATTCTAACAAAATCTTGATGAAAATCGGAAAATAATGCCGTTTTTCGGAAATTGATGGGTCAAATGACCCATTCATTGATAAGGTACCACGTCCATGTCATATCATGGAAGAAACATTTGAGGCGAACACGCAGGATGACTACGTCAAAGAATGGATGGTTGAATTCATTGCCATGGTCAACGGGGACAAGCATCATCACCTCTCGGTGCTTTATGGAACCGATCAGCAAGATGTACAACGTGCGATGCTCCACGAACTTCGTCGGATTTACACCGATACGGAACGCATAGATGTGACCATCATCCGCTGTGAGGAAATCTTAACCGAGGATGAAGACACCTTCTTCGAAGGAATTTTCATTCCTTAGACACGAGGTCCGTAATCGATGAAAATCTCTTGTCCTTCAAGCAGAATGAAGTGATCGTAGCTGTCGACAACGCTGACATTCCCTTCCGCATTTCGGACGCTCATGGTCATGGCATGCGTTTCATTAACGCGATGGTCAAAGATTCCTGTTTCATCGAAGTGCTGACCCCAGATGTCAAAGAATATTCCAAGTTCAACATCTTCATTTGTTTGCATTTCGAGGTGGAGTTTGCCATCGGACGAATGTGTGTGAACGACGTGCATGTTGGCACCTTGTTGATTGCATGTGCCTGTATTGATTCCAGTATTCTCAGGGATGGTTGCGAATTCTCCATTGATTCGAATGGAGAGATACATGTGGTCATGACGCGTCAATCCACCGTGATCAAGACATGTAGAAGCAAGAGGATGGATTTCATCAAGCGATGTTGGACCGGATTCAACAGGTGTTGCATCAACGTTGTCTGAACCATCATCATCTGAATCAAACGAGATGTAGCCGGCTTGATAGGATACGAGAATCAATGCTACGACAGCAATGACGACAATCGCAACGTCACGATTCAAGCCTTCACTTCCTTGAGGATTTCTTGAGTTCAGGAGCCCAATTATCGGATTCGTACATCTTGAAGAGCACAAAGAACCCAATCAGGGCGATGACGTGGGTGATGTGAGCAACCGTGCAGAAAGGACAGATGAGCCCTTCCTTAATCTCGTAACTGACAAGGAGTGCAATGACTGGAAGTCCGGCAATCGCAGCACCGAGTCCTCCTTTGATGAACAAAGGCGTTTCAGAGGACATTGGTTCTTTAGCAATGGTGATGACGAGCCACATGAGCAAGGTGAACGCAACCATTCCAATTAAGCCCCACGGTTGGTTCAACAACGGATCTGTGTTGTATGCAGCGTTGCCAATGAGCCCATCACAATTGAGAATGGTATCTCCAGAACAGACACTGGCTCCCTCCGAGAGTTTGTTGTGCATCCACAGTGTTTGGGCAGATACTGTGAATCCACCAAGACAAACAAACATCATGCCTGCTAGAATTTGTCCTCGGCGTGTGGTTGTCGATGGATAGCGAGAGTGGAACATTGCGGCTAGGCTTGGACCCATTGGCGTCATCAGCAAAACACCGAATAGAATTATGGCACCGTGAATCGAGAGAATTGCGTATTCGTTCATTCTTATTCACCTCGGTTCAACATGGTTAATTGTTCGATAGCTTCGTTGAGTTGAACGTATCCGTCATCGAATCCATTTAGAGATATAGATGCTTCTTCTTTTGGATCCCATCCAATGGAATTCGTTGCTTGGTTGCTGTTCCATGCAACGATACCATCTGGTTGAACCAAGAAATAACTCGGTGTTGCAGACACTTCCCATTTCTTGGCAACGCTGATATCCAAATCGTCAACGAAGAGGAAGTTGTTGTTGTACTGTGCACGGAACTCTTCCACTTCAGCACGTGAGGATTCTGCAACGAATTCGACTGCAACAGCGATGAAGATCACATCAGGACCAGGCCACTGCTCCGTGGAATACATCTCAGACCATTGTGCAACATCAGGGGCAGACTGCTTGCAGTAACCACAATCTGTATCGAGGAACTCAACAGCGATCCAAGGTGTGTCTTCACTCGAGTTCCAAGTCCAAGAGTCATCGAGTAAATTTTTGAATTCGAAGGAATTCCAACCGTTTCCATTGTAGGCTTCAGCTGTGAATTCAGGTGCACGTTCGCCGATTTGGGTACCAGAGGCAATCGGGTTGGTCGTGAACGCAACAATGAGAAGCCCTGCGAAAAACATCGACATAACGATGATTCCTGCATCAGAGCGGGCGCTAGCGTCTTGGTCGTGGAGCATTGACTTCATGTTCTCACCAAATTTACCGACTGCATTCTCATGCATAAGGCCGATGGTTTCGGCCGAAGGGGTTGAATCAGTTTTCAAGACCGATTTCTTCAATCAGCACACGAGCAGTGTGACGAACGGCATCCTCGCTGTTGTATTTGACGTTGAAACCCGTTGCGAGCATTTTGTCGATTCCGAGCATGGCACGAGGAATGTCTCCTGCCCAGCCCCGTGAGCCTCCCGTGTAAAGGATGGCTGCATCGGTGTATCCGGTCTCTTCGACAACAATCTGTGCAATGCGACGAACGCTGCACGTATCGTGGCTACCTAAGTTGAACAGATTGAGCGGTGCGTTCTCGGTTTCCATCACGTGGAGAATGGCATCCACACAATCGCCGACTTCCATGTAAGACTTTTCTTGGCGTCCATCACCGAGCACTTCGAGTTCGTTTGGATTTCGCTTCAGTTTGTGAATGAAATCAAAAATGACTCCATGAGTTCCACGATCGCCGATAATGTTGGCAAATCGGAAGATGTAACCTTGCAATCCAAAGGTTCCAACCCAACTACTGACCAACGATTCACCAGCAGTTTTGCTCGCTCCATACAGTGAGATTGGCAGGCATGGCCCGTGAGTCTCAGGTGTTGGCATTGGTGCATTTTCGCCATAGACAACCGACGATGATGCGAACATGATGGTTGGAACATTGTGAATTCTCATTGATTCGACTACATTGTACGTAGCGATGGTTCCTTGCTTTAGGTCCGTATCGGTGATTTTCGTACCGAGGCGAATGTCAGGATTTGCTGCCAAATGGTAGACTGTGTCGACGCCCTCAAAATGAGGCGACATCGCGTCAAAGTCGGTGATATCAACGTCGATGTGCGTTACTTGGGAAGAGTGGTGTGCAAGGAATTCCGCCTTACCACTCGAAAGATTATCGAGAACGAGGACTTCATCTCCACGAGCAACCAATCTGTCAATTAGATGTGAACCGATGAATCCCGCACCGCCTGTCACAACACTTCGCATGGCTTGCCGTATCCTTTCTCAATGTCAAGGTTTGCTCTCAGGAAAAGCAAGGTTTTCTATGCGAGTGGAGACGTGTTGTCGGTATGCGAGTTGGCATTTTCTTGATTGTGCTGACTTTGCTTGCGCCATTTTCGTATGCTCATGCAACAACAAATGCCGATAGGTACGAGTGTATGCCCAATGAACTGAGTTTCGGCGTCAACAATGCCTTTGTCCGTGCAATGAGCGATGGTTCAACCGATGCCTCCAATGAATGGCTCGTGTACGTGCCATCGATGTGTGGTCAAACCGAGGAACAACTACGTCACATACTGGATCTTGATATTGAGTCGGTTGAACAACCCAACCAAATACCTGGTGCGTTTATCCTTCGTCTAGAACACACCATGGACATCCGAAATGAACTGCAATCTGTCGACGAAGTAGTGCGATGGTCAATCATTCTACCCCATGACAATCAACCTCGATTCATACCGAACGACCCCTCGTTCTCATCGCAATGGCATCTCCAAAACACTGGCCAGGGCTCGGGAACAGTTGGTGAGGATGCCAACATTACAGGCGCATGGGATTCTGTTCGAGGCTCGAATGTTTTGATTTCAGTCGTAGATGATGGCGTGGACCATCAACACAATGATCTTTCACCGAACTATTTGGATGCCGTCGATTGGGATTACTGCGGTAACGATGGAAATCCAACGCCAAGTTCCAACGACGGCCACGGGACGTCTGCAGCGGGTGTTGCAGCAGGAATCGGCGATAACAACTACGGAATTTCTGGTGCAGCCATGGATGCTGACTTGATTGGAATTCGTCTAATTGCTTGTTCAAACACCGACCAAGACGAAGCAGATGCCATTGGTCACCGACGTGACCTCGTCGGTGTTTCCTCCAACTCATGGGGGCCGAGTGATTCAGGAAAAGTCGTCAGTGGACCTGGCCCATTGCTGCAGGCTTCGCTCGAAGACAACATGTACCAAGGGCGAGGTGGATTAGGGACCATCGTTACGCTCGCAGGTGGAAACGGACGAAACAACGATGACAATTCCAATTACGATGGATACGCGAATTCACGATTCACCATTGGCGTCGCTGCCATCACGGATTACGGCAACCAAGCATGGTACAGCGAAGATGGCGCCAACATTCTCGTCGCAGCTCACTCGCGTGGAGGTGCACAAGGGATCACAACGGCAGACATTCGCGGGTCTGGTGGCTACACCTCAACGGACATCAACAACAACTTCGGTGGAACCAGCAGTGCAACGCCACTTGTTTCTGGTGTGATTGCCCTTATGCTTGAAGCCAATCCATCCCTCACCTATCGAGATGTTCAACACGTCTTGGTCCACAGTGCACGGACAAACGATGCGAGCGACAATGATTGGGTCACCAACGGAGGAGGTCATGATGTTAACCACAAGTATGGACATGGTGCTATCGATGCTGGACTTGCAGTCCACATCGCTCGGAACTGGACCAATGTGAATCCTGAATACAACTGGTCAAGCGGAGAAATCGACATTTCACAATCCATACCAGACGATACAGCAAGTGGACTCTCAGACAACGTGACGGTGGATGCTGGCTTGCTCGTCGAATCGGTCGAAGTACGATTTGATGCTGATCACACCTATCGAGGTGACTTGGAAATCACCCTCACTTCGCCAGATGGCACCGAGTCGAGGTTGGCTGAAAAACACGAAGACAACAACAACAATTTCAACGAATGGGTGTTCTCTTCAATGCTGCACTGGGACGAGTCCTCCGATGGTGTTTGGACCCTCGAGGTCAACGACCGTGGTAATGGAGATACAGGCACCTGGAACCACTGGGAATTGGTGATTCACGGTGCTGAAGAAATCATCGACACCGACAACGATGGCCTTCCTGATGAAGACGAAACGAGCATCCACAACACCGATCCGTTCGATCCTGATTCAGATGATGACAATTTGATGGATGGGTATGAGATCTTTAATTCGTCCACGAGTCCAATCGATTCAGACACTGATGATGACCTGCTCAACGATGGTCAAGAAATTCTCATCTTCTCGACCAATCCACTTCAGGAAGACACGGATAGCGACGGGTTAAGCGACGGCACTGAGGTTCTTGTCACTTTTAGCAACCCATTGGTCTTCGATGACGATGGTGACAGCGATGGATGGTACTGGTTCCAAGATTGCAACGATAGCAATCCTGACATCAAACCGCTTCAGCCCGAGCTGCTCGATGGCATCGACAACAACTGTGAGAACGGGATTGATGAAGGATTCAAGGATCTTGATTCAGACAACGATCGATTGAGTGACTGGGCCGAATTCCACGTTCAATTCACCGACTGGAACAATCCAGATACGGATGGAGATGGTATGGACGATGGCGATGAGGTTCAGGTCTTCTTTTCTGACCCAACTTATACCGATCCAGACGATGATACTGACGGATACTACTGGTTCCAAGATTGCGATGACAACGATTCAGACAGAAGCCCTGGATTGTCTGAATGGTTGAACGGAATTGACGATGATTGCGATGAAGATGTTGACGAGGATTTCCTAAACACCGATGCTGACAGAGACGGACTTGTTGATATTGATGAATACAACATCTACATGACCGAGTGGCAGGATATTGACACCGATGATGATGGTCTGAACGATGGTTATGAATTGTTCATTGGAACAAATCCACTGTATGCCGATCTCGATAACGATGGTGACGGCCTTCGATGGTTCCAAGATTGCGATGACAACAATTCGAACGTTAGCCCCTATGCACCCGAAATCCGAAACGGAATCGATGACAACTGCAACGGAGAGATTGACGAAGGTTTACCCTCTCTCAACCCTCAGATTCTGATCGTTTCCTACTCAAGCCAATTCGCTGAAGTCAACAGAAACATTGCGATAACTGCCTATGGCAATTCTGACACAGAAACCGTTCTCTTTGACTTTGAGGATCCCCTCCAAATTGAGATTTCAATCAACCAAGCAACCGTCGTAGCCTCATCGCCAGGAATCTATAGAGGTGATGTATGTGCAGTAAATGATGGCATTTTTAATTGCGAATCAATCGTTGTCGAATTCACAGCTGTTGAGGAAATCGAAGTCGAGCCAACGACCGCATCAGAACCTGAGGAACGCTCGACATATGTATCCCAACTCAGTGAAAACATCGTCACAATTGTTGTCCTGAGCATCGTTGTTCTCCTTGTTACCATCCTTGGATGGAAGCGGCCCAAAGCTCCAATCAAATGGGAACAGCCAGCTACCTATGACAACACTGTCCCTGCTGCTCCCGACCTATCCATGTGGTCGAAGTAGATTCGACCATCGAGGATCAGTCCGAGCAATCTTCTCCAGGATACCCCATACAAGCATCACAGAACATGTCCTGTAAGAGATATTCAACAAACAAGAACAGGAATACCATTGAGACGACAAAGTGAATCAGGGTCCATACAAAGACATCTTTGGAATCAAATTCGGAATTCGCAAAAGAAATCAGCAAGATGAACAAATTGATGGGTATTCCGAGCAATCCGGTCCAAAACATGAATTGTCCGAGAATTTCAAACAAGTTGTCATCATCGCAGGTTTGAGGACCAGTGGCGTACCCAATGAATGAGAAGATAGCACCTATGATGGCCACGGCAATGAGGAGTTGGCAAAAGCCTCTGAATTGGAGATTTGCATCTGAAACCAATGGTTGCACAACCTCATTCGAGTTGCATTCGTCATCCTCTTCTGTGGTAGAATCGTCTACATCATCATGATCGATGTATCTTTTTTTCCACCGCTTCATGGCAGGTGATTTGGGCTGAAATTCCTCTGGAACATCCGTAGAACCGTCCGATTCTGCTTGGTCTCCAGCCATTGCTTTCTGCTAAGAATTTGAACCAATAAAGCATTCGCTGACCTAGTATGGAACTGTTCCATATGCTTCGTAGCCACAACAGTTCGCTTCGAAGATCTTCCAACCGATGTAAACTGCAAGGGCAATGAGCAAGATATAGATCAGAATCTTACGTTTCCTTACAGATGGGTCCTCTTCTGAAACGACTGAATTGATCATCAGAACAGGAACGACTACGACGATACTACAACAGATGAGCCCAGGATTTGTGAACAAAAAGATGAGATTGATGAACAAGAAAAACGACAAAATTCCATCTGGCAAACCATTTTGTGACGATGAACTCACAGGGATTCTTCTGTTATCCTCTTCCTGTTCCCAAAAGGCATTCTGCTCAGTCTCTTTGCGAAGTGGAGGTGGGGGGTCAAGTTTTCTCAACATTCCACGACCAAGACAAACACGATTTGACCGTGTCGGTTATTTCACTTCGATAAGAGCGGTAG
>CEUV01010382.1_pt1 | contig 20364 bp, 22 predicted proteins | sample 356401 | NCBI WGS metagenome assembly CEUV01 (sample SAMEA2622710, study PRJEB7988) | marine metagenome | isolation source: saline water (ENVO:00002010), including
TAGAGGATTTGCAATCCACTGCCTTACCACTTGGCCATATCGCCTTTATAAATTTCAGACACAATACTTAATATTGTTTATATTCCAGTAAATGTCAAAAACAACTTTTTAAGTTGACCCACTTTGGCTCTCTAGTTTACTATGTAGTTAGTACACTTTAGCGGGTATAGTTTAGTGGTAGAACCTTAGCCTTCCAAGCTAATGATGAGAGTTCGATTCTCTCTACCCGCTTTTAATTTTTAAAACCTAAAAAAATTATTATTTACTCGTAAACCTTTTTATGGAAAGGCCAAATAAATAACAATCGAGTGTTAAAATTATATTTAGTTAAGTTATTTAATTACATCGTAAGAAAAATTATGACAGCATCATTTTTACCTTCTATCTTAACACCAGTTGTTACGCTTGTTTTTCCAGGTATGTGTTTCGCACTTTTTTTCGTATTAATTGAACAAGAAGAAGTAACTTAGATTTTGAAATATGATAAGTTTCTGACTAAGTGTTTAATTTACTTTGCAATTCTTTTCATTTTTTAATTATGAAATATTTTACTAATTTAAATTAAATGGATATACAATCAATTCTAGATAATTTAATTTTTGTGAATTTATTATTTGTAACAATAATTTATTGGGCAAGTTTAATTTTCTCAAACTTTAGATTATTACCTAAATTAGCATATTATGGCAACATATGCGCAAGTGTTTGTCTTTTTATTCTATTAGGTTCAAGATGGTTAACATTTGGTTACTTTCCACTTAGTAATCTATATGAATCTTTAATGTTCTTAGCTTGGGGAATAACAACTCTGACAAGTTTTATTGAGAGCAGATCAAAAGTTTCACTTATTGGCTCAATTAGTACACCTATTGCTTTATTTGTTACCGGTTTTGCTAGCTTATCTTTACCAGACGTTATGCAAGCACCTTCACCTCTTGTGCCTGCACTAAAATCAAATTGGCTAATGATGCACGTTACTGTAATGATGTTAAGTTATGCTAGTTTACTCGTTGGATCCTTATTAAGTATATTTTTCTTAGTATTAATAAAAAGTCGAGGTGATAAAGTTTCATTACAAGGCAGCTCATATGGTGTACAAGCTAGTAAAGAAACAAGTCCAGTTGTCGAAACGGCTTTTTATAAAACTAAAAGTACTGGTAGTTATTCAACATTAATTTTAGATGATGATACTACTGTAGAGGGAAACTCAATGAATACAAGACTTTCTTTATTAGAAAGTATTGATAATTTAAGTTATAGGACTATCAGTTTCGGATTCCCACTTTTAACAATTGGCATTATAGCTGGTGCAGTGTGGGCTAACGAGGCATGGGGGTCATATTGGAGTTGGGATCCTAAAGAAACATGGGCTTTAATAACGTGGTTAGTATTCGCTTCGTATTTACATGCACGAATTACAAAATCTTGGCAAGGAGAAAAACCAGCTTTAATAGCATCGTTTGGATTCATTGTTGTTTGGATCTGTTACCTTGGGGTGAATTTCTTAGGTAAAGGATTACACACCTATGGTCAAATACTTTAATCTAACTAGATAACTTTCATTAAAGTTAATATACTTTTTTGTTAACACTTATTTTATAAATAAGGGCTTATAGGTTAAAAATAAATTTAAAAAAAAGATTAAAGTCGTTATATAATCTTATTCAAGTTTATTTACCACTAAAAACATTAGTTGGTAATTTTATATTCAGTTCCCTTAAATTATACAAATTTAAGGAACAAGTATTTTATTCCATTAGGGATAAAATTAATTGATTTAAACTATATTAGGAGAAAGAATCGTGTCAGGTGGTTCAACAGGAGAAAGACCTTTTTCAGATATTATTACAAGTATTCGCTACTGGATTATCCATAGTATTACTATACCCGCTTTATTTGTTGCGGGATTCCTTTTTATTAGTACAGGTTTAGCATATGATGTTTTTGGTACGCCAAGACCAAACGAGTACTTTACACAGGATCGTCAACAGATTCCACTAGTAAACGATCGTTTCAGTGCTAAGCAGGAATTAGAAGATTTAACGAAAGGCTTATAAAAATAGAAATAATGTAAGAGGTACAAATGATCAATACAAATCAACCAATAGCATACCCTATTTTCACTTTTCGTTGGCTTACAATACATGCATTAGCTGTACCAACAGTTTTTTTTCTTGGTGCGATTACATCAATGCAATTTATTCAACGATAGGAGATATTTATAGATGAGTGCACCGAATCCTAATAAGCAACCCGTAGAATTAAATAGAACATCATTATTCTGGGGATTACTTTTAATTTTTGTTTTAGCTGTACTGTTTTCAAGTTACTTCTTTAACTAATTTAACGTTAAGTAATAAAACTTGAGTCAATTATTAAAATAATATTTTAAGGAGATTGTAAGAATGAGTGACGCTGGACGAGTACCACTTTGGATGGTCGCAACAGTTGGAGGGCTTGCTGCCCTTGGTTTATTAACTTTATTTTTCTTTGGCGCATATTCGGGCCTAGGATCTTCTTTATAAACTAAAGTTACTTACGCCTAATTATATTTGTTATAAAGAGTGCATTAGATTTAATGCACCCTTTATAATTGAACTTGCACTATAGTGTTGGTAAAGTTAGTTTTTTCTTTTAACTTAATAAACTGGTAGAATTTTGATCTGTATATGTACAAATTAAATTTTATATTTTTTCTGGCTAACTAAATAGGTAAATTACATTTATTTTATGGGCTAGAATTAATCTAGTTTATATTTTTCTTACCCCCAGGGGAATTCGAATCCCCGTTACCTCCGTGAAAGGGAGATGTCCTAGGCCTCTAGACGATGGGGGCTTTTTGTATCTCATTTACATGTTAATATATACTAATATGTTTGTCAATAGATTCAATATAAATAATTAATAAAATTCAGACTCTTAGACTTAGCTTGTAACCAAAACTTATTGTGTGTTTTCCTCTTCTAGAGTTAGTACATTAAATCTATTTTCCAGTGATAAAGATCCTACAAACATGTCTAGAATCTCACGTTTAAAGATTTTAATAGAATTAGCATAATAGCGCTTTGGATTAACGAGGATAGAAAGTGTTCTACTGATTGTAATATCTTTTATTTTAGCCCAATGAATTATGTTAAGTTCTAATTCTTTAGAAATTGCGGAAACGGAAACAAATGCGGCCCCTAAACCTGATTGGACAGCATTTTTAATTGCTTCAATAGAGTTTAATTCCATTTCAATTTTGAATTGCCGACTATCAATTCCATTTTCAATTAAAGTATTTTCAATAACGTTTCGGATAGTAGATTGGGTGTTAAGTGCAATAAACTTTAAACGATAAAGGTCTTCTTTTTGAATATATTCTAAAGATGAAAAAGGATGTGAAGTTGGTAAAATAAGTGCAAGTTCATCTTCTGCATATGAGGTTACATCTAATGTTGGCCTTAAATTAGTCGGTATTTCTCCTCCAACGACGGCCAAATCGATTTGTCCTTTTGCTACACCCCATGCTATACGTCTGGTTGAGTGTACTTGTAATTCAATTGTAATTTGAGGATATTTATGACGAAAGATACCAATTAATCGAGGCATTAAATAAGTACCTGTAGTTTGGCTTGCACCAATAATTAAACCACCAGATTGTAACGTTTGAATTTCTTCAAGTCCACGGCATGTTTCTTCACAGAGATTTAATATTCGATCTGCATACTTTACTAATAATTCACCCGACTCAGTTAATCTCGCCTGTCTCTTATCACGGTAGAAAATTGGTATATTTAATTGTTTTTCAAGATTTTGGATTTGAAGACTGATAGCAGGTTGTGAGACGTATAGTCGTTCTGCTGCTTTTTTAAAGCTTCCTTCGTTAGTAATTGTTTGTAAAATTTTTAATTGATCCAGTGTAAAAGGAAAGTTTGCCATTTGAAAGAAAAATATTATTTAATTAGCTAGTTTATAATGACTACTTAACTAACGTCATGCCATAAGATCAAAAATCATTAGCTAGATACTATAACAGAAATAGGGCTGATGATACAAATTAGTATGTAATTCTTAATATTCATATTTTATACATTGGTAAACTGGTAGATTTTGTGAGTCCATTGATAAAAAAAGTTATTAACATTAAAATCACTTATTTCGATAGTGTAATAAACGTTGTATAATAATAACTAGATTTATTAATAGAGTTGAAATTTTAATTTACATGGATACAAGACTTGCAATCGTTTTACTTCCGTTCTTAGCAGCAGTTTCATGGGCATTATTTAACATAGGTCGTTTAGCACTTCAGCAATTAAAACGAATGGCTTAATATTAATATGAATTTAGTTCAATATTAAAACTATGTTTGTAGAGAAACTAGAAAATTAGTTTCTTTACAAACAAGTGAAATTTAAAGAATCAAGCCTGTTCAAAAATTTTAAATTTTAGCCACACTTCGAATTAATAATGATTTCATATACTTTTAATTTAAGTATCCTCACCTCGTTTAGTTGATTTAGATTTTCGGTTCAAAATATTACTAATCATATTTTTAACAGGATTTTCTAGAGTTTTATTTAAATCGAGCAACTCAACATTTTTACCCTGCAAACGTTGGGCTGTATTTTCAAATGCTAATCCGGGAAACGATAACTTTTGGTCTAAAACAAGTGGTTCACCACGGTTCGAAGCTATGATCACTTGTTTACTTTCTGGTATAACACCTAGAATGGGTATACCCAAAATATTCTGAACATCATCAATTGACATCATTTCGTCACTTTTAATCATTTTTGGTTGCACCCGATTAATAATTAGTCTATTGTCTTCAATACCGTTGGCTATTAATCGACCTATAACTTTATCAGCGTCTCTAATTGATGGTACTTCAGGGGTAACAACTATTAGTGCTTCATTTGCTGGTTCAATAGCAGCCCAAAACCCATCATCAATTCCAGCTGGGCTATCAATTAAAATATACTCATAATCATCAACGATTCGGTCAATCAGATTACTTATACTTTTACGTGAAAACTGGGTCGGTGATTGGCTGGAAGAAAATGGAAGAAACGTTAAATCTGGTTCTCTTTTGTCCTGTATTAAAGCTTGTTCTAATCGACATTTACCATTTAGTACATCTGAACCTGTATAGATAACACGGTTCTCAAGACCTAATAATAAATCAAGATTACGTAGCCCAATATCAGCATCTACTAATAATGTTTTGTGTTCTAAGCGTGCTAAAGCCATCCCTAAATTAGATGTTGTAGTTGTTTTACCTACGCCCCCCTTACCCGAAGTAATAACAATAACACGAGCCTTTGATTTACGTTCAGACTCCAATGTACTTATAGTATCGCGTTGTAATTTAATATCAGGACTAGAATCTTTATTACTAGTATTTGAATTATTATTTGTCATATATAGTATGTATTAATTAAGAAAATTTAACCCTACTTAGATTGTATCATTAGATGAGTTGACTTTCATTAATTTTTTTCATAAAAGTAATAAAAATTACTATTTATTGAATAAATTAATATTAATAATTGCGGACGGAGAGACTCGAACTCTCAAGGGAATACCCGCTAGAACCTAAATCTAGTGCGTCTACCAATTTCGCCACGTCCGCTAATAAATATATTTTATACATATTACTTTAACAAAAAAATCTACTATATGCAAATTGGTCACATTGATTAATACAAAAATTGTATTAATCAATGTGACCAATCGTGATTAAAGAAAACGGTATATTTCATCTACTTAATGTAGAACTTTACAAGTTAGTAAGTTAAACCAAGACTACGAGTAGTCTCACTGCCAAGGTATACCCGTACACTTAAAAAGTCCGTTGGACATGCTGTCTCGCAGCGCTTACATCCAATACAATCTTCTGCTCTAGGAGCTGAGGCAATTTGTCCTGCTTTACATCCATCCCAGGGAACCATTTCTAAAACATCACAAGGACACGCACGAACACATTGCGTACAACCAATACAGGTATCATAAACTCGTATACTATGCGACATATTTACTTATTTGATTAAAAAAATTAATTTTATATGTAATTTAACTAGAATAAGCTGCATATTTAATACAGCCTATTCCGTAAAGTTAATTATTTAGGTAGTTACCCAATCCACATCAACATTTTCCAGAATAATTGAAGAATTATAGATCTGTAAAATGATAACTAAAAATACTAGAAATAAGCCCATGAAAATGCCCATTACAGGTGTTGTTCCCCAACCTGGGGCTACCTTACCGTATTCTGCGTTAAGCGGTCGTAAAATTTCTCCTAATCGCGTTCTTAGTGCCATAATTTTAAGTTCAAGAGAATTAGATTATATAATACTAGTTTATAATATTACTCATAATAAACATTATAAACAAAGTTTCCTTTTTCAGATCAGCTTATTAAATATTTTTTATGGAAAGTGCAAAAGTCTTAAGTATTTTTATTTCAGGTTTATTACTCGGTATTACAGGCTATTCAATCTTTACGGCTTTTGGCCCATCGGCTAAAGAATTGCGTGACCCATTTGAGGAACATGAAGATTAAAAAAAAATCATTCACAAAAGTGAATGATTTTTTTTATTAAACTAAATACTGGGATCATTTTAAATGAAACCTAAATTTCTTTTAAATATGAACCAAAAAATAGTATTTAATTATTTTTTAACAATTCGTGGTGGATCTCTAAAGAAAATCGCGAAGAAGATTACCACTAGTGTCCCAATCAGTAAAAAAGTATATACTAATGCTTCCATAACTTACTTATTAATTATTAATCTTAAACCTACGTTTTTATACAACACCTTGCTTCTTAGTAGTCTTATCACCAAGTTTTTGGAATGCACCAAATTCAACCTGTTCTAATACTTCACTACCAATACCCGCAAATACATCTCGGAATAACGTACGACCACCATGCCATAAATGACCAAGGAAGAATAATAAGGCAAAGTTTGCATGACCAAAAGTATACCAACCTCGTGGACTACTTCTGAAAACACCATCGGATTCTAATGTTGTACGATCAAACTCGAAAACTTCTCCTAATTGTGCTTTTCTTGCATATTTTTTAACAGTTGGAGCATCTGTAAAGACCTGACCATTTAATTTTCCACCATAGAAGTTAGTACTAACACCAACTTGCTCAATACTGTATTTTGATTCCGCACGTCTAAATGGAATATCAGCACGTACAATACCATCTTTATCAACTAAGATAACAGGGAATGTTTCGAAGAAGGCAGGCATTCTTCTTACTGTTAACTCACGACCCTCTTTGTCTTGGAAAACTGGGTGGCCTAACCATGCTTCTGCAATCCCATCTCCTTTATTCATTGGACCAGCTCGGAATAAACCACCCTTTGCTGGGTTATTACCAATGTAGTCATAGAATGCTAATTTATCTGGAATTCGTGACCAAGCTTGGCTTAGTGATAATCCTTCACCTAGTGAACTTTCTACACGACGCTCAATTTCCTGTTGGAAATAACCACTATCCCATTGATAACGCGTTGGACCAAATAATTCAATTGGCGTTGTTGCAGCACCATACCACATCGTACCAGATGTAATGAAAGCTGCAAAAAATACAGCTGAGATACTACTCGATAGTACAGTTTCAATATTACCCATACGAAGAGCTCGGTAAAGTCTCTGAGGTGGACGAATTGTTAGGTGGAAAACACCCGCAAGAATACCTAAGATACCAGCAGCAATGTGATGAGATGCAATTCCACCTGGATTAAACGGGTTAAAACCTTCAGCACCCCATGCTGGAGCAACAGCCTGAACTCGACCAGTAACACCATAAGCATCAGAAACCCATATTCCTGGTCCAAATGCACCTGTTACGTGGAATGCACCAAACCCAAAACATAATAAACTTGCTAAGAATAAATGAATTCCAAAAATCTTTGGTAAATCTAATGCTGGCTCACCTGTACGAGGATCTCTAAATAATTCTAAATCCCAATAAACCCAATGCCAAATTGCCGCTAAGAAACATAATCCTGATAAGATAATGTGTGTTAGTGCAACACCTTCAAAACTCCAAATACCAGGATCTGAAACACTTTCTCCGGTGATACTCCAACCACCCCAAGAATCTGTTACACCAAGTCGAGCCATAAAAGGCATTACGAACATGCCTTGTCGCCACATTGGGTTTAGAACTGGATCTGAAGGATCAAAAACTGCAAGCTCGTATAATGCCATTGAACCTGCCCAACCAGCCACAAGTGACGTATGCATAAGGTGCACAGCAATTAAACGGCCTGGATCATTAAGTACAACTGTATGAACACGATACCAAGGTAGTGCCATGGATTTTTTTCCCTCCTTTAGAAAAATTTTTTACTTTCTTACTCTTTATTCTGAACATTATGAACAGAAAAACTAATATTTGAATTAACTAAGTTAAACTCTTAGAATAAGATTATATATTGGATTACGTATTTTTTTACTTTTAATAAAAATTTTAAATATTTATTAGTGCTGGAAATTCATTAAAAAACAACAGGTTGAAATACTAATTCAAAATAATTTTGAACTTTTAGTTGAAGAGTACAAAAATGACATGATTTTAGTTAAAGGAAAAGTAAAAAAAAATAAAAAGGATACCAACAAGTGATTTCATCACTTACTCTACATTTTGGGAATTTTTTTGCAAGAAAGATTTATATTAAATTCCTCCTTTTCAGAACAAGCGGGTGACGCGATTCGAACGCGCGACATCAACCTTGGCAAGGTTGCGCTCTACCCCTGAGCTACACCCGCTTTACTATATTATAATAAAAGATTATTAATCTTTCAAATTGAAACTAAATTGACTTAAAGTATTCTTTTGTAAACATGGCATTAAAATAGTGGTGTTAGAGTTTTATATTAGATAAAATCTAGACAAATAACTTAAGGTATGCGAATATTAGTGGAGGCAAATATTTTCCTCAGTAGCTCAGGGGTAGAGCGATCGGCTGTTAACCGATTTGTCGTAGGTTCAAATCCTACCTGGGGAGATTTCAAGAGAGAGTTAATCATTATCTAAAATTGCTATAACTATGTTTTTCATTATAAATAAAATTAATTATAGTTTTTTTAAATTTTTTATAATGTATTAGAATTAAACCTTAAGAAACTGTATTAAATTTCTATACAGGTTCAAAATCTATAATCAACTATTAGTATTTTTAAAAGAAAGACGGTCGTTATGGTTTCTGCTATGCCGACACCTGGTTTGATTGAAGCATCTTTTTTAGTAGGTATAGGAGCTTCAGATTTTGTTACTTTAACTTCACTTGTGTCAAGTTATCTTAGTGGCTATTTTGCTTGTCAAACAGCAGGATCTGCCATTGGTTCCAGCGTAGCTAGGGGTTTGCTGGAGGTTCTTTTGCACTAGCTACTACTATCGGTGCTATAACTGTAATATACAAGATGCGTTATAAACAGTATTTAAAAGAGAATGGAGGAAAGTACATGGTAAGCCAGCTTGGTAAACTTGAAATGGTACTACTTGTTGCTTTTATAGCTACTGGACCAATAACGCTAAGTCCATTGACTTTAATTTTATTAACGAATTCTTACTGTTTCTTTAAAGGTTATATTAGCAAAAACGAAAAAGTAAAAGTTTATTTATGTTAATAATTCTTTTGAAAACGAATGAAGGGTTGAATTCTTGTTTTTCTGTAATAAAAAAGGTTTCTTTCAAAGATAAAAAATGAAATTCTAATAATTCTTTTTACTTTTTGAAACTTCACTCATAACTACTTATTGGAAACATTATCAATCGTGTCTTCAACACTCTTTGCTTGCTTCGAAGCGGACTTATTTTTCATATAATCATCATTACTTCTTTTTCTTAGCTCCATTTTTGGTTGAATTATTTTGTTATTCAGTTTAATTAAATTTTTATTTGTTTATTGTTGAGACATAAATATAACAAATATGATTTAATTAATCAGTCTAATACGAAAGAATATTAAAATATAGTCTAAAAAAATTTAAAACTCTAATGCGGTATTAAAAAACACCGTATTAGAGTATTATGTAGATGCTAAACTAATCAATTTGCAAGGAATATGATGCAAAAACTGAGAATCGTTTATGCAGGAACAACATTAAAAATTCCTGTAAGAATAACTAATGCAGACCACAGGCCTGCTCCACTCCAAACAATACTTTGTGATTTTTCCCATTCACCTGGAGTTGCTAAAATAACAGGTACCGCAACTACTAATGCAAATGATACGATTACTAATAGGCCAACAAAAAATTGGAGAATTCCGATCATGAGAATTGTTTACGCTAAATTAAATAAATTTAAACTATATTAGTTTTTACGACTAAAAGGTTTTCGAAAAACTATATTGACTTAAACAATATTCTATAACATTATTTCATTAATAGAGACTAGTATAAATAGAAATTTTTCGAAAAACTTCAATTAATTATCTTCTCACCTATTGTATAATCTAATTAAGTAATTTTTTTATAATATTTTAGATAGACGAGGTTAGTTAATAAAATGAATGTAAACTTCTTATTATCATATCTACCCGAGGCCTATGCAGCATTTCGACCAATTGTGGATATAATGCCAGCAATTCCGGTACTCTTTCTTCTATTAGCTTTTGTTTGGCAAGCAGCCGTAGGTTTTAGATAAAAAAAACGAACCAATTAAAAGCTAACATACGATAGTCTAAGATAACTTTTACTAGTTTAATAGACTCATTTTTAGGATAATCAGACAGGTCTTTTTAGTCCAGTTACCTAATCTCTAACTTTTGAAACACTGTTTATTTACTGAAATCAATTATTCTAAATAAGCTTTAACATGGTTGACACTACTTCAAAAACAGGAACTATTTCACAAATTATTGGGCCTGTAGTGGACGTTGAATTTTCAAATGGGGAATTACCAAAAATTTATAATGCATTAGTCATTTCTTCAGATGACACAAGCATTGTTTGTGAAGTACAGCAACTTCTTGGTAACAATAAAGTACGTGCAGTTTCAATGACATCAACTGATGGTTTAAAGCGTGGAGCAAGCGTACTAGACACAGGAGCTCCAATTACTGTACCCGTGGGAACAGCAACTCTAGGTCGTATTTTTAACGTACTAGGTGAACCAGTAGATGAAATGGGACCATGTGATCCAGAAGCAGGTTTACCAATTCACCGTGCAGCGCCACTATTTAGTGATTTAGATACTGCACCAGCAGTTTTTGAAACTGGTATTAAAGTAGTAGATCTTTTAGCACCTTATCGACGTGGTGGAAAAATTGGTTTATTTGGTGGTGCTGGTGTAGGAAAAACAGTACTAATTATGGAATTAATCAATAACATTGCACGAGCACACGGTGGTGTATCAGTTTTTGGTGGTGTTGGTGAACGTACACGTGAGGGTAATGATCTTTACTGTGAAATGAAAGAATCAAAGGTAATCAACGAAGATAAACTAACTGATTCTAAAGTAGCATTAGTTTATGGTCAAATGAATGAACCACCAGGTGCACGTATGCGTGTTGGATTAACTGCATTAACAATGGCAGAGTATTTCCGTGACGTAAACAAGCAAGACGTTCTATTATTTATTGATAACATCTTCCGTTTTGTACAAGCAGGTTCAGAAGTATCAGCTTTACTTGGTCGAATGCCATCTGCTGTAGGATATCAACCAACATTAGCCACTGAAATGGGTGTACTTCAAGAACGAATTACATCAACAACAGAAGGTTCAATTACATCAATCCAAGCAGTTTATGTTCCGGCAGATGATTTAACAGATCCAGCACCAGCTACGACTTTTGCACACTTAGACGCTACTACAGTATTATCGCGTGGATTAGCTTCAAAAGGTATCTACCCAGCTGTGGATCCTCTAGATTCTACATCAACTATGCTTCAGCCATCAATTATTGGTGAGGAACACTATGCAATTGCACAGCGAATTAAATCAACTCTTCAACGTTATAAAGAGCTTCAAGATATTATTGCAATTTTAGGTCTGGATGAGCTTTCAGAAGAAGATCGTTTAACAGTTGCACGAGCTCGTAAGGTTGAACGATTCTTATCACAACCATTCTTTGTTGCAGAAGTATTTACAGGTTCACCAGGTAAATACGTATCTTTAGCTGATGCAATTGATGGATTCACTCAATTATTAGAAGGTAAAATGGATGATTTACCAGAGCAAGCATTCTATCTAGTAGGAAACCTTGCTGAAGCAATTGAAAAAGCTGAGAAGTTAAAGTAAAAAATAAATATGAGTTTAAACGTTCGTGTAATTACACCTGACAAAGTTATCTGGGATGCGGATACAGAAGAACTAATCCTTCCTAGTAGTACTGGACAGTTAGGTATCTTGACAGATCATGCCCCTTTACTTACAGCTTTAGATATAGGCGTTATGCGCTTAAAAACTGGAGCAAATTGGACATCGATTGTTTTAATGGAAGGTTTTGCTGAGATCGAAAATAACAAAGTTACAGTACTTTGTAATGGAGCCGAGGAAGCAACTTCTATTGATGCTAACAAAGCGCAAGCAGATCTTGAAAAAATGACTTTAGTAGTTGATGAAGCAACTACTAAAAAAGAAAAGATTGAAGCGACAATCGAACTGCGTAAATGTAAAGCTCGTATTCAAGCTTTAGCAAAAGCATAAATTCGATAAATAAAATCTCTGAATCAATTGTTAATTGATTCAGAGATCTTTAATTTTAATAGATACTAGTTACGCTGCACTTGTCTCTACTTTTGGTTGGTTTGGTTTATCCACTAAGACTACGACATTATTATTTTTGTTTGGATCAACATCAACAATTACAACATCACCTTTTGTAATTCGTTCAGAGAGTAATTCCTCGGCTAGATTATCTTCTAATAATCGCATCACTGCTCGACGTAATGGACGAGCACCATATGTTGGATTATAGCCTTCATCAACTAAATGTTTCTTAAAGCGGTCTGTAACTTCTAATTGAATACCTGTTTCAGTAACACGATCAAAAATTTCAGCTAACATTAATTCAGCAATTTCAGCAACTTCATCTTTTGTTAACTGTCGGAATACTATGATCTCATCTAAACGGTTTAGAAATTCAGGTCTAAAATACTGTTTTAACTCTTCATGAACAAGCTTATGTACACGATCATACTCAAAATCTGAGTCATCATCTGCGATTGTAAAGCCTAAACTCTTACCACTACCTTTTTCAATGATTTTTGAACCAATATTTGATGTTAAGATAAGAAGAGTACTCTTAAAATCAATTGTTCGCCCTTGTGCATCAGTTAATCGACCATCTTCAAAAATTTGAAGTAATAAATTGAAAACATCTTGATGAGCTTTTTCAATTTCATCAAACAGAACAACGCTATAAGGACGTCGACGTACGGCTTCCGTTAATTGACCACCCTCATTATATCCAACATAACCTGGAGGTGAACCAATTAATTTTGAAACTGTATGGCGCTCCATATATTCAGACATATCAAGTCTTACCATTGCATCTTCTGAACCAAAGAAATAAGCACTAAGAGCCTTTGTTAATTCAGTTTTTCCTACACCAGTTGGACCGGCAAAGATAAAACTTGCAATGGGTCTTTTTGGATTTTTTAAACCAACACGTGCTCGTCTTATTGCTCTTGAAACAGCAACAACTGCTTCATCTTGACCAATAAGTCGACCGTGGAGAGTTTCTTCCATATTCAATAACTTATCGGACTCACTACGCGTTAACTTATTAACAGGAACGCTGGTCCATGAGGAAACAATTTGTGCAATATCTTCCTCAGTAACAATAGGAGTTTCTACCTTAGCTTCGTCCGTACCATCAGATGTTTTTTCTCCCCCTTTTGCACTCCAAATAACAGCTTGAATCTGTGCATTAATTTCTAATTCACGCATACGTAATTTACCAGCAAGCTCAAATTCCTGATTTCGGATTGCACCATCTTTTGATTTTAATACCTCACGTTTTTCTTCTTCTAATGAACGAGCAACTTCTGGAACACGAAAAACTGATAATCGAACTTTAGAACCTGCTTCATCAATTAGATCAATAGCTTTATCAGGTAGGAATCGATCGGCAATATATTGATCAGCTAATTTTGCTGCTGCAGTTATAGCTTCATCTGAAATAATTAACTTATGGTGGCGTTCGTATCGATCACGAAGTCCAAATAAGATTTCAATTGTTTCATCAATTGAAGGTTCATTCACCATTACAGGTTGAAAACGTCGTTCTAAGGCCGCATCTTTCTCAATATATTTACGATACTCTTCAATCGTTGTAGCACCAATACATTGTAATTCACCACGAGATAACGCAGGTTTTAAAATATTAGCAGCATCGACAGCACCCTCAGCTGCGCCAGCTCCAATTAATGTGTGAACTTCATCAATAACTAAAATAACGTCATCGGATGCTCGAATTTCATCCATAATTCGCTTTAAACGTTCCTCGAACTCACCGCGGTATTTTGTGCCAGCAATTAGCATACCAATATCCAACGCAACTACCATCTTACTTTCAAGTAGATCAGGTACATCACGATTCACGATTCGTTGAGCTAGACCTTCAGCTATAGCTGTTTTACCAACACCAGGTTCACCAATTAAAACTGGATTATTCTTTCGACGGCGTGCAAGAATCTGAATCACACGCTCGATTTCATCTGATCGCCCAACTACTGGATCTAATTTTCCTTCAATGGCTTTTTGACTTAAGTTAATACCAAATTCATCCAAAGTAGGAAATTTACCACGGGATGTTGAACCACTTTCTTTATTACTGGCTTCGCCAAGTGCTCTTATAATCTCAGAGCGTAATTTCTGAAGATCTACTTGCATTTCTTCTAAAACACGGGCAGCTACACCTTCACCTTCTACTATTAAACCTAATAACAGATGCTCAGTACCAATATAATTGTGGCCAAGTTGCCGAGCTTCTTCTAATGACAACTCTAAACATCGTTTAGCACGTGGGGTAAATGGAATCTCAACGGCAACAAATCCAGAACCACGCCCAATGATCTTTTCGACCTCAATACGTGCCTCTTTTAATTTAATGCCCATTGACTTCAAAATCTTTGGCCCAACACCACTACCTTCACCAATAAGGCCCAATAGAATTTGTTCAGTTCCAACAAAGTTATGACCAAGTCTTCTAGCTTCTTCTTGAGCCAACATAATTACCTTAATGGCTTTTTCCGTAAAGCGCTCAAACATATTTTTACAACTCTTATTAAATGTAATATAAGCCAAGATTACAAATCTGACTTACAACCATAATTATACTTCAATTTCTTTAATCTAGAGTAGGACTTATTAAAAAATTTAAAAATTAAAAAGCGTTTTGAAATGCTATAATGTTAGTCATAGTTGTAAGTAAAATACTTGAGGTATTTAAAGTAATACAAAAATTTACTTATATAAAGGGTTTATATATATATGATTAACTGGTCAGTTTTTGCGCAATTAATTTCAATCAGTCTCGTTATTCTTTCAGGTCCTGCAATTATTTTTCTTTTATACTTTAAACAGGGTAATATGTAAGATTAAACCCATTAAAATGTTAAATCATAACATCTCTAAAGTATCAAATTAATTTTTATTTTGATAAGAAATTTAAAGAGATTAAAGGGTTGAAAACGAGTGCTAAAAAGGGTTCAGAAGATTAATAACTTTATTATTTTCTTCCCCCCTATTTTTGCTTATTCGCCTTTATTTAAAAGGCGAATAAGCTATTAATAACTTACATACGCTCCAGATACATAAAAAATTAACCACACACTTTCTAGGTTTAAAAGAAATAAGGGGTCAGAATTAGTATTAGCAAGTGTTATAAATCAGAACAGGATTTAAAGGGTGAGAAGTATGGTACGAAAGATAAAGATCAAGAAGTTAATTTATGATGACCTGATTTTAACTATTTGTTAAATAAAAGTAGATCTTTTGGTCTTTTGACATATAAACTATGTAGTATAAATTAAATAGGCATAAAAATACTTTATGAAAACTTTAGATTTTTTGTTGACTCATTTACTCCAAATTGATAATTTATGTTTAGTCTTTTGTATATAGGCGCTCTTAGTTCAGTTGGTAGAACGTAGGTTTCCAAAACCTGATGTCGAGGGTTCAAGTCCTTCAGGGCGTGTTTAAAACACATTTAGTAAAATTGTTAGATGTAACTTTTTTCTGGACAGTAGACGAAACTTAAATACTCCAAGCAAAATATGGACTTAATGGCAATTATAAGTGAAATTTCTATAGGTCAAGACCTACGAGATAATTCGAATAATAGTTCATATAGCTTGATCTTTGTATTTCAAATGTTCTTTAATATTATGATATTATGTATTATATAATCTTCTTGTAGGAGAGGTGGCTGAGTGGTTGAAAGCTTTAGATTGCTAATCTAATGTACGTTGTAAAATGTACCGTGGGTTCGAATCCCATCCTCTCCTTTATTTATTTAATTGATGATTTCAATTAAACTAGTTTTTTTGTATCACCTATTAATTGATTGAAATAAAATACTCTAAATCGAAGAGTATTAACAGATTAAGAATGGGAATTAATAAAAACTTTATTTCGAGTCGTATGTTGGAACAAATAAAAACAAATGGTATAATATTCCAAAAAATATACTTTTAAAGATTATGGATATTTTAAGTTTAGGCTGGTCATCCCTTATGGTTATGTTTAGCTTTTCATTAGCATTAGTAGTCTGGGGTCGTAACGGCTTTTAAAAAAGAAGAGACAAGTAAATTATAAAAAAGATAAATAAAATTTTTTATCATGAGTAAAGAAATTTTTACTGTAGCAGGAATTATGTGGTTACTAACTCTAACTGGTTTAAGTGTAGGCTTTGGTCTACTAAAGATTCAGGGTGAATAGTCCACAATTAAGTTAACTTTCAAGCCACATAATGAGCTTAATCGAAAATATTTGGACTCTAACAACAATCGCAATCATTTTTTTTGTTTTATCGACTGACCCAAAAAATGCATCAAGTGGTAATACAAGTAATAACATTTTTTCAAGCGTAAGTGAAGGTCAGAATTCCGTGCGACTAGCCATATGGGTTACTATTTTCTGTTTCTATATCTTAAGTTTGTTAATTAGTTACTACTAGAGCGAATATAACAATAATCAGAAAGAGTTGAAACAAATTAACTCTTTCTGATTTTTAAACAAGCTAATTAAAAAATGCAATATTATTAAGTAATAAATAAGCAACTGCTGCGCCACCAAACGAACCAATAAAAAAGCCGCTTGTGAACTTTCGCCAACCTTTTGACGATTCTAATCCTTCAAGTTCACCATTATCTTGAAATGAAGCTAAACCATAAATAGTTAAACCAAGTGTTAGAATAAGGATTAAACCAATATCAGATAGTAAACCGGCAAGTAAAGCATTATCAGTGTTACGCATTGGACCAAGAATATAAAATGGACCAATTAAAAAATATCCATGTGCCATACCGATCTCTACCCCGCGCATCAGTGCTGATAAACCTTTTCTATATATTGGTAAGTTACCCAGATAAAGTTTTGTTGCTGTTGAAGTAGTTACAGGTGTAGATAAATTACCTACAAACGGGTCATTATTATACGGTTTAATAAATTCGCTCATATTTTATATTTTTGTGTAGGATTTTACTAAATCAATATTTTATACTAAAAACAAACAAAATTATCGCCAATTACGTTACTTTTTTTTGATATTCTTTAAACTATATTCATGACATCCTATTAGTAGAAATTGCGGTGTACATTATGTTAGTACTATATCGATTATTGATGACAAATAGAAAATATTTTTCAAATTAAGTAAAAAAGTCACTCATTCATTAAATTGTTATAGTAGAAAGATGTGAAATAAGTATTAACTTATTGCATTAAACCCCTTAGAATCTCTACAGGGGGGATAATTATAACTTTATATATCAAAATAACACTTATTTACTTTTTTTGAAAGTGTCAGTGGTATAACTTTCTTTAAGGTTAATCGGGATGACAGGATTTGAACCTGCGACATTCTGCTCCCAAAACAGACGCGCTACCAAGCTGCGCTACATCCCGTTGCTAACTCATATGCTATATCATTATAGTAAGTCATAACTTATTTGTCAATAGTCCATAAAATTCCTGAAAGACTATTAAGTATTTATATATCAACGCGGAAATTCTTCCGCGTTGATATATAAAAGTTTAAATAACGTCAATACTATATATTGAGAATTTTATCTTAACCAAACTTACCTGTTGTAGAAGCAATTACAAATGGAGCGAATGTAAAGATAAAACCAACTGTGAAATGAGCTAATCCGACAAGACGAGCTTGAACAATTGATAAAGCTACTGGCTTATCACGCCAACGAACTAAGTTCGCTATTGGTGTACGTTCGTGTGCCCAAACTAATGTTTCAATTAGTTCCTGCCAATAACCACGCCAAGAAATTAAGAACATAAAACCTGTAGCCCAAATTAAATGCCCGAATAAGAACATCCAAGCCCAAACAGCCTGAGCATTCATTCCCATTGGGTTATAACCATTAATAAGTGGTGATGAATTTAACCATAGATAGTCTCGTAACCAACCCATAATATAAGTTGAAGACTCATTAAATGCTGCTGCATTACCACCCCAAATTGTCATATGTTTCCAATGCCAATAGAATGTTACCCAACTTATTGTATTTAACATCCAGAACATAGCTAAATAGAACGCATCCCAAGCAGAGATATCACATGTACCACCACGGCCAGGACCATCACATGGGAAACTATATCCAAAATCTTTTTTGTCTGGCATTAGTTTTGAACCACGGGCATCTAATGCACCTTTTACAAGAATTAGTGTTGTTGTATGAAGACCTAAAGCAATAGCATGGTGTACTAAGAAATCACCTGGACCAATTGTTAAAAATAGTGAATTCTTTCCACTATTAATTGCCTCAATCCAGCCTGGTAACCAGATCTTACTACTTGCAATACTAGCTGCACTTGTTGATGATGATAATAGAACATCAAATCCATAAAGTGCTTTACCAGATGACGCCTGAATAAATTGTGCGAAAACTGGCTCAAATAGTATTTGTTTCTCTGGTGTACCAAAAGCAACACACGTATCGTTATGAATATATAAACCTAGTGTATGGAATCCAAGGAATAAACTAACCCAACTTAGGTGTGAAATAATCGCTTCTTTATGCTGAAGCATTCGTGCTAAAACATTATCCTTATTAACTTCCGGATCATAATCACGAACAAAGAAAATTGCACCATGGGCGAATGCACCAACCATTAAGAAACCAGCAATATATTGGTGGTGTGTATAAAGTGCAGCCTGTGTAACATAATCTTTTGCCATAAAGGCATAAGCAGGTAATGCATACATATGTTGTGCTACTAAAGATGTAGCAACACCTAGACAAGCTAAAGCTAGACCTAATTGCATATGTAAACTATTAGTTATAGTTTCAAACAAGCCACGGTGACCAGCACCTAAACGACCTCTTGGTGGCACATGCGCATCAAGAATTTCTTTCATGCTGTGTCCAATACCCCAATTTGTACGGTACATATGACCAGCAAAGATGAAGACTATAGCAATTGCTAAATGATGATGTGCAATGTCTGTTAGCCACATAGACTGGGTTTGAGGGTGGAATCCACCAAGGAAAGTTAAAATTGCTGTTCCCGCACCTTCACTTGTCCCAAAAATATGCTTCGCAGTATCAGGATTTTCTGCATAAACACCCCAATTACCAGTAAAGAATGGTGTTAAACCTTCAGGGTGTGGTAAAGTTGAAGTGAAATTATCCCAACGAACATGTTGTCCACGGGACTCAGGAATGGCGATATGAATTAAGTGACCAGACCATGCTAATGAACTTACACCAAATAATCCTGATAAATGGTGATTTAATCGTGATTCATTATTTTTAAACCAGGCAATACCAGGTCTAAATTTCGGTTGAAGATGTAACCAACCAGCGAATAATAAAGCAGTTGATAAAACTAGTAAACCAAGAGCTCCTAGATATAGGTCGGTATTTGTTCTCATACCAACTGTATACCACCAATGATAAACACCAGATGTTGCAATATTAACAGGATATGATACACCACCACGAGTAAATGCTTTAATCGCAGATTGTCCAAAATGTGGATCCCAAATGGCATGTGCAATAGGTTTTACTTTTAATGGATTTAAAACCCATTGTTGGAAGTTCCCTTGCCATGCAACGTGGAATAGATTACCTGACGTCCATAAAAATATGATAGCCAGGTGGCCAAAATGGGAAGCAAAAATCTTTTGATAAAGACTTTCTTCTGTCATCCCATCATG
>CEUV01145066.1_pt1 | contig 20356 bp, 15 predicted proteins | sample 356401 | NCBI WGS metagenome assembly CEUV01 (sample SAMEA2622710, study PRJEB7988) | marine metagenome | isolation source: saline water (ENVO:00002010), including
ATTTTTGAATTTTCAATTGGAGTTTTTCTTTGCGTTTCTGCCCAAGCACCAGCACCAAGATTGAATTTTGAAGCCCAATCACCATCCTTTCGACCCCCTTTCTTGGCAACCAATCGGCGTTTTCCATCCTTTGCAGTCGACGTGCCTGCGATCAATTCATCCGCCTCTGCTCCCATTTGAGGAAGTGCTTTGATGATCGTTCTCGGAACGATACCGTTGGCCTTGTTGTGTGCATCTTGCCGTTGACGCCGTTCCAATGTTTGTCGAATGCTCGCTTCCATTGCGGGACTCATACCATCAGCATAGAGCAATACACGGCCATTCTCGTTTCGAGCGGCTCGTCCAATCGTTTGCAGCAACGACCGTTCGTTTCGAAGGAATCCTTGACGGTCAGCATCAAAGATGGCTACAAGACTGACCTCGGGAATATCCAATCCTTCTCGTAGCAAATTGATTCCAACGACGACATCGATGTGACCAATACGTAATGCATTGAGAATCTCGGTACGTTCAATGGTATCGATTTCGGAATGGAGATGATGCGATCGAACGCCCATTCGGTTGAGGTATTCAGCAACCTCTTCAGCGAACTTGATGGTGAGAACGGTGACAAGACAGCGTTCACCTTTCTCAATACGGAGATTGATTTCGGACAGAAGATCAGCGACTTGACCCTCTGTAGGACGAACTTCGATGTTCGGATCGAGGAGCCCAGTCGGCCGTAGTTCCATCTTTGCAATGCCTTGAATCGATTGCAGGAGTTCATACATGGTTTCCGAATCAGGGTGCTTCTTCTTTTTCTCACCAGGGCGAGCTCCACCTGCAGAAGCAACATGTTCGAGACCGAGTGGGACTTTTTGCTTGGTAACTTCACAGAGGTGACGAAGTTCTCGCTCTCCCGGTGTTGCAGAGACGTAGACCATTTGTGGGACAAGATGTTGGAATTCAGGCATCTTCAATGGACGGTTATCAGCAGCGGTCGGCAATCGGAATCCGTGTTCGATAAGACTGTCTTTACGAGACTTGTCTCCGAAGTACATGCCCCCAACCTGTGGAAGCGTGACGTGGGATTCATCCATGATGACAAGGAATTTCTTCGGATCACCATGGAATTGTCGAGCGCATGCAGCAAAGAAATCCAACAGGCAGTAAGGGCGTTCACCTGGCTGTCGACCATCAAAATGCAAGGAATAGTTCTCAATCGCTTGACAGTGACCAATTTCTCTCAACATCTCCAAGTCGTATTGCGTACGCTGTTCAAGGCGATGTCGTTCGATGAATTTGTTCTGTATATCGAATTCCGTCAGTCGAAGTTGCAGTTCATCCTCGATGCTTTCGAGCGCCTGTTCAAAGCGTTCCTGACTGGTCATGAAGAATTCCTTTGGATGAATCCACGCTTCATCGAGATCGTCAAGCACTTCCCATGAAACAGGGTCACAGACTTGGACGTGCGTAACGCCATCAAGGTCGAAACGAATACGTAGAGGATCATCACGAGAAGGCATCCATACATCGAGCACTTCTCCACGAAGTCGACATTCGCCTCTGGAAAGGTCTGTTGTTGTTCGCGTATACTGCAAGGCAACCAGTTCACGAACAAGGTCCTGCGGATCAATGTCTTGCCCTTTGTGGACACGAGCATGGTGTTCGAGGAAGGTTTCCGGTGGGTTGAGACCATAGATGCAGGAAACGGACGAGACGATGACACAATCGGGACGGCTGACAAGGCTTGCAACAGCAGCGAAGCGTTCTTGCTCAATTCGCTCGTTGATGGACATCTCTTTGTCGATGTACAGGTCACGTTTTGCGAGATACGCTTCAGGTTGGTAGTAGTCGTAATGGGAAACGAAGTATTCAACCGCATTCTCAGGGAAATAGCCAGCCACTTCGTGATACAATTGACGTGCAAGCGTCTTGTTATGACTGAGAATAAGGGTAGGAATGTTGAGTCGTTCGATCATGTTGGCCATGGCGAAGGTCTTGCCACTTCCAGTTACACCGAGCAGAATGCATCGTTCTTGGCCATCTTCCAATTGCTTGACCAGTTCATCGATTGCACCGGGCTGGTCACCAGATGGTTCGAATTCACTGTGCAAACGGAAACGCTTCACAGATGGGTGCAAATGCTCCATAGCAGCCCCTTCAAGGGCTTTTGAAAGATCAAATGGGTCGCGCTCGACCAAGTCGACATCATCGACAGCTTGGTCAGCGACGTGCTCAAACGCACCGTCATCATCCCAAGCGTCGGTCATGGTTGGGCTTCGCGCCAACCCTTGATGAAGATGCGTCTAAGGCAAATAGAGTCCGCCATTGGCGTGAAGGACAGCCCCTGTGATGTAGGCAGCATCATCACTCAGCAAGAATGAGACGATGGAAGCCATGTCATCACCCGTACCAATACGCTTCAATGGAACTTCCTCAATACGTTGTGCACGCTTTGAATCTGAATCACCAGCAAGAATGTCCGTATCGACATAACCTGGAGCAAGGACATTGACGCGCTTGCCCTCTGGTCCTACAGCGAGCGCAAGCGAGCGTGCCCATGTGCTGAGAGCAGCTTTGGAGGCAGCATAATCAGCTCCATGAGGCGAACCACGCGTTGCAAGTTGAGAACCAACAACAACCATGCTCGCATGTGGTGCAAGATGGGGTTGGACGACTTTCCAGACATTGACTGCCCCTTCGAAATTGGCTTTCATCGTTCGACGTAGGTCATCAAGTTCCATTTCAGCAGCAGGAACACGGTCGTATCGACCATGATTGAGCACGAGGGCATCGATCTTCCTGTTCATCCAAGCATGGATGCCAAGCAATCCTACTTCGCCTTCATCGGAACAATCGACCTTGACAGCAAGTGCATCACCACCAGCGTTACGAATCTCATCGACCACCATCTCAGCAGGTTTGGATGAAGAATTGTAGGTCAGCAGTACATCATAGCCATCTTTGGCAAGTCGATGACTAATGGCGGCCCCAATACCACGACCACCACCAGTGACGAGTGCAACAGGTCGAGAGGTCATGTCTTCCCCACCGTACAGGTGTTCATCAATTCATTGCAAGAATTGAGCGAGTTGAGGTGGCTGCCATCCTTCCGGTTTCAGAACTTTACCGTCCTCTCTACGTATGACTTTTCCATCAACGAGTTTTGCCATGTTGCTTCGATGCACCTCGTTGAAGGCATCATCGTAGATGTTTTGCATACCATGATTGATGATGGTCCCAGCAAGGATGTAGCCAATATCTGCTAATGCATCGAGGACCTCGACTAGATCACCCGCACGGGCAGCTTCAGCATACTCCTGAACTTCCTCAGTCAGGAGTTTGATACGCAATTCGATCAATTCGTCTGGACCAAGGCCAGGGGCATCGAGTTTTGGAATTTCAAAGGCTTCATTGAATTCAAGCAAGGACTTGACAATTGGGTTCATGAATTTGATACAACCGATTGGGTTCATCAATGTTCCATGCCCGTCTCTAGGCCTTTCCAACGACGAGAACAGTCGAGTAAAACGGTGTCAATCGCTTGTCCGTTGCATGAGTTTGCTGACCAGTGGTGAGAGCCGAGTGACGATGGATTTGGACACAACAACAACGAGGAACACCAAGGCCGCAATTAGCGCAATCATTGCGCCAGCACCCGTGTCCTTTTCGGCTGAGAGGTAGATCCCGAGCAAAACAGAAAGCATGCCAAAGAATTGCGACCAGAGGATGCATGAGCGGAAACTTTTGCCCACCTGTTGGGCCGTAGCGGCCGGAGAAACGAGCAAGGCAGTAACCAACAAAGCACCGATGATTTTGACCATGAGGACTACGACAACCGCAGTGATGATGGAAAAGGTCAACCCGATGGCTTTGACGGGAATGCCTTGCACACGGGCTGCGATAGGGTCAACGGCGGTGGCGAGGAGACTCTTGTACATCGCACCCAGCAAAAACAAGGCAATTATTCCAACAGTGCATATCCAATCCAAACTCGCATCGTCCACAAACAGCACGTTTCCGTACAGGAACCTCTCAACGTTTGCTGTGATGCCCTCACCCCATATGCGGAGCGCGACCAATCCAAACGCTAAGGCCCCGGTCATCATGATGGCGATGGCAGTGTCGCCCTCGAGGATACCCCTGTCCTGAAGTTCGAAAATAAGAATTGCAGCAACGACCGCAAAAAACGTGGCCATTGGTAGCGTGGGAACACCTGCTATAACCATGGAAACAGCCACGCCACCGAATGTAACGTGAGCAATTCCATCACCGATTAGCGCCATGTTTCGAATCAACAAAAACGAGCCAAGGACGCCAGCAACGATGGTGATGACGAAACTCGCCAAAAGCACGCGCTGGAACATATCATAAGTAAAGAAGTACGGAAAAACATCTCCTGGCAGATACGGGGCGATGGCCTCCATAGTTGGAGAAACAAGCTCGAGGAGCCACACGCCTAGACCCATTATTCGTCCTCCTTACGGATGATAACCGGGGCTGGTTTCGTGTGATCGCCTCCGCCACAGTGTTCGGCAGAGTGGTCGTAGTGATGGCCCCCATGAACATCGTGAATACCCCGTAGACGGGCGATTTCTTCCAGGCTCGGAAAATTAGGTGGGGGGCCGTCAAACCAAATCCTCTCTTCGAGGTAGATCATGCGGTGGGCCGTTTGTCGCATCGCTGCTACATCATGAGAGATCATCAAAATGGTCTTGTTATGGCCATGACAAAATTCGTCCAAGAGTTTGAGCAGAGCGTGACGTGATGCACGATCCATGCCCACCATGGGCTCATCAAGTAAGAGAAATTCTGCTTCACTAGCAAGTGCTCGTGCTATCACAGCACGTTGACGCTCCCCTCCTGAAAGATTGTTGACATCTCTTTCCGTTAGGTGCGAAAGATCGACCATTTCGATGGCCTTGTCGGTCTGTGCGGAGGTCGAGCGACCTGGTTTGAACCAGTTTTTGTGATTCAACATCCCCAGACTCACCAATTCCCGAACTGTTAATCGGATGTTCTTTGGAAGATGTGCTGCAGCTTGGGAAACCCACGCCATCTTGCCGAAGGCTTGTCTCGAGTTTGGAGAGCCTCCAGCGATTTTGATGCTTCCCGACACGGGTCGAAGAATGCCCAAAACGGATTGCATGAGCGTTGATTTTCCACCGCCATTGGGTCCAACGATACCGACAAATTCACCTCGGTGGATGACCAGATTCACATCTTTGATGACGTCGGTCTTGTTTCGGCGAACCGTGACGTTATCAACCTCAAGAATGGGTTCTAAAGAGACTTCAATCCCATCATCCATCGTCTTCTTCCCCATGGCTCGGTAATTTAAACCAACCTCTCAAGGAGAAGTCCGAATCGGTTATCTCAGGCGAATGCTCAGCAAACCAGACCGATCTTGAGATTCTCAAGATTCTTGGTCATCAGCGTGATGTAGTTATCGCTTGAATCGGCTGGAGCCATCTCCAATGTGTAAAGCGTAAGCACTTGAATGCCGTCTTTGAGATCCTCAGACTTTGTGTCTTGAATCAGACTGTCAAGGGCGCCGTTCGGTGTGTACTCTTCGACATAGATGGCGATGACACCGTCTTCCTCAACTCGCTCAAGGACCTCTGTAACTGCGGCAGGAGAAGGCTCACCTTCAGGGTCAAGGCCGTGAAGGTTAACGAACTCAATACCGTAGCGATACGAGATGTAAGCGTATGCGTTGTGGTTCGCAGCAACCGTGTTCTTCTGACAGGTTCCATTCTCTCCGAATGCCGCTGTGAAAGCATCGTCTAGATCAGCAAGCTGTGCTTTGTAGGCATCTGCGTTAGCACGGAATGCATCTGCATTGTCTGGGAAAGCCTTGCTTAGAGTGTTGTAAACAATCTCAACCTGTGCGGAATAGGCAACAGGGTCAAGCCAACTGTGTGGGTCTGCGGCCAGAGCGTCTGCGTCACCATGGTCGTCATGGTCATCATGGTCGTCACCGTGATCGGCATGGTCATCACCGTTGTCATCAGCGTGGTCATCACCGCTGTCATCAGCGTGGTCATTATGATCATCACCGTGGGCACCATGGTCATGGCCTTCGTGTCCACCCATGCTCAAGACGTGAAGTTTGACGCCTTCAGGTAGAGCAAATCCGTAATCGCCCTCTTCTTCAACGTGGAATCCAATGAATGCAACGCCTTCTTCGTGGCCGTCTTCACCCATCATGCCGAGCATTTCTTCTAAGTCGACGCTACCGTCGCTGTTCGCATCGGTCATGTTGAACATCATCTCAATCTCATCGTGGCCATCATGGTCATGGTCGTCATGTCCATCTTCGTCCATCCACATGTAGCCTGCGGCTTCACAGTCATCTTCGTTGGTGTATTCGTCGTGCGTCTCATGTGTGTCTTCGTCGTGACACGTGTTGGGTTCCCAATGGTCATCGTGGTCATCCTCTCCGGAATCCATCTCCATGAGTGCTTCAAATTCTTCGAGTGAGAGAACACCGTCTTCGTCAGCATCAAAGAATGTCATGAGTAATTCACCGTTGACGGCTGGGTTATCGAAGTAGTCTCCCTCTAATGCTCGAAGGAGTTGGTTAAGTTCGTCTTCTTCAAGCATGTCGTCAGCGTTCATGTCTGCAACGCTAAACATAAGACTCCACATAGCTTCTTCCATTTCGTGACTCATTCCATGCTCATCATGGTCATCTTCGTCACCATGGTCATGATCATGGTCATGGTCGTCTTCATCCTCGCCATCTTCATCTTCGAACATTTCCATTAGTGCGAGGAATTCGGTGGCATCGAGCATTGTATCGTCGTTCGTATCACCCATTTCGAGCATTACTTTACCAGACATTTCACCCTCGTCTTCATCTCCATGAGCGTGAGCGTGTCCATCAGCACCCTCTTCTGCCTTGGGTTCAATGTCTTCACCAGTGGAATCCTTCAGGTAGTGTTGGTTGCGCTCAAATTCAATTGGAACATGTTGAGCGTAAATGGCCAAGCCAGAGATTCCTGCCGTGTTCATTGTAAACGTGGAATCATCACCACTGCCAACATGAAGATCGAAGCATGAACCACCGTCGCTGATGGATGACATGGTTTCTCCATCCTCAACGACCGTACAATCGCCCTCCATCAATGCTTCAACACCGCTTTCGAGTGAATGCATGGTTTCTTCCGTGGTGGAGTCAGTTGGAATGAGAACAAGCTTCATCGTTTGGTCAGCATAACTTCCATCCACCTTTTGCATGGACCAGGTATGTGTGTCATCACTCATTTCGAAAATACCAGCCCACTCAAATGCACCGGCGCCATGGCCGTGGTGGTGGTGGTGGTGTGCACCGCCCATTGCAGCAATTGCGATCTTGAAGGTTTCAACCTCCTCTGATTCGAATTCAAGGACATATTCGCCTGCTTCAAGTTCGTACACTGAGATGGTCGTGTCTGCAGGGCAGTCAGCGTTTCCACTGTATGTGTGTTCGACTTCCATCTTCTCTAGTTTGCCGTGATCGTGACCGTCGTGGTCGCCGTGATCATGGCCGTCATGGTCATCATGATCATCGTCACCATGGTCATCATGGTCATCATGATCGTCGTCACCATGATCATCATGGTCATCATGATCGTCATCACCGTGGTCATCATGGTCATGGCCATCATGGTCGTCGTCGCCGTGGTCATCATGGTCATGGTCATCATGGTCGTCTGGCATGCCCATGTTGTATGCAGCATCATCGCTGTGAAGTTCCTCCATGAAGTACATGGTCTCGTGCAGGATGTGAATATCCTGTGTACCGAGGGATGAAAGGTCGCTACAAAGCGTATTGATCATTATTTCGTTGAAAAGGAGAGTTTGTGAACCATCTGCTACAGCATGTGTTTCTGCAACGATAAGGTTGTCATTTTCCACATCAGCAAGTGCACCGTCAACCCAAGGCTCCAAACCGAGGCCGTGGTACAAGAAGACGTCAGCTTCGTTCAAGCGAATGATGTCCGTTGGGCTCGGTTCGTAGTCGTGAACAGGAACGTTTGTTGTGCTCATCATTTCAACATCAACAAGGCCTCCACTTACGGCTTCGGCCAATTGCGCAACGTGATACGTTGACGCAATGACAGTGAAGGAATCCTCTTCCTTTTCATCGTCGTTTCCTAGACAGCCAGCAATGCTGGAAAAAACTAGGACGCTCGCCATCAAAATTACATGCATGCTCTTCTTTCGCATGGATTCTTCCAAAGTTAATAGATATATAATACAAGTTAATAATTAGCGTTAAGAGAAGTATTATTATTCACCTTCAAATCCAGCCAACATGAGCAGAGTTGTATCCTTCAGTGTTGACAATCAGTTTGCTGATGAACTGGATAACTTAGTGCAAAAATCAGGCTATGATAATCGTAGTCGGTTTTTGCGAGATGCATCGCTTCATTTTGCAGAAGAACTGCAACGTGGTAGTATTGATTCGATGGACGAAAATACCGATATTGAAGGCATCCTTGTCGTGTTCTTCCAGCATGGAATTGAGCAAAAGTTGCACGATATACGCCACTCCGGTAAGATTACCGTCACTTCGTACAGCCATACAAGCCAATTCAACAATTCTTGCGTCGATATGATGCAAGCTACGGGTACAGCAGGCAACATGCGGAAGGTTATGCAACAACTACAGAAGACACAAGATGTTGACCGAGTCACCTTCATTCCTGCTCCTCTACGGGATCACGGGTGCTGTTAGGTTCTCCATGCTCAAGCAGGAACTTCAACATTAAATCCAATCAGGAGCGAGGCAAGTAGTACCCATCCTGTTAACATCGATACTCGAAACAGTGTTGTTTGGAAGTCGGAAAAACTGTCCTTTTTGAGAACGACGTAGATGTTGGCGATGGCCATCAATCCCGATGCAGCAAGGAACCAGATTCCTTCCATTGGATCAGAAAATGCAAAGCAAGCAAACCATAGCAATGACAGTTGTATCGTTGTTCGGGTTGTTGCCTGCTCACCAAATTTCGAAGGGAAGGAATGGATGTTTTGCTCTCGATCGCTTTCAACATCCATGCGTGCATAATTGATGTCAAAGGCCGTAATCCAGAGCGCTACGCCAAGTGAAATTGCAAAGATGGTTGGTGCCCATAGTGATGCGTCCGTAATTGCCGCCCATCCATGCGTATCTGCAGCGATGGCAGCCCAAGCACCAGCCGGGGCAAGTCCCAGACAAAGACCGAGCCAGAAATGACACAACCAAGTAAATCGCTTCATGTATGGATAGATGACGAATGCAAGCACAGGCAGCCAGGCCATCATCAAGGCCACTTCGTTGAGTAAGCCAGCACTGACGAGGAGCATCAACAAGAATACGGCCGAGAGAATCCAAGCCGTTTGCATGCTCATTGTACCCGATGCAAGATGTCGGCTTTGTGTTCGAGGATTTGCAGCATCGATGTCCTTGTCGATGATTCTGTTCAGGGTCATTGCAAGTCCACGCGCACCAACAGCAGCCAATAGAATCCACAGAATGTCAATGCCATAGCCATGATCAAATTGTTCAACAGCGATGATGTAACCAATTAAGACGAACGGTAGCGAAAACAGCGTATGTTCGATTTTTACGAACTCAGCGATTTGCTTGAGGTTCATACCATCACCTGAATTCGAGATGCGGCGGCCATTGGTATTTGTCAAGTTCGGGATGTTTGCGTACTGCTTCAAGCGTTTCGTCAGAATGCATGGTGATGGCAGGCCATCGACGTACACCATGCTCGCTCGATGGAATCGGAGTGGTTGCGTCCCAACACATACGTTCCTTGTTCTCGTCAAAGGAGAGGCCACGGCCAACATCGAAGCGAGACGTCAGTTGCCAGAGCAATCGTCGACGTGCTTTTTCACAGTGCAAATCAAGATCATCATTGGTGATGAATAACCATCGTAATGAGGATGAAGAATCCAATTGCCAAATTTGATTTTTCAATTGCTCTATTTTTTCCCGACGAGCCGATTCTGCGGCATCGTTTGAAGCATCCGAACCTTCCTTTGGAGAAGGCGAAGCAGGGATGTTTGTCGTGACAATGAGCATACTGTCTCGGAGCATGCGTGCATCAGAAACATCTTCCAATGAGAGAACAGAATCAAGCCCATCGAAGGAAGGAGCAGGTTCGAGTCCTTGTCGCCAAGCAGGTACTTCTTGCTTGAAGGAACCTTCCAGTGGATCGTTTGAGGAACGAGGATCTGCTGCAGCAAGGGTTGTCGCATCAATAAGAAGTTTCGAGTGTACGTTCTCGTATGGGCTTGCAGCTTCAAGTGAATCCGCTACCATTCCATCGAGGACAATAACATCTGTTGCAATGTGAACGTTGTTGTTCATGGCATCAAGGAGTGCTTCCAAATCCTTCGGGTCTTGGTCTTGATCGACCACAATCATGCTCTTGAGGAACATCATTTGGCCTGCACCGAACAATCCGAGTGCTGTTTTACGACCTTGCCGAGGATAGCGTTGCTTCGATGAGACGATGGCAAGATTGTGGAAGCCAGTCTCGAGCGGAAGGTGAACACCGATTACATCCCGATGCTGGAATCGTAGTACTGGCGAGAACTGACGTCCGATCGCTTCGCCAAGATATCCGTCCTCCATTGGAGGAAGTCCGACGATGGTTGCAGGAAGCATTGCATCCTTACGGTGGGTAATGGCTGTGACGTGAAGTACGGGGTATTGTCCTGTAAGGGAATAGAATCCGAAGTGGTCGCCAAATGGACCTTCGGTTCGTGTTTCACCAGGAATGCAATAGCCTTCGATAACGATGTCAGCTTCTGCAGGAACCATGAGGTCTTGACTGACAGCTTTGGTTATTCTCAATGAACGTCGGCCCAAAATACCAGCGAACTGGTATTCACTCAAATTGTCAGGGAGTGGAGCGATAGCCGAGAAAATGAGTTCTGGAGGCCCGCCTATGCAGATGGCCACAGGCATTCTTTCTCCGCTTGCAGCAGCGTGGTCTGCAGCATGCTTGTGGATTTGCCAGTGCAAACCGATGTTCTTCTCATCGAAGACTTGAGCACGATACATTCCGAGATTGTGGTCGCCAGTCTTCGGATCTTTGGTGACAACCAAAGGCAACGTCACGAAATGACCGCCATCAAGAGGCCACGTCTTCGGAATCGGCAGTTTGGTCAAGTCAGGATCTTTCATACGAACCTGTTGACACGGTGCAGCAAATCGCCTCTTTCGTGGAGGCATTGCGAATGCATCTCTTGCTAACGGCAATGCCTTCCAAGGCATTTTGACGAATGTACCAATATCGGGTTTCATCATCGCTGTCATCCGGTCGCCAACTTCGGTTTCGTGCGAAGCACCCAAAGCATCCAATGTTCGCTGATGGCTTCCGAAGAGGTTCATGACCAAAGGCATGGGTGAGATGGTTCCATCAGGAAGTCGAGGCTGTTCAAAGACGACAGCAGGACCATCGTTCTTGACCAGTAGATCTGCGATTGCACCTGCTTCGTATGCTACATCAACCGGTCGGTTGATGCGCAGCACCTCGCCTTTCTTGTCGAGATGCTTCAGAAATCGTCGTAGACGTACCCAAGCCACACCCTTCCGACAGGCTGTTCACCTTTGAATCGTCGCATTTGGGCATGAGACAATTCACTACTCGAACCATTCAGGGTATGGGCACTCAGAATAGAGCGACCAGCCGACCATTGAACATCCGATGTAATCAGGACCAAAGTGAATCATATCCCATCGTCCCGAGATCGTAAACGTTGGATGAGCGATACTGTCAAGCCTTAAACGAACGCCCCATGCACCGGTCTCGATGTTGACCGTCGTTTCGAAGAGAAGGTACTTCTCATGGAACCACATTTTTGCGCCTTGGAAAGCATCAAGAAGCGGTTGTTCTTTTTGTTCACGAATGGCTTTCAGTTTCTTGTTTTCGGAAGGATTTTTGTCCATGAATATACTGTATTTAACAGTACATAAAGGCTCAACATTACGGTTGTTCTTCTTCCACCAAGGTCTTCTTCTCAGGTTGCATCAAAATGACTCCAACACCAATTGCAGATACGATTGCAACCACAATTGCAGCGGTTTGAACCATCGAGTCGATGCCACCAGTGCTCTGGGTCTCAACTTCTGGCTGCGTGGAATTATCGTGTGTATGGTTCGCATCAAGGTGAATGTCCTCGTTGATTATTACGCTACCATAGAGCGTTTCTGTGAGCGTACCATTCACAGATTTCATGTACGATACGTTCCACAAACCAACGGATTCATTGCCACTAAAGGTGAATTCGTACCGATTCTTGCAGTTGTCATCAACCAAACTCCCGTTTTCATCGAGAGCACACTCGTAGACGAGCGTTGGAGATCGTGCACTTGCACCATCTTTGCTCAGCTCGATAACGAGCGACATGTTTTCTGTGGAATCTTTCATCCAAAACCAGACTGAATCGCCAGCCTTGAGTGCAGTTTCAGGAATATTGGCAGGTTGTGGTCCTTCATCGTTGACAATCACGGTGTAAATGACCAACTCGTGGGCTGCTACGGGTGCTGCGAGCAGCAACATGGCCATTGCAACCACAAGGGAACGCATGGTTGAGCCAAGTGCACCGAGAATAAATACAATACGCAAGGTATCTGTCGCATCGACATGGACACGCGAGTGGTTGCTCTGGCAATCTTTGGTATTCTCTTTGCATCATCGATTACTGTACTTCTTGTTGGCATTGGTGAGGAAGCGGAAACAAGCGAACCAACCTTCTCGTTCGCAGCAGGCGACCCATTGTTCCAAGGCGATGGACACGATCACTCAAATGCCAGTCAGCACGAAGCGGGAACCGATAACATCGAACAACTTGCATTCAACCCATTGACATCACCAGGAAACGCCGAAGTTTCCGTTGCTCGTTCACCCGATGGTCGTGTTTACACCTATCAAGCAGGTTGGAATGACATGCACATCGTTGATGTCACCAATGCAACGGATCCTCAGGTTGTAGGTGTTTACAACGATCCAAACACACAAGTTCTCGACGTCAAGTATCTCGAATACAACGGAAACGAATACGTCATTCTCCAGAATCAACTTGTCGATTCGGGCTATGCTGATCCTAACGTTGGTGAGTGGGGGGATCCTTCTCAAGTCTCAGTCGTTCTTATCGATGTCACGGACAAAACAAATCCAACCTATGTTGATTCATGGTACGATGTCGACCATCCAAGCGGCCCACACAACCTCTATCCGCACATGATCGATGGTGAATGGTACATCTTCGTTGCCAACCCAGATTATGAGCAATGTGACTCCGCTGTTGGGGAAGCATGTGGTGGCGTTACCATCGCTCACCTCAATCTTCAAGGAAGTGCTTCGCGAACCCTTCCTGGAGTTCCAGCCTCGGGTGTTGGTCACACCATCATCAAGGTAGGTGAATACGAAGTCGCTTGGGAAACAACCCGCGGCGGTTGGATTTACATTCACGACATGACCGTACAACGATGGCCAGGTGAGGATACGGAAGACCCTCGCTACGGACGAACATTCGTCTACGGTTCGTACTGGGAAGCAGGCCTCCGAATCGGAGATGTAACTGATGTTCCCCATCCTGTCAATTCGCCGGTTCAATACACGACCATGGCAACAACATGCAAAGCAGGGCAAGGCAACCCTGTCATGTGCCGATGGCGTGCTCCTGAGGTCGGCTCATGGATGGACTTCCTCGATTTGGACGATGATGGTCAGCCTGACAGTGGGACAACTGGTAACGAGAACGGTGGACGTGTTTCGTACATTCACTATGCAGAGCCTTTCCCAGTAATGCTCGATGTCTCCCATCTTGGACTCGGTGATGAACCTCGTCATTACGTGACAGCAGCTGTTGAGTGTCTCGATCTCTATGAGGGAACAGGCATCGTCTACTTCCTCGACACGACCGAGTATTCAACAGAAAATGGGAACTTCAAGTTCGAGATTTCCATGACTCGTGATTGGGAGATTCCGTATGCAACGGACCATTGTTTCGGTTCTACCTGTGAACTCGATCCTGTAGCAGACGAATGGTTGCTGTTTAGTCCACACAACCTTGACAGTGGCTATTTCGAGACGACGGAAGAAACCGATCAATCGCATGGTGGTACGTGGGATGGTCGACTATACATCTCCCATTATCACGCAGGTGTTTGGATTGTTGATGTTGAAACCCTGATCGCCCCTATAGCAACAGATCGAATCGATATTCACTTTGAAGCTACAGTGGGCTACTATCTTCCAAGAGGCCACCTCGATGGAACACCTCTTGACAGTGCCTTCTACGACTTCTCTTGGGTTCCATTCCTCTGGGCAGTGGAATTCCATGAAGGTCGAATTTACGCATCTTGCATTTCAACTGGACTCTACATTCTCCAATTGGACGTTGATGAGCCGTTCATTGGTACGCCTGTTTGATGTGTAAAGGGTGCCGTATTCAACAACATTGCATATGTGTGCTAAGACTTATTTCATTATGCTGAGTGGCAAGAGCAGTGAGCATCTATGATTTCCCAGAGAATATTGCTGTGGATTTTGCTCACCTTCTCGATTATATCGATTTCGAGCGCTGGAGCGGTATTCCAGTTGATGGATGACGTTCCACCATTGCTTCGAGCATCATGGCGATTTCAAATGACGGCCGTGTTGATGGCGCCGATGTTCTTTCTTCAGTACCGTGATATGAGGCAAGATTCCGTTTCGATGGAGAGCTTAAGGTTGCCTGAAACACGATACATCTTGCTTGGTTCAGGCATAAGTCTCGGCTTGCACATGGGCGCATGGGTATGGTCTCTGGACAATACATCGCTCACCCACAGTCTTCTTTTCGTAACGATTCACCCACTAATCATTGTCTTTGGTGCACTCTTGTTGAGGAAATATGTGCCAAAACAGCAAGTGTTTGGCGCCAGTATCGGCTTCATAGGAGGGGGAATTACCCTGCTTGGTATTTCAGCAGAATCGGATGTGACACTCTTGGGTGATATTGCTGCAATCATCGGCGCTATTGCAGTTGTGGGCTATTTCTTGGCAGGAAGGAAACTTCGCCAATGGATGCCATTGTTCGTCTACATTCTGCCCGTTACTGCCATAGCAGCAATCTTCCTTGCGATCATGTCAATGATGCTTGAAGGCACTGTCTTTTCAATAAGTGACGAAAACATCTCGATGTTCGGCTGGATGAGCAGTTCATGGATTTGGTATGTTGTGTACCTTGCAGTCTTCCCAGGCATTGTTGGCCATGCTGGAATTAGCGCAGTACTCCGATGGTTCCCGCCAATCATCGTGAGTGTGGCGTATCTGTTTGAGCCACTTGTTGGCTCGTTCATTGGATGGATTCTCGGAACAACAGGTATCCCAAGTCTGTGGACTTGGGTCGGCGCAACAGTTTTGATGATCGGTACCGTATTGGTCATTAGGGGCGATGAAGAACTTCGTTCCCAGGAAGGAAGTGTTGTCGATGGTTGATACAGGAAATTCAACCCTCGTCATCGCTGGAATTTTCTCCGGTATTGTCGGGGTCATTCTCACCGCTGTTTCACGGATCGCTATCGGCGAGCCGATGTTTGATGCTGATACGATTGTCCTGTCGCAATATCTGCTGACGACCATGGCAACGAGCATTGTTGGTCCTGCGGTGATTTTCATTCACCGACTGCAAATTAGTGCCGATGAAATGGAGTATGGTGTTCTTTCAATGAACTGGCCGAATTCAAACGCTCAACTGACGAAAATTGGCCCCGTCCGAGCAAAAATCGCCTACTCACTTCGAAATCTGATTGAAGGAATTGCCATGAAAGATGCAGATGCGAGAAGTGAGATTGTGGCCAACGAAATTGTTCACTGGACGTTGCATGAACAGGAAGCGAATGTACGTGATTTTGGACGAATTCAACTGATCTCACAAACCCCCGGTCTTTCACAAGGTGCTGAAGCAAAAGACACGTACCAACTCATCACAGAATTCGCCAAGAGTGGTGATGAAATCTATGCAACAGCATTCACCAACACCCGCCTGTGGTGGTTGCGGCCACAGACAGGAGAGAAGTTTCTCAATTTCAACCTCGATCTCATCAGTCGTGGACTCGAAATCAGACGAATTTTCGGTGTCAATCATCCAGACTGGCCTCGTTTCGACTTGGCTGAGGATGAAGAGGGTGCAAAAAAGAAGTTGATTGAACTTCATGCAAACATCAACGGAACGGAGACGTACACGATAGAATACAATTCGTTTTCAGATCCAATGATACGCTCGCGATACAACGTAGAAGCACGCGACTGTCTGCTCTTGGTTCGTAATGGTAAACCGTATTTCGGTCTCGAGTGGGCTGTGGATCTTTTCGGAGAGGCCGACAAGGTCTACGTGGTGTTCGGCCAATCGCAACTCAACAGCCTTTACGAAAATCTCCAATCCATTCTTCGCATACACGACAGTGATGGTTTGACGAAAATCCCACAAAGTACGCCTTTTGATACCAAAACAGATGAAGGCCGTCAAGAAGCCATGCAAGCGCTCAATGCTATACTTGGGTGAATCAGCGTTCGTTGGCTTCATTTAGCGTGTCCTTTGTTTCCCATCATCACCGTTGAATTCATGTGCCGTGTATCCATGTGGGCAACATGGCAGAGGTGAAGCGATGCGACCTTCTCATCATTGGGGCTGGGCCGGGAGGTGGTTCAGCTGCAATTCACGCATCTCGTCTTGGCCTTTCGACCATCGTGGTTGAAGCCGATCCTGAGGTAGGTACGCCGGTGCATTGTGGTGAATGCCTTTCTGATCTTGCTGTGCAGAATCTGGACTTACAGATTCCCGATCATGTCAAGGCACTGGATGTGAAAGGCATTCGTGTTATCTTCCCTGGTGGTGAGAACAAGCTGTTGACCGAACCAGGTTACGTTCTCGAGAAGCACCTGTTCGAACAATGGTTGATGGATGAAGCCACGGCACTCGGGGCTGAACTGTTTCTCAATCATCGAGTCACTTCAATGACGAAAATTTTCAATAGTGAAAATCAATTTTCCAATTGGATTATTGATGGTAAAGGAAATGAATTTCCAATTGAATGTTCTGCCGTGATTGATGCCTCTGGTGTTTCAGGGGCAGCCTCCAAACTTCTCGATATGGGAACGGAAGTTGAGGTCATTGCTGGCTTCCAGTACGAGTTGAATGATGTGCCAAACGATGGCTATCTTGACTTCTATCTTTGGCCGAAGTATTCGCCACATGGCTATGTGTGGATGATTCCAAAGGAGGGTGAACGAGCGAATGTTGGATTGGTTACAACCGATAAGAAAGGCGCTATACGCTATCTTGACTCGTTCATCGAGGATACATACCTTGCTGGAAAGCCAGCCGTTAATCCACCTTGGCGAAAGGATGGAATGAAGATCAAACCTTTTGGTGGAACGATACCAATCTCCGGTCCACGTAGCAAAACGGTCGATGATGGTCTTATTCTCGTTGGCGATGCTGCAGGTTTTACTTCACCGTTGTTCGAAGGAGGTTCACATCTTGCCCTATGGTCAGGCCGTGAAGCCGCTCATGTTCTCTCAAAGGCCATGAAGAAAGGCGATCTTTCTGCAAAAGCATTGACACCTTACGAGCAAGCGTGGAAATCAACCTTCCCTCCGTATCATAAGATTCTGAAAGGGAAGGATGCATTGTACAATCTTTCTGATGAAGAAATGACGGCGATGGCCAAGTGTTTACCTGAAGAACTTGGAAACATGAGTCCATTGACCAAACTTGGTATTGGATTGAAGATCATGGTTCGTAAACCAACGCTTTTGTTCAAGCGCGTTATTTCTGTGCTTCTGTCATTTGGCTACAGCCGTGCGAAACACTTCGGCTGGTGATGGACCTACGCAAAGCAATAACAAGGATGCGTCCTTGGTAACAGCATGTGGGGATGGACGCTTGTTCTGGCCGTCCTTGCTTGCATCGTCATGATGCTTTGGCCGAAGTGGAGAGTTGAGCGACCTATCGCCTCGGTTTTTCTTCATTTGACTGTTGCAGTTCCTTTCGTTGCTCTCGCATCAAGATTCATTGTCAACGATACATCCATCCTTCACGTTGCAATGAATGGAGGTGAAGACCTTCCGCTCAAGTATCGATTCGCGGCAACATGGGCTGCTCGAGAAGGACCATTGCTCATGTGGGCTGCTTGGATGGGATTGGTTGCATGGTGGTTTGGACGTCCTCTCGCATCTGAATTGGACAATACGCATCAACTTCGATTGCGACTTATGCATGGATTTACCCTGCTTTTGCTCTTGATATCCATGACATTGGATCCATTCGCAGAGAACCCACTCGGACTGAAAGGATCTGGTCTGAACGAGTTGTTGCAAACGGATTTGATGGTGATTCACCCACCACTGGTCTTCCTTGCCTATTCGCTTTGTATTGCACTTGCAGCAACGAGTTTAGCCATTCTTCAGTATGGAGATGATGCTGAAATCGATAAGCGCATGTTGCATCAGACTCGTCCCGGATTACTCATCGCCACACTTGGAATCGGATTAGGCGGATTATGGGCCTACATGGTTCTCGATTGGGGCGGCTACTGGGCTTGGGATCCTGTTGAAACCGGTTCTTTCCTACCGTGGCTTGCTCTTGTTTTGATGGGTCATCTTCGGACTCGACCAGGCAAGACATCGACCCTGATGTGGACTGGACTTGGTCTTGCAGCAGGAGCGCTTGCATTGTTTGCAACATTGGTCACTCGTGCAGGAGGTGTATGGGCAGCATCCGTTCACACATTCGTCGTATCAGCAGATGGTACGCCTCCAACGGATGTGTTTGGTCGCATGATGGTTCTGAAAGATCGGGCCGAAGGAGTTGAAATCGTCTCCTATGTCCTTGTCATTTTGTTGCTCAGTGGTGTGTTTATCCGAGCTGCTCAAGGAACAACTCGACGGCCCTTCTCGAATCTCTTTTTCATACCGATTATCGGGGCCTCGATCGCAGTCCTCTTCGATTACACAACCTATGCCTATGCCCCATCCTTGTTCTTCGTCGCGATGGTGTTTGCTCCAACTGCGGTTGACTGGCCAAAGCATCTTCCCAAGGATGAATCGCTTTGGTCGTACAGAGGCTTCCTCTCAGCACCTTGGCTCGTTCTTGTTCCAGCAGTTGCCTATCTGCTTACGCAAGACCTTCTCTTCGTTTTGTTGAATGCCTTGATGTTCGTTCCACTTTATGTGGCTCCAGATGCTCGAAAGGCGTGGGGTTGGGGTGCTGCAGGAACGATGATGTGTTTGGCTTCAGCATGGTCTGGATTGGTCGAATTACACGTCGCCGCCATCATGCTTGGATTCTACATTCTTCCTTGGCTCGTGATGGGCGAAGAGGAGGTTGAATCGAAACCATGGTTGAATCGTTCCTTCCTTCTGAAAACGACGCTCTGGGCACCTGTCGTTCTTACCAGCCTCTACATCATTCTCACATTGATTATTCTCGTTTCAAGCATTGATGCGGTCCAATTCAATGCACACGAACTCTACGGTGCTCCATTCGTGATGGGGATGGCCTTGGCCTTGTTCGCATACACTTCAAGAAAACAATCACCGAAACAAATCGTATCGGTTGTTCTCGGTACTGCTCTTGCATCCATTGTATTGGCCATTCTCATTCCTTCAGCGCTTGGCGGTGATGCCAGTGAACCAATTTCGGAGTATCTTTCACGAGGTACAATCGCTTGGTTGGTGCTTCCGTCGGTTCTTGTTGCGCTTGTTCCTGTTGGAGCTGAAGTCTATACACGGGTTGAATCATCAGGTTTTGGAAAGATTGCCCCTGCTGCCCATCTCGTTCACTTCGGATTGTTGTTGTTGCTGGTTGGGCATGTGTTCACCACCGTCTTGGTCGATCGTGGAGATGCAACGCATCGCATCACTTTGGTCCGTGGAGAGATGGTCGAAGTCGATGGTTATGGCTACGTCTTTGAAGAAATCGTTCTCGAGAGTGATGACCTCGAAGTCGGTGATGGTTATGTTGGAGCCATCATCAGCGTCTATTCTGGCGATGAGAAAATCGGTGAGGTCGAACCTGGTTTGATTCGGTTTGATGGCTCACAGAATCCACCGAGAAGTGAAGTCGATACACTGGTTCGCTACCATGGTGACATCGTCTTCATCTTCGATGGTTCACAAACAACTGGCTTGATGCAACAAGTTTCCACGGATGGCGTCGATTCAGTTCAACGGATGCGAGTCATCATTTACGACCTTCCAGGATCGCATTTGGTCTGGGCGGGTTGGGCCTTGATGATGGTTGGAATGGCATGGCTGACGGTTCTCGATGCCCGAAAGACACCACATCCCCGTAGCGAAGAAGAGTAGGTTTTCATCCAATTGACTTATCAATACCT
>CEUV01018965.1_pt1 | contig 20228 bp, 17 predicted proteins | sample 356401 | NCBI WGS metagenome assembly CEUV01 (sample SAMEA2622710, study PRJEB7988) | marine metagenome | isolation source: saline water (ENVO:00002010), including
AGCGACAAACGACCCCTATTTAGCCTCACCGCATGCTATTTGTTCATGTGCGTTTGAGTTTTCGAGCAACACGCCCTTCAATACGAGCAGCAACATCCATCGGGAGAGCATGTGGCATGGAGATGTGTGTTGTTCGCCCTCGCCCTTCGCCTACCGTATCGACTCGCGTTGCAATGATGTTCAATGTCTCAATTTGCTTGAGAAATTTCCAAACCGTCGTGTGGCTGCGTGGTTTGACTTCATATTCCTCGCAGACGACCGCATAAATCGATTCAACATCTTTGCTGGTCATGAATTCGGCCTTTCGCAACCTTCTGCAAATACCGAGTAGGACCAACATCGAGTGCCCCGATAACTCATCAAGGACATCCTCCGGCATGACTTGAGGGACATCTCGTGCTTTCGTCTGGACATGTTCCGCCATGATGGTCCTGTGACCATCCGATTCAGCATGCTCAACAGCTGCTTTGAGCAATTCGATCACTTGTCGAGCATCACCAGATGGGGCTGCAGACGTGGCGATAAGTTTCAGAATTTCTTCATCCCATGATTTGGAATTCAAAGATGCTTCAGCTCGTTGACGAGCAATGGCAAGAAGCCCCTTCATTTCGTACGGTGGAATCGGTAGATGATTGGTATGTCCAAATCTGGAAATAACAGCGTTCTCGAGAACATCGAGGACTTGCTCTTGACTAATGAGAATCAATGAAAGCGTCCCACTGCCTTCCTGGTCCTCATCGATTCGAAGCAACTGATAGATCAGGTCATTCCCTGATTTTCTCAACAAGTGGTCGACCTCGTCCAAGACGATAATGAGATGACGTCCATTGTTCCTCAGCAATTTTCTGAGACTGCTCAACAACTCGCCCATCGAGAGCCCTCGATCGGGATGACCAGGGTCCAAAGACTGAACGATGCGCTGTGCAACACGCACATTGGTTGTTGCATTCCGACAGTTGATGTGAACGCTTCGAATTGGCCGTTTATTCCGTAGGTGATGCTCAATATCGCGACAAAACGTTCGTGCAAGGAGCGTTTTCCCACTTCCAACCGGGCCGGTAATGACAACATTTGCACTTCCGTTTGGATGAGCGATGGAATGGAATTTCCCTGCAAGTGCCTCTTGGATATCTTCTCGACCGACCATGACTTCTGGAATGTAGTCAAAGTCGAGGGGGTCAGGATGCAACAAGATGAATCCTGAACCAATTCGGTCGAGATAGTCGCTCATACTGAATCAGTCTTGATGCCAACCGTTCTTGAACACTCGCTCGTTTCCAAGCAAAAGAATGCGAAGTTCAAGGTATTTCATCGAATTGATAACCAAGTTCCCATTTCTTTTCGCCGAGAGCAACTTCGAGTTCAAATGGTGTGATCAGAGGTTTTGCATATTTGACAGCATCATCGATGGCGATTCTTGGGCATGCAGTGTTAACAAACGCATCAACAGGATAGAAATCAATCAATTCAGGTCCAACGTGTTCAAGAGCCAGAAGATAGCCCTTTTTGCCATGCTTTTCCAGCAAACGTTTCATTCTCAACGCAAGCGTTCTTCGCATTTGTCCAGGCTTCTCACCGATCAAGATGCCAAATTTTTCAGCATCCATGGATGACATAATCAAACCGAATCGTTGGCGGAGTATACGCTCAATTCGCTCAAACGACATCTCAATCGCATCACCAGAATATGGATCGAGCATCGCCAATGGTTTCCCAGTATGAAGGACCAAGCCAATGGGGTGGAAATCGCCACTTCCGAGGAAGAGATAGTGTCCAATGGTATCGTCATCGCCTGAGTAATTGCATCCGAGTACTTGACCTGGGAATGTAAGTCGTGCTCCACCCATTGGGATTGTAACATCAAACCCGGCTTGTTCAAGTCGGTCATGGAATTCTGGAAGAAGGTGCAGATGTTGAATGCTTCCGACCAATCCAAGTTTCGTATCCTTGAGTGGCGTCATTCGTCCGACTGCATCCATAAAGCGCTCCTGTGCTTCTTCTTCGGTCAGTTCTCCAGACGGTTGTTCTGCCATTCTCTTCTTGGCGATTTGAAGATGGGCGTTGAGCATAGGGAGAACAGGTGCGAGTTCAGGATCTCCATCGTAGGTGACATCGATGAATTGCGTTGGCATACCTGAGTCGATGTTCATTTGTGAATGCCCCATGTGAGCAACAAGTTCGACACCCATCATCTTCATCTTGTCGTGGACTAAATCGCACGCACCATAGCACGGATCTGCTGCAAGGACCACTTTTGCTCCTGAACCGGATTCAATCTCATCCATCATTTCAAGCGCTTGCATCTTCAACCCTTCTGGAACTTGAAGAGCAACCAAACGATTGTCATTCTTTTGAATGCGTTCAATCAGTTCTTCCAATTGGAAATCGTGTCTATCCAAATCCATTAAATCACCTCGTCCAAAAGAACAACCTTTCCACCATCCATTTCCAAGCGTACAAGGGATGATATCTTGATGTGAGGGTATTTTTCTTGCAGTTGTTTGAGACCAGGCCCTTTTTCGACGACGACGATGACCGCCTCGATGATTGCACCGATCTTCTCAACGCCCTGAAGAATTGCATCGAGCGTTCCACCGGTCGAGAGAACGTCGTCGACGATGAGCACTCGCTCACCCTTCTGAATATCATTCAGGAACATTGAACCTTTGGAATAACCAGTGGATTGGTCGATGGCAACCTCGCCTTCAAGGCCATAGGATCGCTTGCGAACGACCACTTGCGGTCGTTCGTTTCGCATGGACAATGGGCTTGTGAGGGGAAGTCCCATTGCTTCGATTCCTAGAATAAGATCGATGGATTCCCAATCGACCATGCTTTCAATGATTTCAACAACCGCTGCGAGCACGGACGGTTCAAGGCGTGGTACTCCATCCGTCAATGGATGAATGAAGTAGGGGTAATCACCTTTCCAAATAATTGGAGCAGCAAGGAGTGAATCCTTCAATCGCTGCAATGCTTCGCTCATGCGCCCACTTCTTCCAATCAAATCTCGGAGAGATACTCGACATATTCATCAGGTTCGAGGAGATTCTCCATATCGAATTGGAACGGTTGGAGGACCAAAATCCAACCAAGGTCGTATGCGGATTCATTGACGAGATCAGGGTTGATTTCGACTTCCCCATTGACTTCAGTAATTGTGCCTGAAAATGGAGCAATGAAAGCAATCTTCTCGTCAGCAGTCCACAGCGAAAACATATCTTGACCTTCATCGACAACCGTTTCAGCTTGCGGAAGAATCACCCGAAGGACTTCACCAATTTCGACGCCCATGAATTCACTGATGCCGACCATGATCTTCTCATCGTCTTTTTCCTGATACCATAGATGGTCAATCGAGTACTTTCGGTTGTGTGCAATGTTAAATTCAACTACTTCTTCATCCAAGCAACATCACCTATACGCGGCTCAAACATCTCCTATATGAACCTCGCTATTTCCGCTTTGATATGGCCATAGCACATCCATTAAGTGAGGACCGCCCTTAGATGCAACCGGTGAGGAGATGGACTTCAAAGCAACCGACGAACAAGACATGATTCGTGAAATGGTACGGGACTTTGCCGAAACGGTTCTGGCGCCAACGGTCGAGCACAGAGACCAGACACAAACGCCTCCATCGGAAGAATGGAAGCAGTTCCTTGAACTTGGTCTGCAAGGTGTTACTGTTCCTGAATCATATGGCGGTATGCCAGTGGATGACATTTCTGAGTCAATCATCGTTGAGGAACTCGCTCGCGTCGATCCTTCGTTCTCAGTCATGTACTGTGTTCACGTCGGATTATGTGCAAAAACAATCGCGTTGCATGGTGATGAATATCAAAAGCAAACCTACCTTTCTCGTCTCGCAGATGGCGAAGTAGGTGCATACTCACTTTCCGAAGCGGGCGCAGGAACAGATGCTGCAGCAATGTCCTGCAAAGCGAAACTTTCCGATGATGGAACACATTACGTCCTCAACGGCGAAAAGATGTGGGTCACCAATGGTGCACAGGCGAAAATCATCGTCTTGTTTGCCAAAGATGTCGATCATCCTGATTATGGTGTCAAAAGGCATGGTGGAACAACAGCGTTTATTGTCGATGCATCATTTGAAGGATTCTCAGTTGGAAAGAAAGAAGATAAGCTCGGAATTCGTTCATCCGATACCTGTACGCTCGTTCTCGAAAACTGCAAAGTTCCCGTTGAGAACGTTATCAAGGGTGCTGGAAACGGTTTCCCTATTGCAATGAATGCGCTCGATAATTCCAGAATTGGCATTGCTGCTCAAGCGCTCGGTATTGCCCAGGGTGCATACGAAGCCTCGCTGAAGTATGCGCATGAGCGGGAAGCGTTCGGAAAGCCAATCGCTCATCATCAGATGATCATGGGATACTTGGCGGACATGGCAACTCGAATTGAGGCTGCTCGTCATTTGGTCTACAAGGCATCGTGGGCAAAGCAACAACACTACGAACACAATGGGCCTCGTCATACCAAAGAAGCCAGCATGGCAAAATTGTATGCAGGAGATACAGCCATGTGGGTTTCAGAGCGAGCCATTCAGGTTCATGGCGGATATGGATACACCAAAGAGTTCCCAGTTGAGCGATTCTTCAGGGATGCGAAGATTACACAAATCTATGAAGGGACACAAGAAGTTCAACGGATCGTCGTTGCACGTAGCCTTCTATAGGTATTGGAATTCTGTTGCAGCAAAGATCGCTCGTCTGCGACCAACGTTCCAATCACAAATTTGAGCATCCGCTTCAATCGTATGCTTCGACTGAAACATCATCGTCTGCTCATTTGCTTCAGCAGGTAGTCGAAGTTCAACCTCAATATCATTGTTCTCGGACAATGTTCCAATAATGGTCATCCCATTCTTCAACGGTCCTTGACCGACAAGTGTCTTTTCGATCGATGAAATATGAATCTGACACGACTGTGTTGGTGATTGTGCAATCATTTCTCGACGTTCACTGCTAAGTTTCATTCCCTCAAGAATCTCAATGAATCGTGCATGACCAACCATCGTTCCATCCTCTTCGAGAAGAATTGGTTGTGGTTTTGCTTTTGCGGCCTCTTCCTCTCGCTTCGCCTGTTCAGCTGCTTCACGTTCAGCCGCTTCTCTTGCTTGTTGTTCCTCAAGCAAACGTTGTCGTTCAGCTTCTTTTTGTCGAATGAGTTCTTCAACTTGCCTTCTGGCTTCCTCCTCAATTTCCTGGTTGAGTTCTTCAAATTCATCCACTTCAGGTTCGGGAGTTGCTTCAGGTGCCGGCGTTTCCTCAATACCACTTGGTAGGCCAATTGCTTCAAAATACGTGTGCAAATCAGCAACCGTCACGTTTCCGTCTTTGTCCATGTCGAGAACGGACATCAGTCCGTTAATGACCCAGCCAGGTGGTTGCGTTCCAGTGGTTCTCTCGAGTGCAGTGGACAATTCAACGGGCTGAATAGTTGCATCCATGTTTGTATCGATCATCTCGATGATTTCTTTTCCAGTAAGGCCAGATCCAAGCAACCAACTGGTAAATTGCGTATTCAATTGACCAATCATTGGATTTGTAGCAACCATTTGTTGAATATGTTGTTCCATTTTCGCTTTTACTGCATTTTTGACAGACAATCTGACACGTCCTCAACCATCTCGGTATGTTTAGACTAGCCACTTAAGGGAATTGAAGTTTTGGCCAATGCGATGCATCGTCTGTCTGCCATGATAGTGTACAGAGCAATCGGTCAATCTCGTCCAAAGATTGTAAGTTACGAGCGATTTGTTCGTAGAACAACCATGCTTTGAGCGCTCCAAGTTTTGGTCCTTCTGTCATGTTTGTTTGTTGCATGATGTAGTCACCAGTCGCCAACGGTTGTTCATCGAAATTGATTTTGAGTCGATTCAGTCGATCGATGCATCGTTGAACATCCTCTTCAGAGAAATCGCTTACCCATGTTTCATGAGCCGCAAACAACTTCTCAATTTGCAAGTGTTGATGACTCCATGTTCCAACCACTGCTGCATAAATTCGGATTGAGGAATCCATGTCCTCGGGTACATGTCCCATTTTCGAATGGCGGAAAAGAAATTCTTTCTTCTCCTTTCCACTCAGGCGAAGCGTTGTTGCAAAGTCTTCACATTCCGTTGAGTTGAAGTTTCTCATCAATACGACGAGACGGTCGATGACATCATCGCCATCGAGTTGATTCAGAAGTTGGATGGCCAGATCATGTTGAAGCCAGTCGATGCCAAAGAGCTGTTTCAGAATTCCATCATCGGCCATTCGTTGAACAATTTTTGAAGCCTGTTTACCAAGAAGAATTCGCTTGAATTCGGACCAGATGCGCTCTGATGCGATGCGTGAAAGCATTGGTTTTGTTGTTCGTAGTGCTTCAGCAAGTTGGTTTTCTGGCCACCATATGCCTGCATTTCCTTGGTCCATGAATCGATAACATCGTAAAATACGCAACGCATCTTCACTTAATCGCTTAATTGGTTCGCCAACAGAGCGTATACGTTGGTTGTTCAAATCATCGTACCCATTGAATGGATCGTAGAACGTTTGTTTTGAGACGTTGACAGCGATGGCATTCATGGTCAAATCTCTTCTTGATAGATCGACGAGAAGCGAATCTCCCCACTGGACTTCATCAGGTCGACGCCCATCGTTGTAGCCAAGTTCGGTTCGTAATGTTGTGACTTCGTAACTGTCTCCATTATTCCGGAAGGTTATCGTCCCGTATTGTCGACCTGTTGGAATCGTATCTGGATATGCTTCCATCGCTTCAGGTGTCATCGTTGTTGCAAGGTCATATTCATTGATTTCCGTACCGAGAAGCGCATTTCGAACTGCTCCACCCACAATCCAAACATGTGCATCGTTCTCTTGGAACCAATCAAGTACATTCATCAGGCTCTTTGGAAGCCCTTCAACCATGGTTTCCAAACGAGGAAGAAGGGGTAAATCTTCCATTCCGCGCTCGGGTTGCATACTCGACATCCATTCTTGCGTGTACATCCAAGACAAAGCATTATCCTGTGAATTCTGTTGGTCAAGGCATGTCTTGGGAGGAAAGCGATGTACGGTTGGTTCCTGTCGAGTGGTTGAAAGCACATGAAGAAATCAAAGTCAAGAACATGGAGAAACTCCTTGAGATGACGCTCAAGTGGGATGGGTTTACGAAGCCATTGATCGCTGATAAGGCAACAGGAACGATTCTTGATGGACACCATCGTTTTGCAGTTGCAAAGCGGTTGGAACTTGCCCGTATACCTGCTGTTTGCATTGATTATCTCAATGATGAAACGGTCGAGCTTGAACTCTGGCCCGCATCATCGTTGGAGTCGATTTCGAAGCAGGACGTCGTCGATATGGCCCTTTCATCAAACCTTTATCCTCCTAAGACAACCAGACATCGTATTTCGGATCACTTGCCTCCGATTCACGTCTCTTTGAGACGGCTCTCGTTGCTTACGCCGAGTCAGCCTGACGGGAACGAATCGTAGATTTCCATAATCGATTTCCATCGCTCGTGGTCACAGTTGGGTACTTTGGCTCAAGAAGGACATCAACTACGCAGGTATGGATGACAGAATTTCTTGCATACATCACTCGTACAGAGGTGCCAACCTTGCCCTTAAGGCAGGATTTCAACTGTTCAGCATTTGCAACACGTAAGGTGTCAATGGCAATGATTTCGTCACCTACTTGAAGAAGCTCGCGAACTGGGGAGTGTTGCATATGGCTCGTCACTTTCAGTTTGTTTCCTTGCAAGCGAAGATGGACACCAAGCCATCCCTGTGCAAAATTTTCCCAAACAACGCTTTCAGTACCGCCTTTTCGTTCGACATCATCCGAAGGTTTGTAGGTTAATGCAAACGTTGAGAATGCCTTCTCCAAGTCAAGATTGCCCGGCTCTTTGGTTAGATCATCAAGGAACGATCCAAGACGTCGACCACCAGGTAATGACGTCAGCGCCTTTCGAATATCGTTGTACTGAACACCTCTCATCGATTCATCTTCGACATGGATGTTGTGTTTCTCATACATGGTTTGCATTAAATCACATACACCTGTTGCACCTTTGGAACGTTTCCTTAATTCAGCATCCAAGGCAAACATTGCTAATTCACCTTCAAGGTAATACGAGATTTGCGTTTCTCTTGAGTGGGCGTGGCTTCTATAGAGGTGAATCCACGCTTCATGGCTTGCTTCACAGAGCGCTTGACATGAAGAACCGCTTCGTGTATGGTGACGCTTGAGTTTGCGCTTCATATCTGCAAAGTAATCATCTGGACTCCAAGCTCCTGCGCGTAAACAAAGGATGTCGCCAATCCATGAGGTTGCACCTTCAAACCACCAAAGGAGGTCTGTGTTGACTTCGCGTTGCAGATCGTAATCGAGGAATCGCTTTGGGCGTAGCCGTTTCACGTTCCATTGGTGGACGTATTCATGGCTAAACAGGCTAACAAGGTCTCTGTACTCTTCAACATGACCTGGGTGAAGCGCAGTACGAGGTACCATGGAGGTCTGTGAATTGGTGTGTTCAAGACCTCCTCGTCCACCATCGGTGAGGTGGAGGATGGTATGGTATGGTTCTTCGAGGGGTCCGAAAACAGCATGATGTTCCGCAATGATGCGTTTCATATCCTCAATGAACCGTTGGAGCATGACCTGATTTGGCGCATGACCTCCTGCATCCCAGTAATGCAGGGAGTGATGACGACCGTCAACGGTGAATTGATGAATCTCATTTTCATTGCACTCTGCAATGCCATCGAGGAGCGCATCCCGATGTTCTGCAATAAATACGTGCAGACGGCCATCATCTCTTTTTTGCACATCTTGAAGTGCCAATTGCGTCGATACATTCCATGCGGATGGTAAAATGAATTCGACTTGATGCGGCATGTTCATACGATTCATCGCAATTCCAGAAACAGGTAAGAACCACGTGAAAGGAGGCATGAGGTGAAGATGTGTTTCATCAAAATGGTTCGAACGTACAGTATTATCAACGCACAGAAGCAGATAACAAATTCGAACCGTTTCCACGGACTGTACGTCCTTGATGACGATGGAATCCACTTCTTTTCGTACAACCTTGAGTGGATTTCCACGTTCATCATGTGCTTCCAAATGTGAGACGTGTTGAATTGGTTCACGTAGAAAGTATGAACCTGGAACCCATCGAGGGAATGAAAGTTTCAGTGATGGTGATGTAAACGGAGCACTGACTTCGATTTCAACACGTAGTCGTTGGTTTCCCGGAGAGGTCGCTACGACTCGAAATACGACATCTGAAACTGTCATGAATCGTCCTTGGTGGAAGAAGTGTATAGGTTCTGTGCTGCACTCAGGACGAGTTCATCAGAAGAATTCTCGATCAAATCGACTGCAAGTTGTTGAATTGATGCTTCGTTTTGTCGATGCAACAAACGCTCCAACAATCGTGATTTGTCGATGCTATCAAGGCGTTCATCAAACAATACTTCTGTTCTTAATCGATCGCTTTTTTCGTCATTTCGGCCAACAAGCCATCGAGCGACGAGCGAGATTCCATTTCCATCGATGAGCATTCGAAGACGTTGGTCATCTGCTTCATGCACGAATTCTTTCAGCGTTTGAATGAGGAATCGTCGCTGTGCGTTCTCTTTGGAGGTCATCAAGTCGACGAAATTGGGTCGTGATTGTTGAAGCGCAATTGGAACTGCAAGTTTCCACAATGCCTCATCATGCTTGAGCGCTTCCTGAAGTTGTTGGTTGTGATCCTTGTCTAATTCGAGTGCTAAGAGCGACGTAGCTGCTTGCCTGCGAACATCCGGATGTTCATCGCTCAACATTGAAAGGAGTGCATCGGTATCGTCGCTCTCCATTGCAGCAGCAGTTCGGATTGCATAGTCCTCTGATTGTTGAAATTGATGCAATTCATCCTCTGTAACTTCCTTGGTTACAATGAGTTGACGTACCGCTTTTCGGACGACGACACGATCCTCGCAATCGAGTAACAATCGAGAAAGTTGAGCGCTTAATGTCACGTTTTGAATGGATTCAAGGACGGATGCGACACATCGTTGGCCATCAAGCTCTCCTCGTTGAGCCAATTGCTCGAGCAGGTGAGGTGCGTGGAGAGGCGCCCATCGGCGATAGGCTTCAATGGCTTTGTTTCGAAACCAAACATCCTGATCTTCGAGCAATGGCGAGAATGCTTCGACGCTCTCGTAAGCATCAGCATCAAACAGGATTCGTACCGCTCGACGTCGTTGCCGAACATCCTTGTGTTTCAACTTCGCAATGGCGGACTGAATACTTGCAACCATTGGCCCACCTCATGGTCTGAACTCATCGAAATCAAAATCATGATGTTCTTCGTTCTCGATATCACCAGGACGGGCAAGTGTTGGTGCAAACATCAACTGAATCATTGGCCATAGGTGGATAAAATTCTGCAAATGGCCGGTAATGAATGCTTCCAGCTCACCTTCTTGAGGATCCTGCATCAATCGTAATTCATCAGCGATGTTACCAAGTTGTTGGAGTTCTTCAGGTTCACAGAGATCCATCTCGTGACATGTTTCAATAAGTGTTTCAAGAAGATCAGCAATTTCAATCGCAGAAAGTGGCTTTGGTTCACTTTCAAGAATATCAACAGGCCCGAACGAGACCGGTCCAAGCGATGTTGGATGCAATTCACCAAGTTGGCGTTCCATTTTCATTAATTCTTGATGGTGACTTTCGCCGATGGGTGCGAGAACAAAACCACCCTCGACAATACGTTCCTCCATCCAGTTTGGTATTGATTCGATGCTTCCAGTAATTAACACTCGATTCAGTTCACCCGGCAACTCAATTGGTGCAACCTCAATTGATTCAACTTGGCGAAGGTCAACGGTGGGCCATCCTGCAAGTGCATTTGCAGTATGACGGACAATTTCGTGCGAAGGGTCGATGAGAACGACCCGTCCATCTTCGCCGATAATGCTTGCAATCAGCGCAGCTATGTAACCTCCCTTCGAACCTACAACAAGGACTTCTTGACCTTGATGCAATTCCAAATGATGAAGTAAGGTAACGATCATATGCGGTGCTGAAATTGTCTTCACTCCACCGTTTTCCGTTTCCATGAAGACGACTGGTCGGTCATGAAAAAAGCCATTGAAATCATAGGTTGTAAACTGCTCAAGATGGAGGCTGCACATTGCTTCTCGGACCGTTTGAGGGACTTCGATTCCCGATTTAGAAATCCGGTCGAGAAGTGACCTCATCTCCTCCATAGTTCCCTCACCCCATCGACTCATAAAAACATGAGCGAATCACGAAATATCATCTTGAATGCGTTTCAAAATCTCTTCAGGAGGCTCGTTCGCATCGAGTTCAGGTTCATGATATTCGTTCGAGTCCTCATCGTGTATGTTCTCCTTTATTCGATTGATAAGGCCAACGAAGGATTCGGTTTGATAGGATTCGGTCTGATCCATGTCCGCTTCCATTGTCTCGACAATAATCCGTGCTTGTTCTGGCGTCAATCGAACATCGGTCATCGACGAGAACATATCATCCATCAAGATGCCTTCGATCTTCGTCAAATGCTCCGAAATGGTTGCTCGTGCAAGTCCGATTTGTTCTGCAAGTTCGGTAATTTTTATCCGTTTAGGAATGTCATAGTAGCCACGATCGTAGGCAAATTTTGCCAACTTGAGTTGCTTTTCGGTCAGGACCGATTCGTGGTTTTGTGGCGTTAATTTGAGCGTTCGTGCACTTGTACGATCGGGTTTTGCCATGAGTCGAAGAACACCAGAAAGCAAACGCAACTTGATGGAGGACCCTTGCAGAATGTATGTCAATCCTTCCTCATTGAGTTTCGAGCCAGCTACTGCATAGGTTCCGTTCGTGCGAGCGTTGAGTATGGGTAATGGATGCACAACGCGACAAATGACCAAGCATCCTTCATCCGGATTCTCAGAGGTTTGAACCACCTCCAACACATCGAGCGAGTCAATGGTATCGAGGTCTCCAACTGTCTTGCCTTGCCGGAAGTGTATCTTGAACAAACAGCGTATATCCTTGGGAACTCGCTTGATGTACGATAGGAACTCAATTCGTTGTGCAATGTCTAAAACAGAATCAATACCAACGGCACTCAAACGGTCGGCTCGCCAGAAAAACGTAACCTCCCGCATGGTTTGGGCTCAACGCCCATCGAAATAAGTGAATCGTCGTTCGGTTTACCTCATTTCCAGCCATCCAAGGAAAGTCGCAATCGGTAGGAAGATGGCCAGAAGCATGTTGACCTTCTTACGTTGATTTCGTAAACGTTCAGGTAATTCTGGTGAGATTTCAATCGCAGATGTGTATCTTGATTGTCTGGTTTTTGGGAATTGTTGATCGAGAACCGAGAGGACCTGAGCACGCAATTCAGGTTGACGACTTGCATGCACCCCTCGTCCAACCATGTATCGGACAGGAAACTCATCGGCAAGAGGTGTTGTGACATTGAGAATCTGCTCAACTCGGCTTGAATCGTGAAGATCGATACGGACAGTTCTGCCATCGCTTCGAACATGGCTGAGAATCCTCCACTTGCCTTGCCCTTCATCCATGCCTTCTAGGGCCTCCATTGTGCGTTGAATTGGAGGAATTGCGGAAGCGACCGGCCGTTCTCTTCTTGCAAGAAATGGGCCGAGAAGAATGCCACCAACCATTGGGAAAAATGTGATCAAGTAGACAATTCGCATGAGTTCATCGGGACTTGTTAAAGCAGAAACAAGTGCCAGACTGAATCCAAAATACAAGCCAAGAAAAGCACCTGCCTGAATGCCGAGCCACAAACCAACTGGTTCGGTTGATGTCTCCGCCATGCTTCAACCATGCAACAACACGAAAAGAAACCGTCGATGAACCAAGAATTAAATGATTCAATTCGATAGAAGCGATATGGAACGAAACGGTCTTGCGTCACGAAGACGAGACCAGAAGGTTGGACGATGGGTTGGCGGAATCAGTTTCTTCTTTCTTGTGTCGTTTTTTCTTGCTCCTGCACTCGCCGAATCTGGAACGATTGTCGAACTATCAGGTCGAGCGAATATGCTGGACTATCACAAAGAAAACGACCAAAATTTCACTTGGACTGAATTAAATTTCTACAGTGCAGCCATCTATGCATTCGGTGATTTGAATTGCCACAACAAACATGAACGGTCATGGTCCATAAATGGAAACCAAATGCCTGTTTGCGTTCGGGATCTTGGTATTTTTGCCGGCCTGGCCCTCGGAGGCTTCGTCTATTCACGCTATGGTGTGAATCGATGGACGGTTCGTGATACGTTTCTTTCGATTCTACCGGATGCGAAATTGAAACCAATTTATCAATCGAATCGTCGAACCATGGCATTTGTTTTGATTGGACTGGTTTGTGTTGTCCCGATGGCATTGGATGGCTTTACACAACTTCTGACAGACCGTGAATCAACAGCGTTCCTCCGACTCGCAACAGGTCTTCCCTTTGGATTTGGACTAGGGCTCTTTTTTGCGGCCGCGTACAGTGCCAGACCAACCAAGTTTACTGGTCCAAGCCAGGTAAAGTTGCCAGGAAATGTGCGATTCCAACGCCCAACTCAGGAAGAGGAATGATCGGGCGGAGGCATGGACCACCATACCAGTAATTGCTCAGCATTTTCAGGTACTGGACAATTCTCATGACCGCTCGTTAAGATTCGTAGTCGTTCGATTGTATTCTCGACGGCTTTCTTGAGTTGAGCATTGCTGTTGGCGAGAATTTCTTGCAGTGCTTTTTCCCAGGGTGTTTCTAGGTTGTTTTTCCTCCATGTTGAAAGAGCGACACGGAACGGCCACATGGCGAGTGTTAAGCGAGCAAACCCAATCCAAGCATCTCGAAGTTTGAACACTTGGCCCTCGGCAAAAGGGATGTGGTTTTGTTGACGATGAATCCAATTTCCCTCTTCCAGCCACTTCACGAGGCGTTGCGTGTGTCGTTGCGTTACCATGCGATGCGGACCCAATGATTTGTGCAAACGTGGGATTTCGCAGGAACCGGCCATAAGTGAAAGTGTACCCAATATTGACCAACTTGATCGAGCAAGTGGATTGCTCGGAACATCGGATTGTCGTGCTTGGTTGGAATCCCATTCATCTTCAGCGGTTTGCATCCATTGAGCCGGAGAACGTCCACTCAACCATCCAATGTGGACTGAAGTCCGTTCCATTGGAGCGCCTGGCAATCGAGTTTGTTGCTGAACATCGTGGGACAGTTTCTCGAGTAAGTATCTGTCAACTTTATCTTCATCAACGTTGAGTGGTGCTGGCCTTCGATTGAAAAACGAACGTAGTTCTTTACGCAGTTTTTGACGTAATTCATCCAATCCCCCCTCGTTGAGAATTGGTCCAACAACACAGCATTTGTCGAAGGGAGGTGCAACTGCGACTGTTCCAGTAAAGAGGTCATGAAATCCCTTGCGAATGGTTTTCTGAATTTCAGGCGTTTCAAAATATTCTTGCTTGTCGGAACTCATTCGCAAGGTTGCATGTTTGATGCGATCGATGGCGCGATCTGGATCGCAATCGATCCAAAACACAAGATCGGGGATCATTGAAGCCGAATTCACCTGACAAACGGTATCGATTCCTAAATCGCCAACAACACCTTGGTAGATGATCGAAGAATGGATGTTGCGATCTGAGACAACCACTTCCCCACGCTCCAATCGAGGTTTAATCCATGTATGGGAATGATCGAGTCGGTCGGCAGCAAAGAGTCCCGCTTCCTGGAGCGGCGTCTTATTTCCAAGTTTGACGGCTTCGAGAGCAAGTTTACCGAGATCACTGTGGCGACGAGGCTCGTGTGTGCGATGGACTTCTCGAAAGGGGTAGTTGGTCAGCAATTCGCTGAGAATCCGAACGGCTTCACCTTTACCAGAGCCATCTCCACCTTCAACGGTGATGAGGTACATTACTCCACCTCTGTTTCCTGGAATTCATCTCGTGCGAAAATCAACAATCCCATTCCGCAGAGAATGAGGAATGGTCCAAAGACGATGAAACCACGACTAAACAACGCAAATCCTGCGAGATATTGTGTACGTCGGTAATTGGTGGCTCGTCGTGCATTGATAGCTGCATTCAAGCCGATGATACCAGCAAGAATGGTCACAAGGGCAATTCCCGTTGAAAGGGCGACGGCGTTTTGAAGCGACCATCCAGAGGTGGATAGCGTCAAGTCTTCTTTGAGAAGCTCGTCTCCTTTACTGAGCGTAAACGGGGCCTGTGTTGCACTATCCGGGGCAAAGGTACGTTCAATTGTGCTATAGTTTTCAAACGTAACTCTCAGCACATGCTCTTTTGAAACAACGTTTTGAAATTCATAGTATCCGTAGGAATTGGTTTCTACCTTCTGAATGGATTGTTTTGTTTGGGCGTTGATCAAATCCATGGAAACGCCTTCGATTGCTTCACCTGTTTCGGCTTCGAGAACGATACCATACACATCGATGACATCTTCACCTGCTGACTGATCGAGCAATTCGGATGGATTTCCTTGAAGCAGAAGCAATCCAGTGATGATCCCTAATACGCTTCCAATGAAGATAAGTGAGGATGCAAGTGCAAGAAGACCATTTTGCTCCTCGATCAAGAGTAATGATTCACCTTCTGTGGTCGAGTTCGTGATTTCCGAGGCTTGAACCACGAGTTCTTCTTCCTCCACGGGTTCTGGATGTAATTGTTGACGAACACGTGCACGCAAGGCCTCACGTCGTTCATTTATGTCCATACTTCATCCACTCAAACTCGGATGTGCGCGAAAAACGTACCTTCCGTGTGTATCCGCGCACGCAGCCCTATCGTTTCAAACGCACGCTTTGATGTAAACCAAGGAATGCGAGCGAAATCATGACCACAACCGTCAGAACAACGCCCGATACGATCGGGGAAAATGTGGTCGACACCTCGGTTGTTTCGGGTGCTTCAGCGGTTGGTTCGAGAACATCAGCTCTCAACCATGAGCCTTCTCTCAAGCCGAGTTCGAGTAACCGGCCGATGTGAGCCAATGATTCCGCTGAGACCTTGTCCGGCGTATCTTCATGCGTGTGCCAGTAACCTTGCCATGCTGTTGCATTCTCGCCGTAGCGTATATCGATAAAATCGATGGCTGGAATTCCGACCTCGTTCATCGGAACGTGATCGTCGTTCACACCATCCATCGATGAGAAATTGATGATGTCTTGGCCGATTGAACCACTGCAATCTTCAACGCCATCCAACAATCCGAGTGGCCCGGAGAGATTTTCAACAGCCATCCATAATCGATTGCCTTCTTCATTGTTCAAAGATGGGGGGAAGGTTCGATAAATTTTCAAATCTGCATCGCCAATCATATCGACCAACAGGAAGCCATCCGTTCTGTTGATGTCATCTTGTGTTTGATTTTCAGCCCATGCCCTTGCACCTAATGCCCACGTTGATGGATCATTGTTCGAACCTTGGTCCTCTGCATCGGTGAGGAGAATCCAAATCTCATGGTCAAGATTCAAACTTGGAATGATGCGTGCAAGTTCCCACAATACTGCGACGCCGCTCCCTCCATCATTTGCACCAGGTATTGGTTGCTCAGTCATGTCTGGATTGGAATCTCTCTCCGCTCTGTGTCTTGAATCATAATGTGCAGCGAGAACAATGACGGGCGTTTCTTCTGTCGAATCAGAGGGGATGAGTTTTCCTTCAAGATTGGTAAGATTGTATCCTCCTCGATGATGAGGGTCAAGTCGCCAATCAAACTCGGGTCTCGTCTCCATAAACCAATTTCGAAGATCCATCGAAGCGTTACTTCCTGGAATTCGTGGTCCGAATTCAACTTGTGTCGTTACACTTTGATTCGCGTTGTTTCCATCAAATTCCAAAACATCAACCGTTGAACAAACATCAGCTGAAGCGGTCATTGGAAATGCAACCGTGGAGAGGAGAAAGGTTGCCAAAAGAGCCATTGTTCGCATGATTCGCCACTCGATGATGTTGATGCTAAGAACGCGGGGTATTAAATACCTCATTTCGATACAAGGATTTGTGGTATGGCACCACATTTTGCTGAGGATTTCATATGTCTGAACGACGCTCTACTACGGCCCTCTTTCTCGTCCTGCTGATGTTGACCTCTGTTGTAGGACATGCTACAGCGAATGAATCAGAGAGTGATGTCGAAGAAACCGTCACTGAAATCGGTACCGTCTACGGTGATTTGAACGAATTCGACGTTGCAGAAGGTTCGGAGTATTTGCTGATCAACGAAAGTCAACCTGTCGTTTCGGCTACATCGTTCATCAAACAAGCATGGATTGAGGAAGGTCGACCAGGTGTTGATGATATTCGATATCAACCGACGATGGCTCGTTCAACATGCACGCAACATGTTGTTGGCGACACGCTAACAGTACCTATTTCAGGAGGATCAACGAATGTATACGTCGCAAAAACAACTGCGACTGTTGCCTTTTTGGTCCAATCGGGAAGAACGCTTTCTTCGACTGTTTTGCAAAATCTCGCATCGACATGGGATCAAACGATTTATCCTACGATGACCACCTATTTCGGTAAGGATTATCAGGACGGTCGTGGATTGGCTCCTCCGGATAACGACAACAATTGTCAAGTTGAAATTGTCGTTTACGATATCGATGGTGCATACAACATCGGCGGATATTTCTCCCCAGGTACTGCTCCTTCACGAGACGTTGTTTACGTCGACTTTGCGGATATCACTCTCGCATGGGGTAAATCCATTATTGCTCACGAATTACAACATCTCCTTCACAACGCACAAGATCCGTATGAAAACCTCTGGTTGGATGAAGGAAACGCCGACGTCGCCATCTATCTGTGCTTTGGAGCAGATGGAACACTTGCTGGCCATCTCAATGGATGGACACAACAATCCGACCTAAGCGTTCGTTGGTGGAATCAGCGAAATGCCGATTACGGTGCAGGCTTCATTTTTACGATGTATTTGGCTGATCATCTGGGTGGAGGTCCTGCCGTTCGACAACTCGTGCAAGATTCAGCAACTGGAGGTCTCGGTGTTGAGAACCTTGCATTATCGCCTGTCTCTGGACAATCTGGAAAGATCGGTCGGACCATGGGCGAAATTTTCGCTAATTTCTCCATTGCGGCAACACTTGACTCTGACCAAGGTATCTATGGCTTCTCAAATCTCGTCCTCAATCCATCGTGTGGAGGCTCTACCTTCTGCCGAATTACGCCAGCCGACACCAACTCAGACTGGTCAACGCCTTGGAGTTCGACAGGCCATACAATGGAAGGATGGGGCATTCGTTCATTCAAGTTCACGCCAGGATCTGCTTCACCAGCTCCGCTCACCTTGAGAGTGACTTCCGATGTATCGAACTTCGATGGAGTTCTCGTCTACAAATCAACGGCCGATGGACTTTGGTCGACACAAGATTTGGATTTCACCAACAATGTTGCAACAGGTCTGATTCAAGGATTTGGCAACCTCACCGATGAAGTCTATGCCATTGTTTGGTATGCGAGTGCGATTGCAGATTGTGACTACACTTCCTGTGGACCCTCCTACCCTCAAGGAACCATCGATATCGAGGCTGCTCGAATCACTTCGCCAGCAACAATGATGCTCAATGGCACAGCCCTCGGAGACCGTGATGGAGATGGTGCTGCGGACACGGTTCAAGTCAACTATTCCATCTTGTCAAATGCCTTCTTCGAAGATTTAGATGTTGACATGCTTGTACGTGATAGCAACGGTACCGTCGTCGACACGATTTCGACTCGTGTGCAGGCTGGTGGCGGTGTCCATGTTCCAAACAATGTCTATTTTACGGCAAACAAGGACGATCAATACACGCTCCAATTTACCATGAAGAACATGCTTGGAGCGGTGCTTGATACTGAAACAACAGCGCCTCAGGCCTTATCGAATATGGCACCAGTAGCCAACGGTTCAGTTTCAACAAACCAAAGCCAGACCTATGAGAAAATCCAGTTCACTGGTGATGGTTTTGATGCTTGGGGTCTCTCACTGGATAACAACACTCTGCCGTATTTCGATTCGCCTATCGCCTATGCTTGGGACTTTGATGACAACATGACGTCTGGCCTTCGCTCGCCATTACGGTCCTTCTCCCAGGCAGGTACCTACAACACAACACTCCGAGTTATGGATGTTGGAGGGACATGGTCGGATGTTAGTGTGAATGAAATCAACATCACCGATGATTCGGAGCCAATCCCAATTATCTCCGTTAACAACAACGTTGTTGCAGATCGGATTGAAATTCTTACAAATCAACGAATTATCTTCTCTGCCTATCAAACAGCGGACAATGTTCCATTGGAATACCTTACCTTTGAATGGGATTGGGGCGATGGCTCCGATGCAACGACAGGGGTTGGCCTCTACACTGCAAATCACGAATGGGGCGATGTTGTCGGTCCGAATCAAACGTATATTCTCACACTGAATGTATCGGATGGTGTCAATGTAGGACAAAAAACAATCGAAATCGTCGTCAACAATCGTCAACCATACCAAATTTTCACTGAGGAACTGACCACTTACACCTACACGCCACTTCTCATGCCAGACATCTTTACCGATGATGACGGAGAAAACCTGTCCTTGGGATGGGTGTTTGAGGATGGTGTGAATCTTGATGGCATTGACGTTGATCGCAACGATGATTTTTCTTCAACCTCTTCCGCAGCCCTCTATCCTTCACCTGCTTGGAATACGCCTGGAATGAAAAACATCACAGTCACCGTGACCGATGAAGATGGCGCAGTGTCCGTCGCTGAACTTCGTGTGAACGTTATTAATCAGATCCCAGTTGCAAATTACATCGTTAAACAATCAGGTGCGAATGGTGAATCACAGATTGATTTCCTCGTCGAGGATGCTCAAGTCAACGTTCCATACACCTTCGATGGCCGAACCAGTTTCGACATCGATGGCACGACTGGAGGATACAATGATTTGATTTTCAATTGGTCGTTCCCAGATGGCACATTTAGCGACAAAAAGCTTCCAGCCTATTCATTTACGGAACCTGGTGAACAAATCATTCAACTCATCGTAACCGATGAAAACGGGGACCAGAGTGTTCCAAGAATCATCGTTGTTGTTGTCGCAAACCCGCTCCCGATCATTGAATTGCAAATTCTCGATGCGTGGCTTTGGCTTGATGATGA
>CEUV01113095.1_pt1 | contig 20133 bp, 18 predicted proteins | sample 356401 | NCBI WGS metagenome assembly CEUV01 (sample SAMEA2622710, study PRJEB7988) | marine metagenome | isolation source: saline water (ENVO:00002010), including
CGATAAACTACATCTCAAACAAGCCGTTGCACAAACTGCAAATCTCGGTGCCTTAGTCACTGGTTTATTCAAAGAAGATTATGAGCTCATCCGTCGTTCACTCGTTGATCACATTGTGGAACCCGTGAGATCTATGCTTATTCCTGGGTTTAGTGAGCTCAAAAAAAGAGCAAATCAAGCTGGTGCATTAGGAACAGGAATTTCTGGATCTGGCCCTTCGGTCTTCGCATTATCAAAAGGTATGGAAACAGCACAGAATGTAGGGTTGGCCATGCAAAAAGTCTACGATGAGATCGGAGTTCCCTATGATACCTACATCAGTCCAATCAATGAAAAGGGCGTAAAAATATTGTAAGAAAAATGCAATACTTCAGTTTAAATAACAATGCCAAGGCAGTTGGTTTTGAAAAAGCAGTACGATCGGGGCTTGCTCCAGATCGAGGACTGTATTATCCACAACAAATCAATCAACTCAAAGATTCGTTTTGGGACAACTTCTTATCCATGAGTCACAATGAGATTGCACTCGCTGCCATCGAGCAATTTGTTGGAGATGAGATTCCAAAACAAGAACTACAAAAGATTATAGAGGATACGCTAACTTTTCCTTTTCCAGTTGTAGAATTCAATGAAAATCTAGCAACACTAGAGCTTTTTCACGGACCTACAATGGCCTTTAAAGACGTCGGAGGGCGTTTTATGGCGCGTTGTTTGGGATACTTCAATCGGACGTCAACTGAAAAGGTCACGGTACTTGTTGCAACTTCTGGAGACACAGGAGGTGCGGTTGCAAGCGGTTTTTTGGGTGTTCCGGGAGTTGAAGTTGTAATCCTTTACCCAAAAGGAAAAGTCAGCCATATTCAAGAACTTCAACTGACAACACAAGGTCAGAATATCACATCTTTAGAAGTTGACGGGGTATTTGACGATTGTCAAGAGATGGTCAAAACGGCTTTTCTCGATGAAACATTAAAACCACATCGCAATTTGACTTCTGCCAACTCTATCAATGTTGCACGTTGGCTACCACAGTCGTTTTACTACTTTTTTGCGGTACAGGAATTGATGAAAAAAAAGGCCAATAACCCATTTGTATTCTCCGTTCCAAGTGGAAATTTTGGAAATATCTGTGCTGGTTTCATCGCTAGAGAACTGGGGCTCCCAATATCTCATTTTATCGCTAGTACAAATCAGAATGACACCTTCCCTAGATATATGGAAAATGGGATCTTTGAACCAAAACCATCTGTTCAAACCATTTCAAATGCAATGGATGTTGGGAATCCGAGCAATTTTGATCGGATTAGCAAACTCTTCAATCAAGATTTATATCGACTCAAGAACGTTTGTTCTTCTTATTGTTTCTCTGACAAAGAAACAAAAACAGCAATGCAAGATCTCTACGAAAACTTTAGTTATATTTCAGATCCTCATGGTGCTGTCGGGTATTTGGGCTTGCAGAAATATTGTGAAAATAATCCTGAGGTATATGGTGTATTTTTAGAGACTGCACATCCTGTCAAGTTTTTGAATGTAGTCGAAAAAGCAATCAAAACTAAAGTGAGTATCCCACCACAGATTGAAGAAATCATGGGCCGAAATTCTGAAAAAACTTCCATTTCTTCTTATCGTGAACTCAAAGAGTTTCTAATCGATAATGCTATCTAGGACTGGCAACACAAATTCATCGAGGGGACTATCCTGAGCGATCATTTTTTCAATTTTGTCAATTTCTCTCGGAGCTGCGGCTGAAAGGTTTACAGGTCCGCTTGGTGTGATTAAAATATCATCTTCGATGCGGATTGCTATGCCCAACCATTTCGGATCACATGGACTGTTTGGAGGTATATAAATCCCAGGCTCAACAGTAATGACCGAATTGGCTTGTAAGGGACCATAAGTACCAGGATCATGAACATCGAGACCAATATAATGAGATGTTCCATGAGGGAAGTAAGTTCGAACCTCCTCCGCAGATTCTATAATTCCAAGATCCGTTAAACCCTGTTGAATGACAGAACGAGCCACACGATGAGGGTCAGAAAATGAAGCGCCAACCACAGATGCTTTTATCCCCGCATTTTGTGCTGCTAACACTATATTATAAATTTCAGCTTGTTCTTTTGTGAATGTTCCATTTGCAGGAATTGTCCTGGTCACATCAGCAGTATAATTCTGAAATTCAGCGCCTACATCCATCAATACAAGCTGATTGCCAACCTGCTCAGAGGTGTTTGCAGTGTAGTGAAGAACACAGCCGTGGGCACCTGCACCAACAATTGAGGGATAACCAACGTGTTTCGCACCATACTTTTTAAATACAAACTCATGGATTCCTTGCAGTTCACGCTCTGAAATCTCAGGATGAATTGCTCTCATTACCTCAATCTGTCCAATCGCTGACATTGCAACGGCCTGTTTGAGTATGGCAATTTCTTGTTCGGTTTTAATTTCTCGTAAAGAACCTACAATTGAAGGTAAAACCTCTTGGTCAATGGTAAACGTGGTATCCTCAGGTTTACGAAGTTGGGTTTGTTCAAACATAAATCCATTAAACGCTGCCTGAAGAGCAAATAGGTCAAATGCATTTCTTGATTGATCTCTGACATCGTTGAACAATGGGAAATGATAAATGGTATTAATTCCTAGTAGTGATGATAAAAAAGAGGAAAATCGAGTCGTACTCAACACCTTATCAATTCCAAATTCTCTTTGCGTGGCTTCTGGGCCTTTGATGTCTCCTTCCCATAGCGCATAGTAGGGATCACGATCACGAACAAAAAGGATCTCTTGGGTTGATGAATCTCCAATTTCGGTAGGTGTGCCGAGTAAAACGAGAACGGCATGAGCTTCTTGAAAACCAGTGAGGTAGTAAAAATTTGGGTTTTGATGGTATGGATGATCCACATCATTAGATCTATTGCGAATTGGAGCAGAAAAAACCACTGAAATACTATTTGGGGGAAGTTTATCAAGCACCATTTGCCTACGCTCTTTATGAAAACTGACATCAAGAGCAGGTGGTGCTTCTGACTGAGACTGAAGAGAGATGGCACACAATAAAAGGGGAAAAAAGAAAAGACGAAACATTATTAACATTTGGTCCAAATTACATAAAATCCGCCTATTTTTGAAAAAACCCAAATGAGAAAAACACCACTTTATCAGTCTCATGTAGCACTTGGTGCTAAGATGGTTCCTTTTGCTGGATTTGAAATGCCGGTGCAGTACACGGGAGTCGTACGAGAACATGTCGCAGTTCGTCGTCAAGCAGGACTTTTTGATGTATCACACATGGGGGAGATTATGGTCAGTGGGCCAAAAGCGGTCGATCTCATTCAATATGTGTTTAGCAACGATATCAAGCGTTTGGATATCGGGCAAGCACAATATGGATACATGCCAAATGCGAAAGGAGGTATTATTGATGATTTACTCGTGTATCGAATTGATACCCAGAACTACTTACTCGTTGTGAATGCAGCGAATGTTGAAAAGGACTGGAATTGGTTAGTTACCCATAATAAGGTGTTTGGCGCCTCGCTTCAAAACCAATCAGATCAATGGAGTCTACTGGCCTTGCAGGGTCCTCAGGCAACTTCGCTGCTATCAAAACTCACAAAAACAGACATCGGCAGCATTCCATTCTATCGTTTTGATCACGGAAAGGTGGCCGGGGTTGATCAGGTTTTGATATCTGCTACGGGGTATACAGGATCTGGTGGATATGAGTTGTATGTTCAAAATAAAGGGGTAGAAAAAATTTGGAATTCCCTAATCGAAAATGGGGCAGAGCCATGTGGGTTAGCTGCTCGAAATACCCTTCGAATTGAAATGGGTTATTGTCTTTATGGAAATGATATTGATGACACTACCTCCCCCCTATCGGCTGGCTTGAGTTGGTGTACTTCTTTTTCCAAAGACTTTGTAAGTAAAAACCAACTAGAGCTAGAGAAAGTAACGGGTATTCACAAAAAGAGAGTTGGATTTGTACTTAATGAACGTGGGATTCCTCGACAAGGCTACGCTTTGGTAGATGAAAGCGGGAATGACATTGGCATCGTGACGTCTGGCACACAATCTCCTTCACTCGAAAAAGGGATAGGTATGGGCTATGTTTTGGGAGAGCAAGCAATAGTTGGAAACACCATTTATGTCAATATTAGAACCAAGCAGATTCCTGCCACAATCACTTCATTTCCCTTTTACCGTGCAATGTGAAACGAGTTTTACTTTTTGGCGGAAGTGGTTTTTTGGGGCGTGCGCTCTTCAAAGAGCTTCACCCTTACATGGATGTATACGGCACATACTGTAGTCAAACTCATTTCGCAAACAACAAACGGTACATGCATTATGACTACCGTGAAGATTCTCCATTAAAAACCTTACGCAGGATCAAACCAGATGTGATCATTTCCTGTCTTCGTGGCGATGCTGACGATCAATTTGTTGCGCATGATATGATCATAGATTTTGCTTCTAAACATGAAGCAAAACTCATTTTCTTATCCTCTGCCAATGTCTTTGATGGTTTTTGGCACTACCCCAGTTACGAACATGATAAAACTTATTCTGAGAGCACTTATGGCCTACTCAAAATCAAAATTGAAAATAAGGTTATGCGAATGCCCCCTTTCAGTTGGGCAATTGCCCGTTTGCCGATGGTTTTTGGAATAAATACACCTAGAATCATGGAACTTAAAAAAGCAATCGAAGAACAAACACCGTATGAAATCTTTCCCAATACGGTAATCAATCTCACAACAGATTATTTTGTCACGCAACAGCTGCATTACATTATCAATCGAAATTTATGGGGAATCTTTCACTTGGGAAGTTTAGATTTAATTCACCACGACGAATTTATTTTTCAGCTTGTCGATGGTCTTCATCTGAAAACAAAACCTATTTACAAACATGTGTATGCTAGCAACCATGACCGCTATATTGTGGCACTACCTCGAGACAATAGTCTTCCTGAGCATCTCCGCTTTTGTTGTGATGACGTGCTACAGAATACCCTACAAAAATCAATGAAATAAACTGCTGCCTAAATACGTTTTAAAAAAAGAATTAAATTTGATTGATTCGCACCAAATCTATTCTGCAACCATGAAAAACCGTAGCATCAAATATAACTTTCACTGGCATATTGCTTAAAATTGACACGCGTTGGGTTTTCATGAAAACCAGATTTTGATTGGTAAATTTAAATCTATAAAAATCACAATTATGAGCTTATTATCTGAAAATGTAATCCCAGGAAATTATGGGAAAGTGTTTGGCACAAATGCCAAAGATCCGCAAACCCTAGAAAAAATAAAATCTCCCTTAGAGTTGATTGACGGAGTAAAAGACGTCATAATTCATCTCGACGTGAATCAGTATACTGAGGATATTTACCCCTTGGTCCTACGGTAGCCAATAATGGTTGCAAGAACTCATTTTACTGCATTTGCATAAACACACACGGCTTTTTTATCTTTGTAGGTATGGGACGAGCATTTGAATTTCGTAAAGCCCGAAAAATGAAGCGTTGGTCGGCAATGGCTAAAACCTTTACTCGCATCGGAAAAGATATTGCGATGTCAGTCAGAGATGGCGGACCTAATCCAGAAACCAACTCACGGCTTCGTGCTGTGATTCAAAATGCCAAAGCCGCCAATATGCCAAAAGATAATATTGAGCGTGCCATAAAACGGGCGTCTGATAAAAGTACCGAAAACTACAAAGAGGTACTCTTTGAGGGCTATGCTCCGCATGGGATTGCGATTTTGGTCGAAACTGCAACTGATAACAACAACCGAACGGTTGCCAATATCCGTAGTTATTTTAATAAGTGCAATGGAAATCTCGGCACCTCTGGTTCGGTGGAGTTTATGTTTGACCACACTTGTAATTTTCGAATTTCGCCCGTAGGCCTAGATGTAGAAGAACTTGAATTGGAGTTTATCGATCATGGAGTTGATGAAGTGTTTGTCGATGATGATGGGATTTTACTTTATGCCCCATTTGAATATTTTGGCGCTATTCAAAAAGAACTCGAGCAGAGGGAAATCCCCATTCTTTCTTCTGGCTTTGAACGCATACCAACAACCACCAAATCACTTCCGCCAGAGCAGATAGAGGAGGTTGAAAAACTACTCGAAAAAATTGAAGAGGACGAAGACGTGCAAAACGTTTATCACACTATGGTCTAACACATCAATTTTTTTGCGCGCTCCAAGTCTTCAGGCACATCAATCCCGATACCATCAAATTGCGTTTCGACCATTTGAATTGTTTTTCCCATTTCCAAATACCGAATGGCTTCAATTTGTTCAGCCATCTCCAAAGGGGTTGGAGCACGCTGATAGAAATCAATCAGTGCATCTTTACGAAATGCATAAACCCCTACGTGTTTGTAGACTGCGGCATGGGTTTCTTTTGATTGCTGATGGGGAATGGCAGATCGCGAAAAATACAACGCACGATTGCACAAGTCCGTGATAACCTTAACAACATTTGAATTGTTTATCTCGTCGGAAATTGGAATCATCAACGAGGCAAGATCAATCTCTTTTTTGGTATCAGATTTGAATACCTCAATTAATGACGCTAATCCTTCAGGGCGTATAAATGGCTCATCCCCTTGCACATTTATGACTATATCGACATCCAAATCAAAAACTGCCTCCGCAATGCGGTCGCTCCCACATTGATGGTCTTTTTGACTGCGAACTACATCACCTCCAAAGCCCAATACGACCGATTCAATTTCGCTGTTGTCAGTGACGATAATTACGCGATCGAACAAACCTGATTGATACACATTCTCATAGGTGTGTTGGATTACGGGTTTGCCGTGCAAGTCGGCAAGTAGTTTACCAGGAAATCGACTGGCAGCATATCGAGCTGGTATGGCAGCAATGACTTTCATAGGACAAAATTAAGGCAAATCAATTGTTGTCAAAGTCTTCTTCTTTAAAACCAATGAGAAATAAGTGTTCAGATGCTCTAGTAATTGCTGTATATAACCAACGATAGTAGTCAACAGAAGGTCCCTCAGGCAAATATGGCTTTTCAATAAAAACACGTTTCCATTGTCCTCCCTGTGCTTTGTGACAGGTTAAGGCATAGGCGAATTTAACCTGTAAAGCATTAAAAAATGGATTCTTCTTGACCTCTGGATATTGCTTGTATTTCGGCAAATGAGAATAGTCTTGACGAACCTTTTGATACAACTCGTTCGATTGCTCATATGTTAGTGCGTGCCCTTCCGAGTCCAAAGCATCTAAAATCAAAACGGTATCAAAAGCGTCTTGATCGGGGTAATCAACCAACTGCACGTGAACCTTGGCAAAACGGAAACCGTAGAGTTCCTGAAAAGATAAAATTCGCAAGATTTCAATTACATCGCCATTTGCAATAAAACCCGCTTGACTATCAGGTGTTAGCCAGAAATAGTTGTTTTTAACTACCAAGAGCAGGTCTCCAACTGCCAAGTCATTTTCCAAACTCATGATTTGCGTTCGGATTTGCCGGTTGTACTGGTTTGCTCTTTTGTTTGAACGCACAATGATGGTGGTCTCTGTCCGCCCAACTTCTCTGTAGCCATCTTCAAGTGCGCCTTGAATATCATAGCCATCTTGCAAATGGGTAATATCGGTTTTATTTCGAATCAGAAATTGAAAATGATCATCGATGTTTTCATGCATAAGGTTTCTCAAATTCGTGGCATTGTAAAGGATTCCGGATAAGGCATCTTGTCGAAGAACTTCAGAAAGTTCAACTTCTGCGACTTCAGTAGAAAAGTGAAGTGATAAATAGTTTTGGTTTAAAGCTGGACTCAGCTCTTGCTTTACGGGGGGCAATTGGGCGGTGTCGCCCACAAAAACAAGTTTACACCGGTCTCCCTGTTGTGCATATGATATCAAATCTTGTAAAAGTGAACCGTTTTGAAAAAGTTGAGCTGAAGACTGTTCTTCGCCAATCATGGATGCCTCGTCAACAATGAAAACAGCTTTTCTAAACTTGTTTTTTTGGAGAGTAAATTTAATAGCACCCTGTTTATTTTGTTGAGCAAAATAAATTCTCTTATGAATGGTATTGGCTTTGGTCTTTGCATAGGATGACATGACTTTAGCAGCCCGACCTGTGGGTGCCATTAACACCACTTTGTAACCTAGAGTTTGAAGTGGCTTGAGCCAGGAAGCGATAAGGGTTGTTTTACCAGTACCCGCATATCCTTTAAGTAAAAAAATAGAAGACGAGGAACCTTGCTCGACAAAAGAAGAAAATCGGTGAATTGCTTCGATTTGGTCCGCAGTTGGCGGATAAGGGAATTCTTTCTGAATATGATCCTGGAAACTCATGAGTTGATGTGAGCTGTAAAAGTAAGTCCTTTTCACATTATCTATTCAAAAAAAATTGTAGTTTTGTTAGCATTCAAATTCAAAAATCATGAAAGTCGGCATTCAAGCAGTACTCTGGATTTTATGTGTCTTCTTCGCTTATAAAATTTACGATTCCATCAATGGACCAATCGCTTTTAACAACATTAAAACAGAACGATACGCAAAGGTAATTTCGAAACTCAAAGATATCGGAAATGCACAAGCAGCTCACAAAGATATATTAGGATATTATAGCGATAATCTTGATAGTCTAGTCGCATTCATTGATACAGCACAATACACATTAACCCAAAAGAGAGACTCCAGTTATTTGGAGTTTGATAGAGTCTATCGGATCGATATGCTTCGAGAAGTAATTGTCATTGATACACTCGGTTTTGCATCTGTTAAGGACTCCTTATTTAAGGGGTCAGATCGTTATAGAAACATGATGAACATTCCTGTCATTGGGCAAGAAGATACTCGCTTCACGCTTAAAACCGATATTTTAGATAACAACGGTTACCGACTTCCAGTATTTGAAGTAAAAGTCAGCAAGGATATCATCCTTTATGATCAGGACAAATACCTGGTCGCTATCGAAAAAGAAGTTGTCTCTGTTGATGGTGTAAATGGTCCCGAAATTACGCTTGGTTCATTAACCGAAGTAAGTACAAGCGGAAATTGGCCAACAACCTATGACTCAGCAAAAGAATAATATCGATTCGAATACAAACCTTGCGCTGTCCATTCTGATTAATAGGAATGGACTTTCTTTTTTGATATATGATACAAATCACAAGGACATTGTTTCTTTAAAATCCCACGACTTCGTCGATTATTCTCCCGAAGAAGAATTACATCACTTTATTTATAAATACCTCACTGAGCAAGAGGTTATTGAACAGTCATTTTCAGATGTTAGTGTTTGTGTCGTAAACAACCTCTCTTCTTTTGTGCCCCTACCCCTATTCGATAAAAACAAAAAAGCATCGTACTTGGAAAGTCATGCAGACGTTAGAAAGCAAGACTATATCTCATTTGACTCCCTACCATCTGCTCAAGTTGCAAATGTCTATATCCCTTATGTCAATGTAAACAATATGTTGCTCGAGTCATTTGGTAAGTTTTCCTATGTCCATTGCAGCAGCTTACTACTCGAGGTCCTATCCAAACAAGACGTTGACAAAAATGAGCCCTATTGGTTTGTTCATGTACAGTATGATTTGGCCTATTTCTTTCTAATGAAAAAGGGAAAGCTACACTTTTACAACGCCTTCCAATGGAAGAACGAAAAAGATTTACTGTACTATGCAATGGCGATAGCAAAAAATAATACAATTGAATTGGAGAAAGCAATCCTATGGATAAGTGGGCGTGTACGGCCTGGAGACGAAATCCATCAACTCTTGTCAAACTATGTGTACAAGACAAGTTTTTTCACCCCTTCTAAAGATCTCCATTTTTCGAGTTCAAAACCATTGCACCCACATATCCATACGCTACTACTCGAACTTCCGACATGCGCATTATAGCTGGAACACATAAGGGAAGGCGATTAAGAATCCCAAAAAACCTCCCTGTCAGACCAACAACAGATCGAGCCAAAGAAGCGTTGTTTAGTATTCTCAATCACAAAGTAAATTTTGAATCGACTCGTGTTCTTGATTTATACAGCGGAACTGGAAGTATTGGGTTTGAGTTCTGTTCTAGGGGCTGTACAAATGTGATTGCGGTAGACGCAGATCAAAAGTGTTCAAGGTTTATTGCCAAAACTGCAGAAGAGTTCGGACTCTCTGTCCAATCCATTCGATCTACCGTTCAGAGTTACCTGAGTAAATGTGTCACAGATTTTGATATCATATTTGCTGATCCGCCTTATGAGGGCGGGCAAGAGGAGTTTCAAATGATAAAAGATAGCATACAAACACGGAAACTACTTCGCCCTGGGGGTTGGCTGATCTTTGAGCATACCGAACAACTGGATTTTGGTTCTGATGAAGCATTTATAGAAGCGCGAAAATATGGGAGTTCTGTATTTAGCTTTTTTCAATTCACAGCTTAAGAATTTCCTGCGCGGAATAAAAGCTCTTTTTCTTCTTTGGTTAGACTCGCATAACCAGATTGACTAATCTTATCAAGAATCTCATCGATTTTTTCTTGGTTTACATCTTTCTGTTTTGGTTTTGGCTTTGGCTTTGGCGATCGATAAACTTTGCGAACACGAGTCCTTTTGAATGAAAACAAAGAGAAAAAAGACTTCCAAAAATTTGAAATCCATTGACCAAAATCATTTCCTCTAGAGATGTTTCGTTGATATAAAAACCCAATCAGTGCACCGCCCAAATGTGCCAAATGACCCCCGGCGTTGTTGACAGGAATTTGAATCAAGTCCAAGGCAATAAACAACAAGCCGATGTAGATCAATTTGATGTTGAACACAAATATTCTAACGTCTTTATATGGCAAATAGCTACACATAAAAATCAGAACTGCCATCACGCCTGCGGAAGCCCCGATCAATCGAGGAGATTGACCTTGAAATGCAGGGAAAAAGTTATAGCTCAAAACAAAGGTTGCTCCGCCTACCAAAACCCCTAAAAAAAAGGTGTTGATGAAGAGCTGTGATTTGAACAGGTTTACCATCATGCGGCCGGCAAAGTGAAGTAAGATTAGATTCCAGAAAATATGTCCAAAATCACCATGGAAAAAAGCATAAGTAACAATTGTCCATGGACGATAGAGTAAGTCTTCAAAACTAGCGGACAGTTGAAACCAAGTAAAAAACTGATCAAAAGGAATAGAAAACAGAAATAATACGGTTCGCAAGAGAAAAGGCAAAACAAAGCAAGCGACCAAAATAACGATAAGCCGCTCAACCACTCCAAAAGTTTGGTATCGATATTTCATCTGGTCAATAAAATTCATAAATCCCAACGGTTATTGTTAAACTGCTGCTTTTTCCAATACCACATCATCGCATATCCAGTTACAGCTCCACCAAGATGGGCAAAATGTGCAATTGGTCCTAACGAATACGAGCTAAACCCAAAAAAGAGATCACTCCCTAAAAGAATCGGAACAAAGTATTTGGCTTTAATGGGGATGGGTAAAAAGATGATCATCAACTCCGTATTTGGAAATAAGAAGGCGAATGCCACAAAAATCCCATAGAGAGCACCAGAAGCACCAACCATCGACATATTGAATGCGGTCAGAAGTTGTGTGAGTTGACTTTGCGAAATTTCATTTAACCAAGCGGTATTGTATTGTCCCGCTTGCAATGTCTTTGTCAGGTCAGATACGGAAAAGCCAGCACCAACAAGTTGCTCAACAACCTCGCTAATCTGCAAATAATTAATTCCAAGCTGAAGAGCAGCAGCCCCAAGACCAGTAGAAAAATAGAAAAACAAAAACTTATTTCTCCCCCACATTTGAGCTAGTGTACCGCCAAACATCCACAAGCCAAACATATTGAACAAAATATGATTGACTCCTCCGTGCATAAACATATGAGTTGCAATTTGCCAAGGCGCAAACTTTGGGTTTTGTGGGTAGTGTAGCGCGAGTAAATCATAAGCTGAACCTCCCAAACTCATTGAGCCCAAAAAAAACAGCACATTGACAATGATCAGTTGCTTGACAATATCGGGAAGGGATCTCATAGATTGAATTTGTTTTGAATATCGTTATCTGTCATCGATGCAAATATAGCTTTTCCTTCTGGGCATCTTGAGGGTTCATCACATGAAAACAAATCTTCGATCAATCGGCTTTGAGCCGAGGGGTGTAGCTCCGTGCCAGTTCCAATAGAACCATATTTAGACATTGTTATTGCCATCATCTGACTGAGGTGACTCTCCTCCACTGTGGGGTCGTTGTCTAGATTCTCCAACATATTGGACAAAAACTCAGGAACGGAGTTTGGGGATAAGCTATTGTGAATCGCTGTGATTTCTAAGGAGTTAGAATCGGTATTTCCAAAGGAGAACCCCATTAACTCGAGGGTTTTTTGATGGGGCGTAAACTCAGCAAATTGCTGTTGGTTCATTTCGACTTGAATAGGGAAAGCAAGTACTTGGGAAGGAACACTTCTCTGTTTGATTTGACGAAGTAGAGATTCATACAAAACACGTTGGTGAGCACGTTGTTGATGAATGATGATCAAACCCTCCCCGCGTGTGGTAATGATGTATTTTTTGTGGAATTGCAGTGTGGGGGAATGGGTATTTATAAGGTCATCATCGAAGATTTCCTCATTCTGGGAAGGGATTGTCACATCTTGTAAACCTTCATACAATGGCTCCCAATCGTTTCCTTTTTGAATCTCGTTAAAGGGATTAAAATTTCGATCAACCTGTATACTTGGTAATTGTGTTGGTGGTTTGCTTCCCACAGGAACATCAAAGGATTGATTGCGGTCAAAATCTAGTACGGGGCTCACGTTAAACTGCCCCAAACTATGCTTGAGAGCCGACCGTATAATGGCATAGAGTGCATGATCATCTTCAAATTTGACTTCCGTTTTTGTTGGATGTATATTGACATCTATTGTTTCGGTGGGCACTGTCAAGTAAAGCATATAACCAGGTTGCATATTTGGACCCAGCAACCCCTCAAAAGCTGCCAACACCGCATGATGAAGGTAGGCGCTTTTGATAAATCGGTCATTGACAAAAAAGAATTGATGTTGTCTTGATTTTTTTGAAAACTCTGGCTTAAAAACAAATCCATTCAACTGCAAAATATCAGTTGATTCTTGAACTGGAACTAACTTTTCATTGGTGTTTTTGCCAAATACCTGAACAATTCGCTGCCGTAAATTAGCTGGTTCCAACTGGAACAAAACAGCGTCATTACTGAACAACTCAAATCGGATTTGATGATGCACCAAAGCAATACGCTGAAATTCATCTATGATGTGGCGCTGCTCAACATTATTTGATTTTAAAAAATTTCGTCTGGCGGGTATATTGTAGAACAGGTTCCTAACTGCCATTGAACAACCTGTTTCGGTTGCAACTGCTTGCTGGTCTTTAACTTCACTTCCTTCAATAGTGATTTCAGTTCCAACTTCTGCGCTCTTGGTCTTTGTGCGCAGCCGAACCTGTGAAATCGCGGCGATACTTGCCAATGCTTCTCCTCGAAATCCTTTCGTTGTAATTGAAAATAGATCTTCTGCCTTTTTGATTTTTGAAGTGGCATGTCGTTCAAAACACAAACACGCATCGGTTGTCGTCATTCCCTTGCCGTTGTCGATGACCTGAATCAAGGTTTTACCGCCATCCTTTACGATAAGTTTAATTGATGTTGCTCCTGCATCAACTGCATTTTCAAGCAATTCCTTCACCACCGAAGCTGGCCGCTGTACGACTTCACCAGCAGCAATCTGATTGGCAACATGATCAGGTAGTAAAGAAATGATATCTGGCATTTCTAGGATTTAAAAATGGAAAGATCAAAGTCAAGGATATACAAAGCGATCAGAATGAGTGTGGCAAGTACAATTAAAAACAAGCGAGAAAACCCCCTGTTTGACCTGTTGCGACTGTCACGCCGAGCAGCTTGCCATTGTGTACCAAAATCGTTTGAGTTGCTCATATCTCTATACTTTGAAAATGTAGAATCAAAATCGTATGGAGTATCATCTTTTTTCCCCTTATAAAACCTTGGTGTGTAATTAAAACGTCGGTTGGTTCGTTGTTTGAAAAAATTGATGCGCACAGTCTGAGGTTAGATGATTGATATCGAAACCCAAAAATACAAAATGTAACGTGTTTACTGACAAACAATCATTATGTATCTTAGCGGTCTATGAAAATCGAAAAGATACAACGCTTACAATCTCTATTGGAGACTACAAAACGGGTGGTCATTGTTCCCCATACCAATCCAGATGGAGATGCGATCGGAAGTAGTCTTGGCTTCATGCATTTTCTTCGTCAAAACAAGCATGATGCGCATGTGATAAGTCCAAATCAGTATCCCGATTTTTTGAAATGGGTTCCCGGCTCATCCAGTTTGTCTATCTATGAGGAGAATCCAATCATTGCAAATGAAAAAATTGCACAAGCAGACCTCATTTTTACTCTCGACTTCAATACCCTCAGCCGGATTGGAGAAATGGGTGTTCAAGTGGCAGCAAGTCAAGCACAAAAAATCATTATTGATCACCATCAAGAGCCAGACGACTTTGCAGACCTTACATTTTCATACCCTTCATTAGGCTCAACATGTGAGTTGGTCTACCACATCATTGAAGGTCTTGGGGGTAAAGACAATATTAACGCTGATATGGCCACCGCCCTGTATCTCGGTATTTTGACCGACACTGGCTCTTTTCGATTCCCATCTGTGACTCCCACGACACATCGAGTTGTTGCGAGTCTGATTGAGAATGGAGCAAATCCCAGTGAAATTAACCGCCGTGTTAGTGACACTGCTCATCTGGGAAGACTTCAACTTTTGGGAATTGCCCTCAATAATTTGCAATATGATGACAGTCTGCGTACTGCAACCATTACGCTTAGCCATGAAGAGTTGAAAAAATGTAATTTCCAAAAAGGTGACTCTGAAGGAATCGTCAATTATGGGTTGAGCATTTCAAACTGTGTATTGGCTGTGTTGATGATTGAGCACCCCACAGATGGTTTTGTAAAAATGTCATTTCGATCAAAAGGAGACTTTTCTGTGAATGAGTTTACTCGTCAACATTTTTCTGGCGGTGGACACACCAACGCTGCTGGCGGAAAATCGGATCTTTCACTGCAAGAAACCCATAACCTTCTTCTCAAAAAACTAAAGCAATGTCAGCAAGACTTACAACAAGCATAGTCTTTCTCTGTTTTGTCTTTTTCCTGACTGCTTGTGATCAACAACAGGCACGAAGACCCATACAACAATCCAAAAGCCAACATGTTGAAAATTCTGTTCAAAAGAATCAAATCCAATTGGCTCACGAGATTGAAATCATCGAACAATGGGTTCTTGCCCAAGAATCCACTTTTTCAGAAACCGATCACGGTGTTTATTACAGCTTTGATAATCCGAAAAATCGTCCCGTACTAGACGTGGAAAATCTACAAAAAATATATGTCCGTTTTGAGCAATTCGATGGCGTGCCAATCTACGACTGGAAGATCTTCCAAAACCCAATGACCAATCAAGATGTGCCACAAGGTGTAGTCTTGTCCTTGCCGTATATTCCCATTGGCGTAGAAAGCACGCTAGTCCTAACTTCTTTTCTAGCATATGGCTCATCAGGTGATGGATCATTAATTGCTCCTTACACACCAATTGTTGCACGTATTTATATACCTTTAAACCAAAATAAATAATCATGAAAATCAAATACCTTTTCACTGGAATTCTATTCATAAGCATCGTAAGTTGCTCTCCCAAACTTGAAGATGGCTTGTATGCTAGAGTCGACACCAATAAAGGAGAAATTCAACTGAAATTAACTTTTGATCAAACTCCAGTTACCGTGGCCAATTTTGTGTCTCTGGCAGAGGGAACAAACCGACAAGTAGATTCTAAGTTTACTGGAAAAGCATACTACGATGGATTGATTTTTCATCGTGTCATTGCTGATTTTATGATTCAGGGTGGAGACCCCACAGGAACAGGCCAAGGAGGCCCTGGCTACAAATTTGAAGATGAAATTGTTTCAGATCTCAAACACGACGGGCCTGGGATACTATCAATGGCAAATGCAGGTCCTGGTACTAATGGAAGTCAATTTTTTATCACCCACAAAGAAACCCCTTGGCTCGATGGAAAACACACGGTTTTTGGTCGTGTGACTAAAGGGCAATCGGTAGTCGATTCGATAGCGCAAAACGACACCATCATCGCAGTTCAGATCATCAGAAAGGGAAAAGAAGCGAGAAAGTTTGATGCAGCAGCTACCTTTGAAAATTATTTTCTTGAAAAAGACAAGATCAAAAACGATAAGCGGGACGCTTTGTCAGCATTGGAACAGTCGGCGACATACACAGAGAGTGGTCTGGGGTATGTGATTACCAAAGAGGGTGATGGCGAAGCGGTTGCGATAGACAAAACCGTACTGACTCACTATGCCGTGTATTTTGAGGATGGGCGTTTGCTCGACACCAGTATTGAAGACATTGCAAAAGCCTATAAAATGTACAACTCCAAACGACCCTATCAGCCAATCCCAGCCCGCGTCGATCCTGATGCTGGAATGATTGCTGGGTTTAAAGAGGGCTTGCGTCTTTTGTCGGTTGGCGATAAGGCAACACTTTATTTGCCATACGAATTGGCATATGGTGCCAACGGAGGACGTGGCATTCCACCTCGAACCAATCTGATTTTTGAGGTCGAAGTGGTTGGATTGGAATAAGAATCGTGCTTTGCGCATCTACAAATATTTTGCGATTTCCATCATTCCCCAATGGTTATTGTTACAGTGGATAAAGCGCAACCCGGAAATTGTTGATCAATTCTACTCGCAAGGCGTTTTTGTATGGCTGTCCAAGCTCACCCTTCAAGCGACTGCTTGGATCCCTTTTTCAGTTGGTGATCTTTTCTATGCGATTGCAATTGCTTACATCCTAAAAAGCATTTGGTATTTTAAACGTTTGCTTCGTTGGTCAACGCTGATTAAAATTCTAGGCTGCTTTGGTTTTCTTTTATTTTTATTCCATTTGCAATGGGGGCTACATTACCATCAAACAAGTTTGTCCTCACGCCTCAACGCTCCTTCAGACTACTCTTCTGAAAAGTTGGAGTTGTTTACACACCATCTAATTGAGCAAACAAATCAATTCCACAAAAAACTTTCTCGTAACGATTCTATCGCTGTTGAAGTCCCGTACACAACAGACAAAATTTTTGATGTTGCAACAAAGACTATTCGAAATCAACATCATTACCCAGTCTCGAATATCAAAAAATCGATATTCAGCCTCCCCCTAAGCTATATGGGTTATGGCGGTTACATAAATCCCTTTACACTAGAGGCGCAAGTCAATGCATATCAGCCCAAATTGCGATTGTTCACAACTTCAGCTCATGAGATTGCACACCAATTGGGCTATGCAGCAGAAGAGGAAGCAAACTTTATTGCGATTGACGCAGCCCTTCAATCAGAAGATCTATATATGCAATATGCAGGCTACTACTTGGCTTTGGGGTATGCCCTAGCCGATTGTCGAAAGAGAAAAGACATTGATTCCAAAGTGCTTTACCAAAAACTCAATGCAGGGGTTTTGAAGCAGTATCAGCAAGTCTCTGCATTTTGGCAGAGCTACCAAAACCCACTTGAACCATTGTTTAAGAAAAGTTATGATTCCTACCTGAAAGCAAACAACCAAACCGCAGGAATTAACAGCTACAGCTTGGTTGTTGGTTTATTACTTCACAAATATCAAAAGGACTAATCCAGAACAACTGGCGCACCTGCCTCCTCCATTTTAGCGGAAGCGGTTTTCACATCTAAAACAAAATTCTCAATCATCGGTTTGAGCTCGGCAAACAATGTTTTGGCAACTTCAAAACTTTCCATATGTAGTGGGGTTGGACCGTACGAATTGTCCATTAATCCATTTGCTGCAAAATAAAGTCGATAGTACAAGGTTAGGTTATCCTTCTCTCCGACTTCAGCTTTGGAAGAACTTCCTTCCAAAAGGCGGTCGACTGAATGCATCCTATCACGTAGGGCATGGAGTGTAGATGATAAATCTTTTTGGCTTGTCTCTACATAAGGAAGTGCTTTAAGCAGTGTTTTCAAATGCTTACTGGACTTTTTAAATGAATGGCTTGCAAGATCTATATCCATATCCAGTGCCATGAGTTGGTCGATATAATCTTGTCTCATATCAGCAAGAGGATTTTTCAATACATTTTCTCGAATTCGATCTACCTCAAAAGATTGAGGCCCGATAAGTTCTGTGACCTGTCCGCCAATTTGCTGATACAAACTAACCGTGTAATTACCAGGAGCAACATTTAAACGAAAAGCGTTTAGTGACTCTCGCTTAGAGTCGGCATTTGCCACACTTACATAGGGCTGTTTTAAATCCCAAGAAATGCGCTGAATTCCTTTCTTATGTGGTGTATAGATCCGATCAATCACTTCTCCAGCTTCATTTTGAATGACTAAAATCGCTTGCGCTTTGGGCTCCTGCTTTTCGGCATCAAGCACCTCCCATCCTGGAAATGGAATATCTTCTTCAGTCATTTTCTCTTTTTCCTTTTTCTGACGTGTAGCTTTGATGGTTTTGTGTCCATCGTTGAGATAAAAAGTAAACAGAGCGCCATAATCTGGATTTTTAGCTGTAAAAAACGATCCACCCTGACTTGATGTACCACCGCGAATCGGATTGTATTGCAGTGCCTTTCGTGTTTCGAAGAGAATCGCTGTTTGATCTAAACTTTCCGATGTAATACTTCGAAGTGGACTGTAGTCGTCAAGTACATAAAAACTGCGCCCAAAAGTCGCTAAGACAAGATCATTTTCACGTTTTTGAATGGCGAGGTCACGGACTGAAATCGTGGGAAGTCCAGTTGAGAATTTATGCCATTGATCCCCTTGATCAAAACTCACATATACACCGTACTCTGTTCCTAAAAACATCAGTTTTGGATTGACATGATCTTGTACGATTCTCCACACCAATGTTCCTTTCGGAATGCCGTTGGTTATCGAAGTCCATTTTTTTCCTCCGTTTGTGGTTTTGTACAGGTATGGAGCGTAATCACCATACTTGTGGTTATCAAGAGCTACGTACGCAACTTGGTCATTGTAAAGGTCGACTTTGATATCATTAACAAATGCAGTTGAAGGTGAACCAGGTAGCTTATCCACTGTCATTTTTGTCCATGTTTTACCCCCGTCATTCGTATACTGAATGATACCATCATCAGTACCTGCATACAATAGGTCAGGATTTGAGGTTGATTCACTAAGTGAGGTAATGGTATTATAGGTTGACATCGCATAAACATCCCAGGGATTGTCAAAACTTTGCTGACGACCCATAATCGGCAAAGCCAAACGCTCTTCGTCTTTTGTTAGATCACCAGATATCGCAGACCAGCTATCTCCACGATTATCCGATCTCCAAACACGTTGGGTGCCAAAATACAATCGCTTGGGGTCATGGTGACTCACAAGGATTGGTGCATCCCAATTGTAACGTTCATAAGGCTCTCCAATTCCACTTTGTGGCTTGATATATATGGCTTCCATTGTCGTTTTGTCGATTCGATACAAGTTTCCTTGTTGCCATTGCGCATACACAATGTCAGGGTTTCCTGGCTCGGTAGCAGGCTGATGACCATCACCCCCTAACAAAACATACCAATCTGAGTTTGTGATTCCATTGGTGCGAAAAGTTCGGGAAGGACCCCCTTGCGTATTATTGTCTTGTGTTCCACCATAAATGTTGTAGAATGGTTCTGCATCGTCAACTGCGAGTTTGTAAAACTGGGTCAAAGGGAGATTATTGACAAACTTCCAAGTTTTAGAATCGTCAAACGATTCATAGATACCTCCATCAGTTCCAAAGAGAAGGTAATTGGGATCGTCCTTTTTAAAAGTCAATGAGTGATTATCAGAGTGTTTGTTGGCCTCACTCATTGTATAGAATGTTTTACCGCCATCTTCAGAGACCAGTGCGCGGACATTCATTAAATAGATCCTATCAAAATGGTGTGGAGAGGCAATCAACTCTTGGTAATAGTGAGGTCCTGTACCTCCAGAAACTGTATCTGACATTTTAGTCCAGCTACC
>CEUV01122088.1_pt1 | contig 20087 bp, 19 predicted proteins | sample 356401 | NCBI WGS metagenome assembly CEUV01 (sample SAMEA2622710, study PRJEB7988) | marine metagenome | isolation source: saline water (ENVO:00002010), including
TTTTCATCTGCAGGATTTGTTCGACTCCATAACACTTTTGGAACAACTCCAAACATAGCTCCACCATCTAATTTAAAATATCCCGTATCTATTGTGTACAATTGCATGTTAGTAATTTTTAGTCTCTACAAAAATAAGAAATGAATTTTAGTACTAATTTAGTTTCAGATTTTTTTATACATGAATATACATTTAATAGCTATTGGTGGAAGTGCAATGCATAATTTAGCACTTGCATTACTCCAGAAAAAATATTCTATTTCAGGATCTGATGACGCTATTTTTAGCCCTAGTAAAGAAAGGTTAGAAAAATATGGATTATTACCTAAAGAAATTGGATGGTTTCCTGAAAAAATAACCACCGAATTAGACGCTATAATCCTAGGTATGCACGCACAAGAAGACAATCCTGAGCTTATTAAAGCGAAAGAACTAGACATTCCTATTTATTCATATCCAGAATATATTTACGAACAATCTAAAAATAAAATAAGAGTAGTAATTGGAGGAAGCCATGGGAAAACCTCTATTACCTCAATGATCTTACATGTTCTTCAAAATCTTAAAATAGATTGTGATTATATGGTTGGAGCACAACTAGATGGATTTGAAACTATGGTAAAACTTACAGATGCTCCTATAATTATTTTAGAAGGAGATGAATATTTAAGTTCTGCTATTGACAGGAGACCAAAATTTCATTTATACAAGCCGGATATTGCTGTGCTAAGTGGGATTGCTTGGGATCATATAAATGTCTTTCCTACATTTGAAATATATGTTGATCAATTTCGTATTTTTAAGGATATGATTTCAGAAACTCTAATTTATTTTTCTGAAGATAAGGAGTTAAATAAACTTGTAATGGGACATACAAAATGTAAATTAATTCCATACTCAACTTTAGAACATAAGATTAATAATGGAGTCACATCAGTAAAGAATACCGAGTTATTAATTTTTGGAAATCATAATCTACAAAATATGAATGCAGCTCTTTTAGTTTGTAAAGAACTAGGCATCTCAAAAGAAGATTTTCTAAAACAGATATCTACATTTAAAGGTGCAAGCAAAAGATTAGAACTAGTTAAGCAAACCCAAGAATCTGCTATTTACAAAGACTTTGCTCACTCACCTTCAAAGTTAAAAGCCACATCCTCAGCAATGAAGCAACAATTTACAAATAGAAAATTAGTAGCCTGCTTGGAATTATACACTTTCAGTAGTTTAAATGAGGATTTTTTAAAACAATACAAAGGATGTATGGATGAAGCAGATTCCGCAATTATCTACTTTAGTCTAGAATCTATCGTACATAAAAGATTAAAACCCATAACCAAAGAGCAAGTATATGATGCATTTGGAAGGAAAGACTTGATTGTTTTTAATAATTCAGAAGATTTAGAAAATCATTTAAAGAACCTAAATTGGAAAAATAAGAACTTACTTATGATGAGTTCTGGAACATTTAATGGGATTGAATTGGAAAAGTTAATTTCTTAAGTGATTAATTATTATACCTATACTACTATTTGGATCTAATATTACATATCCAATACACATAGTAATTAAATATTACAGATCCTATTACACTTAATAGAAAGAAAAAGAGGTCAAATAGATATGACCTCTTTTTTTTATTAAATAACACCATGGACATAGAAGGGTTAGGAAGTCGCAGCCCACGTTACCATTATAAGAATAGCTAATGCATTAAGGCCATATCCAACCCATGCAACCCATTTCCCTTCCATGTATTTATATTTTCCTCTTGTGCCTAACCATCCGAAAATTACTCCAGGAATAGCAAAAAACCAAGAAATACTCCAAGCAATTATTCCACAAGCCAAAGAGAGGATCGCCATCAAATTAGCAGGACTACCTGAAACTAGCGGCTCTAGTGGTTCTACAACAGGGAAAGAAGCATAAATTGACACAGTGGAACCCAAGAAAAACATAATAAATAGTAAAAAGTTTCTCATAACAATTAAAATTTAGATTAATAAAACAAATATATAAAATACAATTTAAAATATTAGACAAATCATAGTAACTAAATCTGAACGTGGATTTTAATTAGTAAAGGGTTGTTGATGATGCTACCCTAATTAAAAAAGTAAAAATTGATATAACTATAACTAATGCAAGAACCATACTAACCAAGAAACCTTTCCAAGCTGCTCTAAGCATTTCATTGTCATCCATTAAATAAGCAATTAAAACACCAACAGGTCCTAATAAAAAACCTAATAAGACTCCAGTTACTTTTGAGCCAGGAGATTTACTTTCAGATTGATTGTTTGATACAAACTCAGTATACTCAGTATCGACTGCCGGAAAGGAAGCAAAAATTACTGTAGTAAAAGTGAAGAATGTCATAAATAATAATATTATTTTTTTCACACTTTTAGATTTAAATTATAATTCACAAATATAGTATTTATTCTTAGTTTTGTAAAATGAAGAATCCTTTATTTTTTATTTTCACGCTATTCTCATGCTGGATTTATTCTCAAAATATTCAAGAAAAAAGCTTTAGTGGAATAATTAGTGTTAAAAATGGAAATCCGATAGCCTATGAAATAAATATATTTGAGGAAAAAGGCATAGTGAACGGATTTTCCATCACAGATAAAGGGGGAAAAAACGAAACTAAATCTGATATTAGTGGAATTTTCAACAGAAATACTAAAACCTATAAATTAAAAGAAACTCAGGTTCTATCTACTAAATCTGAAGCTGACCTTAATATATTCTGTTATATTAACATGACAGTAAAAGAAAAAGGGAAATTTCAACTAAAAAGATATGAAGGTACCTTTGTAGGATTATTCACTAATGGAGATACTTGCGCTTATGGGGATATAGTTTTAATGGAAAAAGAGAGATTAGAAAAAATCACCAAAAAACTAGAAAAAGAAAAGCAAGAGGTAAAGCAAAAAATAAAAAATACAGATAGCAAAATTAAAAAAACAAAAAAAGAAGTTCTAAGTACAAAAGTACTTAAAGAAGGAGAAGACATGTATATTCAGTGGAATTCTGATATAATAACAATTTATATCTGGGACGCAAACACTGAGGATGGAGATAAAATTAATCTATCTATTAATGATAAAACTATTTTATCAGATTATATCACAAGAAAAAAACGAAAGAAAGTAAAACACATCTTAAAAACGGGAGAAAACAAAATAAAAATTGAAGCTATCAATGTTGGTGAAAATCCCCCAAACACCAGTAGAATTGAATTAGTGGACTCAAAAACTAAATACCCTGTTATTACTCAACTTGAGCAAGGGAAATCCACTATTATTACAATTGTTAGATAGATTTTATTTTAAATAAAAAAAAACAAAAGCAACAAGTATAACTCCTCCAACTGAACTATATAAAATCATCCTTTTATTCTTTCGATCTTTAATTAATCTTTCCTCAAGTTTTTTCTTAAGAATTTGATAAGGATTATTGTGATACCCAATTGTAGAGTTATAACTATTACCCCACCTCCATGAAACTCCTTCAAAATTATCGATTGGTATATTTCTAACATAAGATGATTTAACTGTATCAAGAATATAAACTACACTATCTACAATTTTACCTTCACCATCAAATAAAAAAATCTTCTCATTTACAGATGACAACTTAAAACTTAATTGAGAATACCGAACAGTATCTATCTTTTTTATAGTATCATAATAATTTAATACTAGATAGCTATTTTTGTTTAAATAAAGATCATCCAAATTAGTAACATTGCTATTTTGATCTATAAGTTTCCATCCATTTAAATAGACTATTGTATCCTCTTGATTATATAGTTCTACAGATTCATTTACATAATCAATTTCATTTATTATTATCTTTGAGTTAGATGGAGGGAGTTTTTTAAATTCAATGTTCACTTCAAATGTATCTTTATTGAAATTACTAATTACAGTATCTTTAAATCCAGTGTAGTAGTAACCTGGTTTTGCCAATATCTTTATTGGTATCTCATAATTGAAATAAAATTTACCCGTAAAATTATTAGATTGTAATTGGTTATTATTAATCATTACTTTACCATTATTATTTGAAACATTTACTTTTAAAGTATATGATTTATCTAAACTAAACTTTTTTTCTAAATGTTGAAATGAATATTCATCACGTTTCTCTGCAAAATATCTTAAATCATCAATTGATTTCAACCATTTATTATAGTTACCTTGGTAATTCTGAAATTTTTTTCTATCATTAAAATGAATCTTCATTTCTGAATCATAAATTGAGAAAAATTCATCAATTCGAGTATTGATATGATTTGTACTTAATGTTGTGCTTAAAATAAAAGAACTTTGTAGTATAAAATCCTTTCTAAAATCACTATTTTCTAACAGATTTCTCAATAAGAATGTAGCCCAATTTGGATTATACCAATCTGTCTTTCTTGGACTAGTAAAATCTTTTAATAAATTTTTATTTGTTCTACTTGGACCAAATGCTAAATCTGTGTCATATACAATCCATCTGAACTTGTTATCTAAAGAATCAGATTTCCAAAATCTAATATTTCCTCTAACATCATGATTTGCATAAAATATTTGATGTACCCAGAAGTTAATGAAATTTCTTACATCTATTTTTGTTTTAACATATTTATAATTTTGTTCATTTTTTAAATCATTATTTTTAATAAAATTCAATAAATCAATATAATCTGAAGGTGAACCTTCATCAACTGTTTTATATCCCTGTAAGATATCTATTCCTAAAGTACCACAGTTATAATTATTATCTATATAATATTTATTAACTTTCTCTCTAATATTATACACTCCCCAATATTCAGAATTCACAAATAGATGTGCTGGAGAAGATTTTTGTATATCTAAATCAGATTCAGCAGCTAAAGAGGTTAGTAATGCATCTTTGAACCTTGTTTTCCTATAATCGTTACCCGAGTGTCTTAAAATAAATTGTTTATAATCTTTAATGCTGCAATCAAATAAATCTGCATTGAATCTTGAATCACCATAAATATCTCTTGCTATAAATCTTAACGATTTTTCAGGATAATATTTTGTCATTCCACCGAATATTCTTAATCCCGCTTTCTGAGAAATTATTATATCTCCTTTTTCATTAAACACCTCAACAAATTGAGATCTCTCCCATTTTCTCTCCCAATTTGTATTTCGATAGTGATTAGATAAAGTATCGAAATATGCTCTCGGCCCCTTTACATAAATCCCCTTAAAATGATCAAAAAGATAGTCATTATTAATACTAATTGAAACAACCTTAAAATTGGTTTTAAAATTGACAAAATAGCTTTTACTACCTAACTCTACCAATGAATCACCTTGGTATAATCCAAAAGAGATCGTGGTAGTTTTATCTATTAATATAGAATCTGTAAATACTTTACTTCTTTTATTTAAATCATCCTGGTATGAGTATAAAACTTTAGAATTTGAATTATTTATTTTTAAAAAAAATGGACTATCATAAAAACCCGCATCGTGAGAGAAATTTACTTCCTGAGAATAGGAAAAGAAACTCAAAAAAATGAAAAATATTAAAAATATTTTATTCATTATTCATTATCTTAAACTCAATTCTTCTATCTCTATAATCTCCATACTTCTCTTTTCTAGAACCATACCCAACATATGTAATATTAGTCATATCAAGACCATTTTCTTTCAAATAATTATAAACTCGTTCCGCTCTTAAAGTTGAAATATTATCATTAAGAAAGTCATCTCCTGTACCCTTATCTGCATGGCCTCCAATTTCTACCTTCAAATTTTCTTCTGATTTTAAAATTAATAAAATATCATTTAGTATCTTTTTGTCTGCAGAGCTAATTATAGAACTATTCTTTTGGAAGTTTATCTGAAATAGAATATTTTTGATATTGAATTCTATTCTTCTATTTTCAGCGTGTTTTGCTTGCGAACAAGATACACCATCTTCACATTCGTTTATTGGAAATTCTTCACCATAACCCTTAAAACTTAATTGATCAGCTCCAACTCCTTGCAATATTAAATAATCCATTACATTCTTAGCTCTATTTTCTGAAAGTTGTAAATTATGTTCCTTAGTTCCCTTTGAATCTGTGTGACCTGCAATCTCAATATTCAAATAGTTATTCTCTATTAACATTGCAGCATATTCATCTAAAAAAGTAGATACCGAGGGAGGCAAATCTGAAACATTTGAAGGGAATAATACAGTTATCTTTAATGATTTTAATTCATCATTATTGTTTTGAACCTTAAGAACATCATTTGCTCTTTCATCTTCATAACATGGACAAATCGCTTCACTTATTTCTTTAGAGATTGAATATTTTTCTAAAGGTTCAAAATCTCTTATTGCATTTCGTATTCTATCATATCCTCTTGTCCAATTGTCTGCACAATCTTCCCAATAATGTAGAGCTGTTTCTGTAGAAAATCCACAAAATTGTTTTAATAAAACTGCTGAAACAAAACCAGATTGGTGCCAACCATTCCAACAATGTAAATATACAGGACCAATTTCTTTATTTACAATAGAATTATATGTAAACATCAAAATACTATCTAATTCAGATGAATTATTTCCTCCTAATTGAAAATATTTTAATGTATCTTTATTTTGTTGATTAGTAAGAAAACTCGGGGCTGTTTGGAAATTAACATTATATAAATATACTGATGTCGAGAAACCATTTTCTAATAAATTATTTAATCCATCCATAGGTAATGGATTTTTGTTTGATCTTTTATTTGACCTATGGTAATAATTATTCCCTCCTCCTCGATATGCTACTCCATGTAAAATCACTCTAAAATTTCTTGTTCCATACAATTCTTCAAATCCATTTCCTCTGTTATCAGTAATTTTTTCTTCAACACATTCTACTTTATACATTTCTTTATATTTATTGTATTTTAAAAACAAATGCGAATTAGTATCTGATTGAGAATAACTAATAAATGGAATGAAAATAACTGATAGAAAAAATATTTTTTTGATCATAATAGAAGATTTTTTGATTAATACAAATTTAACATTAAAACGTTCCATTTCATGATAGATTATATCTACTTTATGTTGTTTACTAACAAGTTATTCTTAATTTCTTTATAAGACTACAAATCAAAAAAAGTATTTTATATATATATTTACAATAAGAAATTATAAATTAATATAAAATGAAATTTAAATTATCTGAATATATTGCTGAAATCATAGTAATTTCAATCGCTATTATAGTATTTTCTATTTAATGAAATAAAATAGTGAACTTGAGGAGAATCACACCTAAAATTTAAATGTGATTAACACACATAAAAAAGACTCAAAAATTATAATTAAGATAAAGATTAATAAAGTTAAATTAATCAAAAAGTGGCTAACTATTACGCAACTAAATATTTGGATAAAAACGTTGAATATGATTACATTTGTTCAAACTAAAAACTTAGAATTATGAGTGATATAATATCTGATAAAAAACTAATTAAAAGAAATTATTTATTTTCTTTTCTTGTTTGTGTTTCATATGCAGTTGTAAGCTTTTTTATTAATTTTAATTCTGAAATATCTAATGTTTTTATAAGATCCTTTTTTTTAGTGCTTTTTTTATCTATAATTATAACTACTATAATTACAGGTATTTCATATTTCTTCTCAAAAGATAAGGTTTTATCTGTTCTGTTTAGTATTAAATTTAAGTGGGTATCGTTATATTTGTCTGTAATATTAACATTATCAACCAATATATTAGCTTCTTTCATTTCTGAACTTACATTTGTGATAGAACCTGGACAAAAAGGTGTAATAGAAACGAAATATGGAGAAGTTAAGATATTTAATCCGGGTATACATACAATTGCTCCCTGGAAAGATATGATAGTATATGATGTGAAAGAAACAGAGACATATGAAACAATGGAAGTACTAGATAAGACTGGACTTTCTATAAAAATAGATTTATCTATTATACACCACCCTATATCTGATAAAATAGGTGATTTTCACAAAAATATAGGAGAGAATTATTTGGAGGAAATAATAAAGCCCACTGTAAGATCGGTAACTAGAGAGGTGATTGTTAATTATTTTGCAGAAGAAATATATAATACTATTAGAACAGAAGTTGAATTTGAAATATATTTAAAGACAAGTGAAATTCTAATTAGTAAGAACATTAACATACCAGCAATATATATTAGAGATGTAACTCTTCCATAATGAAAAAATTACTATTGATTTTACTATGTGTGCCTTTGATTGGGTTTGGGCAAATAGTTGATACTATATATGAAAAAAAAGAAAATAATTTACCACGAATTAATATGATGGAAATGATGCAGGCTGAAAGGCTCACTATGGAGCAAGGCGAAAACGGTAAGATTATATGGTTGTTTGATGGTCAGGCTTATACAGGATTTGTTTATGGTGAACAAAGAGGTGAAAAAATTGAAGGTGAATTTAAAAATGGAGTGGAACACGGGAGTCATAAAGAATGGTATGATAATGGCCAACTTAAAAAAGAACGTATTTATAATAATGGAATAAAGATATCCACTAAAAAATGGGATAAAGAAGGAAATATAACTATAGATATTAAACACTAAATGTAAAAAGGATTAAAACAATAAACTAAAATGAAAAAACTACTATTTATTTTACTTTCTGTAACTATGATTTTATCTTGTAATCCTGTAGATAGTAAGTATGACAAACTTATTGGCTACACATATTCTAACAGTGAACTAGATAAAAAGTTGAAAAAATGGGAATATTATGGTGGTCAATTGGTTGAAAATTCAGAATCTTTGGAACGAGCTATAACTTTTTATCGAAAAGATAACCAACGTTTAGTAATAGCGAAAAAGATGATTGGAAGAAATGGTCAGCAACCTATTTGGGAGATTATTGGAAGTCGTATAATTATTTTAGAAGAAAACCAAACATTTATGACGAATATGGCTTTAGATGGAAAAGTGGATGAAGGTATTGTTGCTGTGGTAATTTATGATTATGAAAATTGGGAATGCACAGAAATTGTTAAAGCCTGGAAACTTAATATTTACAGTGGTGAATTTGAATATATTGATGTAACGTACTTATCGTGTTATGATCCAATGTAATGGTATAAAAAATGTAATGAACAAAATGAAAAAACTAAATCAAATTTCAATAGCAATATTATGTTTTGGAGGCTTTTTAAAACACAATTCATATCCTTATGCTAATATTTTAGTTTCAATAGGTTTTATAGCAGTTGCTGTTACATTAATTGCAATGGTCTTTTCAAAAAACCAACATTAAATTAAAATGAAAAAATAAATAGTGACTCTGAAGGGATTCGAACCCCTAACCTCCTGATCCGTAGTCAGGTGCTCTATCCAGTTAAGCTACAGAGCCAAAATTTCAGCAAATATATTTAAAGCAATATTAAAGAATTTTTACTTATCTAATTTCTAAATCAAGACCATATAAGGTCAAATCTTTCTTAAGATTTAATAAATCTAAAAACGAACCTTCTTTTATCACACATCTACCTCTATAGTGTGTAATTACAACTGACTGTTCTGCTTGAATAGGAGTGTGACTACATACTAATACTAAACAATCTATAACATAATCAAAATCATTGACATCGTCATTTAGTAAAATCAAAGATTTTTGTCTAACATCCGTCTTTTTAGTGTAGTCCATAGTTTATTTCTTTTTACCAAAATTAGCTTTATTTTCTTCTCCCCTAATCAATCTTTCAATATTTTTTTGATGAGTTATTAACGTTAAAATTGGCACAAAAATTGAGAAGATTTCTAAAGATGAATTTACATCCTTATCTTGTAATACAAAAAACACTACTAAAGGAAAAGCCATAGATGCCAAAATAGACCCTAATGAAACATACTTACTAACAAAAAATACAATAACAAATACTGTTATTGAAGATATAGCAGCTAACGGATTTAAGCCGATCAACAGTCCTAGCAATGTCGCTACACCTTTCCCTCCCCTGAAACCTGTATAAATTGGAAACAAATGACCAATAACTGCCGCTATACCAAAAGCTAACTGAATCTCAAATTGTGATGCTGAAACTACATCTGTAAATGGATTGCAACCATTTGAAACAAAAATGATATAATTTACTGAGACCCATCCTTTAAAAACATCCATTAATAAAACTGGAATTCCAGCTCTTTTGCCTAACACTCTAAATGTATTAGTCGCTCCCGCATTTCCACTACCATACTCCCTAACATCTTTATTATAGAATGTTTTTCCAACCCACACAGCTGAAGGAAATGAACCCGTAAGATAGGCTAATAATAAAAATAATATATGTTCAGGGTTAATCATTTATTAAAATTTCCAATTTAACAATTAATCTCTATTACGCATCTCTTTTTCGAATTGCTCCATCCTATCTTCAGAGCAATAAACATATCGATAAGGAGGCTTTCCTTTGTCTTCATCTGCTCTTCTATTTTTTGCCTTCATATTTATTAGTATGTTATTATAATCATCATTTGTTGAATAAGAATACATAACATTATTCTTATACTCAAAGAAATATACATCTCCAAATTCAGTTTTAAGTAAAATATTCAGCACATCATTTCCATTCTTTTTACTTAATCTTACCCAACCATCCATTACAGAATTTAACTGTCTATCAAAAATATTACCAACACCAATCTTTCCTTTATTTATATAAGCCTGATGTTTGTCACTCCAGGCCAAAGTTATATCTGTAAAACATAATGTTTTATTCAATTCTTTTGGAAAATCTTTAAATTCATCTAAAGCTTCAATATCAATCATCAGTTCTTCCGATCTCGACCCTCCTACTAAACGAGCAAGTGTCCTACTATAGAACTTTCCAAAAGTAAAATCAGTTACCCCATAAGCTTCAAATATATCCTCTGACATAATAGACAAGGCTTCTTTATTAAACATAAAATCAAGCATTAAAAACATTTGAAATTCTGTTTTATTATTTTTTTCATCTCTATCAGCAAATCCTAAACTTTGTACTATTAATTGACCAAAATCCATATTAACATCCATTACTCCTTCTGCTTGAGATTTACAATTATTCTCATTTAATATAAATATATTTGAAGTAGAGTCCTTGCCTTGCATTATAAATGATGAAGTCCTTTTATCATAACTTAAATAGGTATTTGCGCTAACTATTTCTACATCAATTGGCCTTTCCTTTAAACTCAAAAATGATGTATACATATGAGTTGAATCTAAATTCATTAAAATCCCAGTAGCTAATCTATCACCTTCATCATTCCTTAACTCAGAATCTAACTTAAATATAATTTGTTTAGGATTAATCTCAGAAGAAAAACCAACCCACTCTTCTTTAATTAAATTACAATTACTTTTCATCTTAAAAAAACCATCAAATGTTAACAATCTTTTTGAAGCTGTTAGGTTCACAGATCCTTTAAATAAAAATTTAGAACCTATTTTAAATGGGTCCACATTATCAACTTCTCCGCTTGCAATAGTTGATTTTTCATCATTTACTGAAATATCGCTAAAGAAAATATGTTGTCTTTCACCAAGAGCATCTTTATAGGTGTAATCTCCACTGGCTGTATATTTTTCACCTCCATCAATATTTACACTTGCATTAGTAAACTCATGATATTGAGTACTATTATTAGCAAGAATTCTTGCATTTAAAATAGTAGGGATAAATGCATCTTTTTCTATAATAAAACCTTGCGATGGATAGACTATTACATCCGCAACTAAAATATCATTCACACCATTAACATTTATTACATTATCTCTTAAGTTATAAGAAGAGGTTTTTGCTACAAACGCAAGAGAATCCTGTTTTGGGTGTACAGAAACAAATTTAGATCCTTTTGAATTCTGGTCTTGATCTCCTAAAGTCAACATCTCCTTATCCATATCCCAATGCAACTTATCAATATAACATATATATTTATTCGCAGGAAGTTCTACAAACGAACCTTTTCCATTAGAGAAAAAATCTCCAGTCCTACTAGACAAATCTATATGAGTTTTTAGATCATTTGATTTAAATGCAATTCCTCCTAAATCTGTAAATACTGATAAATCAGCTGTGTCTGCACCAAACCAATCTGCATTATATGTAAATAAATCAGATTCCATCATAGAACTCTCTAAATTCATAATTCCTTTACCTGTAAGTCCTGTTGGTTTTAAAACTATATCTCCGTTAAATTTAGCTTGACTTTCATAAAAATTAAAATCTGATTTTAATTTATGAATCCTATATCTCTCATTATATGGCTCATATAATCCAAAAGTTTCTGAATTTTTAACTGGAGGAAATTCAATACCATCAGTTACCTTTTTTAATACAAATTCTTGTGTAAATAAAGCTATAGAATCAGGGAAGAAATAGATTTCATTAGATTTTGTACTCGATGTTAAGTATTCTAACACACCATCTCCTTTTAATCCTTCGTTACTCAAATATATCTTATTATTATATTTTGCTTTTCCTCCATACAATGGAAATCCATCAACGGGAGCTTCTCTTTCAAAACCAAGAGAATAATCATCCATCATAGTTAATGTGTCAGGAAACACAGGAAATATATCAGCAGATTCAAATGTGCCGGGAAATCTCAAACCTTTTCCTGAAAAACTTTCTAAACTATCAATTTCAAAAGTATCCAAATGAAATGAAAATCTGTCTCTATTATATACTCCTCCAAAGGTTGTGGGCCTATCGTAATATGCATAGGAATCATCAAAACTCTTAAAAATTGGATATTCCGGAAAACTATCCTTTCTTAATCCAGATTTATTATTAGGCTCATCTATTCTCAAATCACCGGTAACCGCCTGAATTACTGTTTTAATTCTAACTAACTTTTCATTTCCATAATCATCTCTTTGTATTGGTATAACCGGTACTGCTAACTGTACGGAATCAATTTTATTTAAGTCAATCTTAAAATCATCATATTTAAAGTTAAAATCCTTACCATATAAAACAAACCTCCCCTTTCCAGCAGAAATTCTTCCAGAAAAATCAAAATCTCTATTCTTCTTCACACTTACTTTTCCTCCATAAGGTTGAATATATACTTTCTGAGAATCACTTAGTGATACAAAATTAACTCCTTTAATATTCAAATCCTTAGTATTTAAATTTAAAGAAGAGTTTATAAGCATACCATTACCAGATGATTTAGAAACCTTAGACTGAAATCTAATTACATCATAATCACCTTTTTGAAGCTTTGCATTTACATAATTTATTAATTTTTCCTGGACTGTAGCTCTATGTGTGGCTTCATTATAAAATAAGAATCCTTTGTTAGCTAAATTCATTAAATAAGGTTGAATTTGCTCTAATGGATAACCAGCAAAAACTGCAAATTCAGATGAAGAGAAATTCGTTTTGCCGCTTCTTTTTACAAACTTGTGTACAAGCATTAAAGGATTAACCTTATCAATCCCTCTTAAAGAATGATACATTTGATCAATATATGAGGATACAGATTCAAAATTTACTGAAGAGACTGATGTTACTGGAAGAGATCCTAAATAAATATTATCTTCATCAATTTGCCACTCTAACAATTCTGAATCCATTGTAAGCTGATGATAACTATTATATATTGGAGAACCAGAAAGTCCCTTTTTGTCTCTATAAAGTTTTAACTTTCTTTCAGATTGATCATACGTAAATTGTAAAGAGGGATGATAAATAGAATCTTTGTCAAAATAAATTTTAACAGAGGTAGAGGCAGAATAAATTATGCTTTTTTTGATACTAAACCTACTAGAATTCGCTACTAAAATGTTTTTACCATTCTTCTTAATAATAATCTTTGCAGAAGCGTCTTTTCTACCATCGGCAATAAACTCTCTTCCTCTTAAAGTATATCCTCCTTTATAGTCTACATCAGGCAAGATATTTTCAATTACAATATTCTTTTTATAGGACTTGAATACAGGAAAATGTTCACTAGCAGAACCAGATACAATTTTATTAGTATACAGACCAATAATAGGGTTTGAAAAAACTGTCTTATTAAAGAACTCTACAGAATCAGCTTTAAACTGTGACTCTCTAACATCTATATAATAGTTTGACAAATTCGCGTAAACAGAATCTGAAGACCAAGATCTTTCTCTCCAGTCAACCTGTCCTTTTGCACCTTGAAAAGTATGACTCTGAATCCAATATTTACCAGTTGTATTATAAATTTGTATAGAACCATTTCTATTTGTACAATTTAAATCTAGTAAAGAATTAAACTCTAAATATGGAGTTCCCATATCGTCTTTAAACTTAAAATCACTTGCGTCAACAGACCAAGTCAGTGTTTTACTATCTCGCAATGTTTTATTAGATAAAAAGGAAGAAGTAAACTCACAATACTTTAACAATTTTCTGGAACTTGAATTTAAAATTATATTTTTAGACACTAGAAGCCATTCAGATAGTTTAGTTTTATTCTTTTGATCAGTACTAATCTGTATAACAACACTTAAGAAATCTCGAAAATAAGGAGATGGTTTCATCCTAGCGCCTAACATTAGATCTGAAATATCTCTAATACTTTTCTGATCTTTTTCAGATATATGAACCTTTCTAAAACTTTTAGAAATATTTTTAGAAATTTGTCTTAATTCATCATTTTGAGATTTATTTAGATATAAATCTAATTCGGTAAGAAAGATATTAATATCCTCAGAAAATGTAGTTATTTTCTGAGAAAAAGATTGAAAAGAAAAACTAACTAAAAAAATAAAAGCTATAACTCTTCTTATTTTATAAAATGTAATAAATTCCATTTATTTTTATTTTTATGAGAAACTAAAGAAAGCCCTAAACTCTCTGCTTTTTCTCTAATTAATTTAACATCATCTGAAAGAAATCCACTTAGAAGGATCTCCGAATTTTCCTTCATTGACTGGTAATATCTGTCTAAATCAGAAAGAATAACATTCCTATTTATATTAGCTAAAACAATATCAAAAGATCCTTTAACACTATTGATATCCCCTAACAAAAATTTAATTGAATTTAAATTATTTAAAACAGCATTTTCTTTAGAATTCTTATAAGACCATTCATCAATATCAATTCCTAAAGTATCTTTTGAACCTAACATTTTAGATAGTATTGCTAAAACTCCGGTTCCACAACCCATATCTAAAACCAATTTTCCTTTAAAATTCATATCAAACATTTCATTCATCATTAAGAAAGTAGTTTCGTGATGACCTGTTCCAAATGACATCTTTGGTGTTATGATAATATCAAACTTGCAGTCAACTTTTTCATGAAAATGGGCTCTAATAACACATTGTTCATTTATCTCTACCGGCTCAAAATTTTCCTCCCAATTAGAATTCCAATTTTCTTGATTTATATCTTTAACAGAATATTCAAATTTGAATAATTTTTGTAAATCTGATAAAACAAAATTCAACTTTTCTTTATTATAAAATTTTTCCTGAATATAAGCATTTACACCATCTTCAGTTTCAATATAACTTTCAAACTCAATTTCATTTAATTTAGCAACAACTATATCAGATAAATAATCTTTTTCTGACAGAACAAATGATAATTCTACATACTTCATTAGAATGATTTTATAATTTCTACAAAACTATTTGCATCCAATGAAGCACCTCCGATTAATCCTCCATCAATATTTTCATTTGAAAATAATTCTTTAGCATTATTTGGATTGCAACTTCCTCCATAAAGAACAGAACAGTTTGCTGAAACATTCATCCCATATTTATCAAATATGACTGATCTTATAAAAGCATGAATTTCTTCCGCTTGAGGTGAACTTGCAGTAACACCTGTACCAATAGCCCAAATTGGTTCATAGGCTATTACAATTTTTGAAAATTCATCTTCAGATAAATGAAATAAACTCTCTTCAATCTGAGATTTAATCCAATCAAAATGAATACCAGCATCTCTATGTTCTAACGATTCTCCACAACAAAATATCACATCTAAATCATTAGATATCGCAAGGTCAACTTTCATCTGCAAATCCTGGTTGGATTCATTAAAATACTCTCGCCTTTCAGAATGTCCTAAAATTGTATACTTTACCCCCATAGAATGTATCATTTCCGCAGAAACCTCTCCAGTAAATGCTCCTTTTTTATTTTTACTGATATTCTGAGAAGCCGTCTGTATAAAACTTAAATCAGCACACATTTTATTTACCTTATACAGACAAGTATAAGATGGAGCTAAAACGACTTCCACATCTTGATTTTCTAGCAAAGATATTACCTTGCCTACTAAATCTAAAGACTCTTTTCTTTGTAAATTCATTTTCCAATTACCAACTACAATATTTTTTCTCATTTTATTTTATTTAATCTAACTCTTGGATCAATAATTACATAAGCAATATCAACCATTATATTAACAACAACAAATACTGATGAAATAATCAAAACTGAACCCATTACTACAGGCATATCAAGATTATTTAAAGCATCAACTATTTCTTTTCCTATCCCATTCCAAGCAAAAATGTACTCTACAAATACAGCTCCTGCTAAGAGTGATGCAAACCATCCTGACACAACTGTTACTACAGGATTTAATGAGTTTCTTAATGCATGTTTAAAAACTACCATAAATCTAGAAAGTCCTTTTGCACTAGCTGTTCGAATATAATCCATCTTCAAAACCTCTAACATAGAACTTCTACTCAATTGAATAATTACAGAAAGTGGTCTAATGCCTAATGTAAATGCTGGCAATATCAAATTCTTTAAATTTAAATAATTCCCTCTTCCATAATCGTCAACTTCAAATAAACTTCCGGTCATACTTATTCCTGTATAATCATGTAATAAAAATGCAAAAAACCAAGCTATTATAATGGAAGTAAAAAATGAAGGTAAGGACATTCCAAACACAGAAAAAAACAATATAGACCTATCTAAAAATGTATCTTTATATAAAGCGGTCGTTATTCCTAATAATAAACCAATAATAATTGCAAAAATTATTGAACTAAAAGCTAAAACAATAGTAAGCGGAAAAGTTTCAGAAATTATAGAATTAACCGTCTTTCCTCTTTTTACAAATGACTCTCTTAAGTAAGGAAACTTAACAACTAAACTTCTATTTTTAAATGAAAGAATAGAGATGAAATTATATTTTCTTTGAGTTAAATAAGTATAACTATTTTCATCAGAAATATCGTGAATCGAGATAGGAGAAATATCATTTAGATATAAAAAATATTGCTGGATTACTGGTTTATCAAAACCATATTGCTCTTTAATTAACTCTAACTGCTTAGAATCTTCTCTTTGGGAAAGCATCATTCTAGCTGGATCCCCAGGCATTACCTGAAATAAAAAGAAAACAAGACTTATAACTCCCAATAAAACAAGGAATCCGTAAAACATTTTTTTAATAATGTATTTTGTCACAAATAATTTATTCGTATAAGATTCTATTTAAGTCCTCAGCACTAAACTCGTTTTCTGATGTACCTGAATATAACTTAATTTGTCTGTTTCCATCATATAAAATAACAACCGGATTATCATAATCTGGAAAAGTAATCTCCATATAACTATCCACCTCATCTGTTTCGTAATTAGCAAATGGCATAACTTGATAAGGATGCTCTTTTCCAACTACTTCAAAAAACTCCGGAATCTTACCTTCTTCTGTATCAGAAAAAACAATATGGATAGGAGGAAAACTCTCATTTAATTCTGAAAGGGAATCTATACTTCTAGCTGCAAGCTGACAGTGTTCACAACCTGCATCGAAAAAACAAAGAATTTTTGGTCCTAAACCTCTACTAAATTCATCATTCTCTACATATAAAAGAAATTCATCATTAGAAGCTGTTGATTCTAATGATTTTGATTGATTAGATATTGGAATCAAAGAGAACATTAAGGTTGATATCAATAAAAACAGAATAATTAATTTATGAAAATTCTCTGTAACATCAGAAGATTTCTTATAAATAACTGCTAAAATTACTAAAGTAATTATATTCTTAATTAAAGCTTCTAATGGAGTCATAGGAATTAAATCCCCAAAACATCCACAATTTTCTGTATCTCCAAAAATTTGAGTTGAAAGATGAATGCTAAATATCGCAACCATTACAAAAGACAAAGGCACAATTAGTCTTTTCAAATAATTATTAAATAGGATTGTAATAGATAAAAATATCTCCGCACCAATAATAAATCTAGAAAAATAAGGAGCTAAGGATTCTGAAAATCCCATTGGAATTAATTGTCCTTGTTCAAAGACCTTTGTAATTCCAAACATTGGAGTTGGATATAATTTTGCAATTGCAGAAAGCAAAAACAATCCTGATATTAATATTCTTAAAGTAAAAATTATTTTTTGTTCTGTAGTTTTCATAATGGGTTATTAAGTTTTATTAATGCGAATACTGAATAGTTTAACATGTCTAAATAATTAGCGTCAATTCCTTCAGAAATGATAGTATTTCCCTTATTATCTTCAATCTGTTTTACTCTTAATAATTTTTGAAGAATTAAATCTGTAAGAGAACTTACTCTCATATCTCTCCAAGCTTCACCATAATCATGATTCTTATTTAACATCAATTCTTTAGCTTGTATTGCATATTTTTCAAACAAATTCATAGCTTCATCATACTTCAACTCATCAGATTGTTCTGCAACACCTAAATCTAATTGAATTAATCCAATTATAGAGTAATTTACTATTCCAATAAATTCACTCATGACTCCTTCTTCTACTCTTTGAGAACCTTTCTCTTCAATACTTCTTATTCGTTGTGCTTTTATAAAAATCTGATCAGTGAGAGAACTGATTCTAAGTATTCTCCAAGCCGATCCATAATCTTTCATCTTTTTAGCAAAAATGTCCTCACATTTTTTTATTATTGAATCAAATTCGGATATAGTTTTTTCCATAAATATTTTTAAATAATAAAGCCGAAATATACACCTTTTTACAATGAATAAAAATGAAGAAAAAACAGAATAAAATAGACTTATCAACAACAATGGTAATGGGCATTTTAAATCTTACCGACAATTCTTTTTACGATGGTAATAAATATAACACCACAGAAAAAGCAATCGAACAAGCTAGGCTTATGATTGAAGAGGGAGCGAGTATAATTGATTTAGGAGCTCAATCCTCTAAGCCAGGAAGTGAAGAAATTACAAAAGAAAAAGAATGGAATAAATTAAAAGATGTTTTAAAAGCAATTAGAGATGAGTTTAAGGATGTATTAATTTCAATCGACACTTATAGGTCTGAAATTGCCGAGAAAAGTATTAACAATGGAGCAGATATTATTAACGATATTTCTGCAGGAGATTTAGACAAAAAAATGTTTTCTGTCATTGCAAAATACAATGTGCCCTATATCATAATGCACATGCAAAATTCTCCAAAAAATATGCAAAAAAACCCTGTATATCACAATGTTGTAGAGGATATATTATCTTACTTTGAAAACAAAATTAAAATCCTGAAAAAACTTGAAATCAAGAATCTTATAATAGATCCTGGGTTTGGTTTTGGTAAAACACTTAATCATAATTACGAGATTCTAAATAATTTAGATAAATTTAAATCTCTCAAAGTTCCTATATTAATTGGTACTAGCAGAAAAAGTATGATATATAATTTATTGGAATGTAAGCCACAATCAGCTTTAAACGGAACAACTGTAACAAATACTCTTTCTCTAATAAAAGGAGCTAATATTTTAAGAGTTCACGATGTAAAAGAAGCTGTAGAGTGCATAAAAATTACTAATTTCGCAAAAAACAAATAAATTATGGATATCATTTGGGAATCAATATTTACTATAGGATCATATGACATTTCCATTATGGATATTATTGATTTGAGTTTAGTAACTTATTTGGTTTACAGATTATATAAGTTAGCTAGAGGTACTGCGGCTATTAATATTTTTTTCAGCCTTATTGCAATTTACTTTTTATATCAACTTGTTGATGTTCTCAGAATGAAATTTATCACACAAATTCTTGGAGGATTTATAAGTATTACT
>CEUV01018966.1_pt1 | contig 20058 bp, 14 predicted proteins | sample 356401 | NCBI WGS metagenome assembly CEUV01 (sample SAMEA2622710, study PRJEB7988) | marine metagenome | isolation source: saline water (ENVO:00002010), including
TACGGTGAACAGAGTATTCCAAGAATCATCGTCGTTGTTGTCGCAAACCCGCTCCCAATCATTGAATTGCAAATTCTCGATGCGTGGCTTTGGCTTGATGATGACTGTGATCTTCTAGCAGAACCAGAATCACCGGCCAGACAATCTTGTCAATTGCTTATGGATACGGACGTGTTCCCTGAAAATGGATTACCAGATCAGTGGTCAAGGACCTTCGATGAAAATGGCATCAACGTCGCCATACCTGGTGCAATGCTTTACTTTGATTCAAGTGGTACCCGAGATGGTGATCAAAAATTCGAAGGCAAATATGTACCACTTGAACAAGAATCACCCGATTGGAACGGGCTTTTGGAATACACGTGGGACTTTGGTGATGCGACACCGATCGTCCATGAACCAAAGCCTTGGCATTCCTATGAACGACCTGGATTGTACACGGTAAAACTCACCGTTCGTGATGCGTTTGGAACCGGTGATGTCACTCGTGCTGAATTCAAGATTCACATCGACTCACCTCCTGAGATTGGAGATATCGATTTGCCAGATGAAATCTATGAAGACTTTTCTTCCACTGTAATCGTCAATGTTACAGATGCTGAATCACTTGCCGACCTCGTGTTCTATAGAGACATTAACGTCCTCGATGGTTCGAACGCAGACCGTGATGATACCATCAGCAATGAACTCGTCATCAAATGGGAAAAAGATATCCTCAATGATGAGGATGAGGACGGAATCGCCGACAACGATTGGTTTGTGTCGACCAATTCGATTCCAACACTCGAAACGGTTGTTTGGGATGATCCCAAAGAAACAATTCTGAAAGTACGAGTTTGCGATGGTATGGGGTTGTGCGATGAGGCGCAAACCGATGTCACAGTTCTTCCTGAACAAGATGCCGATCCATCACTCTCAGACTTCAGTTTAGATGAATGGAAATCGTGGGCTTCCGATGCTGGAAGTGATGCGCTTGGCTTCATTGCGCTCATCTTAGCTGCACTCATCCTCGGATGGTTGGTCATGCGTCAACCAAACGAAATTGAAGAGGAAGCGAAGCAGAATGCTGAGACCTACGATGTTGAACATGCTGATGATGGAGGCCTATTGGGTATGGATCATCACACGCCTCCACCCGCTCCGAAGATTCTCTCGAAACAGGAACGTAGGAACGATGAAAGTGGCTATGTTCGGCCTCTACGCCGACGCGAGTAGACGAATGCCTCAAGAACCTCCTTGCAAACCTGTCTTTGAGGGCTGATTGAATGTTGCAACGACGAGCCGTTGTTTTGCTTTCGATTTTCCTTCTCCCACTGTTCGGTGTAGGCATAACAACCCCTGTAGGAACCGCCTCAGCAGCCATCGATGATTGCAAAGGGGAGTTGTCACAGATTGTAGAGAATGAAACGCTCTCTCGTCATGCAGAAGTTCCCAACAACAACAATTGGTGGTTTGTGGAGGATTATGAAGAAGACGGCCCGGGGAAACGGCAGTCGAAAAAGCAGAGTGATGAAGGCACGTACCCCTTCGATCCAGCGCTTTCTCCTGAAGAAGAATGGATGTACCAGAATTATCATTCACCAAGTCCAGTCAAGACACTGACAACCAATATTGCAACGACGATGCAAATTGGAAATGATAGCGTAGGTGCGCTCAGAGTCAACCTCTCAAGTGAGCATCGAACAACCATCTGCGTCGAGATTCAAGGGATTGTTGGTGACACAACAGTCCCTGCGAAGGCTGATGTGTATCTCATGACAACTTCGCAATATGAAAACTACGAATGGTCCTACAATCGAATGCATGGTGATCGATTCGAGCGATGGTTCGAACGAGAAAGCATTAGTGAGGATGAATTCATTTCCGAAGTCCCGCCAGAATGGGCTGCATTCGATGTAACAGGGTGGAAAACCTACAGAGATGTCCATGCCTATGAGAATACGGATTCGGTCGTGATGAGTATCACAATGGATGGTCCTGAAGTGTACTCCTCTTTGTTTTCAGACATGACTTATCAGGAATTTTTCATCGTTGTTGATGCTTGGGACAACTCTCGACGTGGAGATGCAGGTGTTCAAAACAAAATACTCGTCGCCGATGTTGCAATCTCGACGGTTGAACGGTCTGTTGTTTTGCCGAATTGGACCGTTTCGATTGCATTCTTTGTGTTCTTTGCAGGGATCGTCTTGACGCCGATCATCATCAATCGCCGCTACATGGATGCAGGACTTGACCCGCAGGCCGAGGCAGAGAAGAAACTGATGCCATCACTTCAACAGTGACGAATCTCTTGAATTCAGTATTCAAGAAGCGTCCAAGCATCTCGAAGATCTCGGACGTTGATGAGGCCTTTGTCGCTGATTCGATGTTCCATCGAGAGTGTTGCATACACCATCGAAACACCCAGGACTGGGGCATGAATTCGTGCCCAATCGCCACCACTGTTGACGGCCATGACCGAGTAATCAACGCCCTCGCCTTTCAATTCAATCGCTGCATCGACGATTTGGAGAGCGTCAAGGTGCGAATGTGCAGTTGAGCAGAATTTAATGAGATCTGCTTTCTCTGAATTGTCTCGAACGAAGGATGCGATATCCTCTGAGTTTGGTGTTCCATTGATGTCGTGGCTGGAGAAGATGATCTTGCAACCCTTTTCTTTCGCTGCGGCCAACAACTCAGTGAGTTTGCCTTCTTCGATGGATGATTCGAGATCAATCCAGCTCACACCAGAAGCAATAGCAAGTTCGAGAATAGCGATGCGCTCGTCCTCTGTTCCTGGATAGAATCCACCTTCTCGTGGAGGGCGGACAGTGAAGATAACAGGCACTGCAATGGAATCTTTCAATTTTTGAATGGTCTCAGCAGCATCGACGGTTGCTGCATCGGAAATAGGCCACTCCGATTCAGGAGGCATGACGCTTTTCGGCTCACCCTCCTCTTGTTCAACAAGGACAGGTTCGGGCTTTGTCAAGTACAGTCGGTCAAATCGAACTTCGACAAGATCAGCACCTGCAGTTGAGGCACGTGCGGCTTCATCGACCATGTCATCAACGTCTGTGGAGTCGAGTGCTACGCAAATGGTCGGTTCTGGCATGACTCAACCGACCTTCGTCTTCTTCTTAACGCTCACGGATAGAACTGATGGTTTTCGAAGGCCAAAAATTGAATTTTGGCACCCTCTTTCGTGGGTCAAAAACCAGTCGCAGAAGACTGGTTTGGGGGTATGTTTACATACCCTCGTCGACCATGTTTAACAGTTAGAGAGGCGGAGCAAACGCTACCTTGGAAATCGGCCGACTGCGACGAAAATTCTGACTGGATTTGATGATACTATGGACGACGAATATGACGCAGGAAGCATTCAGGTTCTCGAAGGACTTGAAGCTGTTCGAAAACGACCGGGAATGTACCTCGGTGATCCTCACGACGGGTCCGCTCTCCATCACTGCATCTGGGAAGTTGTCGACAACTCTGTTGACGAACACCTTGCAGGGTACACCAATCAGATCGATATCGTCCTCAATGCCGACAACTCGCTTTCAGTGCGTGATTATGGGCGAGGCATCCCCGTGGGAGAGCACAAAGATTACGGAATTTCAGCCGCCGAGGTCATTATGACAAAACTACACGCTGGTGGTAAGTTTGACAACAGTTCGTACAAGGTCTCCGGCGGTCTGCACGGTGTTGGCGTTTCTGCAGTAAATGCTGTTTCGGAATGGATGGAAATGACCATTCACCGCGACGGAGTCGTTTATTTCCAACGATATGAAAAAGGCGTTCCAACGGGTGAACTCAAAAAGAAAGGGGATTGCGAGGATACAGGGACGCATATCAAATTCAAACCAGATCTTACCATCTTTACTGACGTGGTTGAATTCAATCTTGAAGAAATTGAAACCAGGGTTAGTGAGACAGCGTTTCTTAACGCAGGGTTGAAAATTACGATTCTTGATGTTCGCGGAGAAGAACCCCACCGAGCCGAGCATTTGTATGAAGGTGGCCTTTCAGAATATGTCGCTATACTGAATGAACGCAGAGAGGTCTTACACCCTGATGTTATCACGATATCGGGCGAAAAAGAACTCCCAGAAAAAGGCCCTGTCGAGGTCGAAGTAGCACTCCAATGGTCCGATGCCTTCAGTGAATCAATTCGTTGCTATACCAACATTATCCGAAATAAAGATGGTGGGACGCACATGTCTGGACTTCGAACGGCGTTAACCAGTTCCGTGAATGCCTATGCCAAAAAGAAGAATTTACTCAAAGGCGACTCGCTTTCAGGTGATGATGTCCGTGAAGGTCTGGCTGCAGTTGTGAGTGTGAAACATCCTGATCCATCATTCTCATCTCAAACCAAGGATAAACTTGTGAGCAGTGAGGTGACTGGGATTGTCCAAACCATTGTTTACGACAAACTCGGAGAATTCTTTGAGGAAAATCCATCGGTGGCAAAGCAGATTGTCGAGAAGGCACTTCTTGCCTCGAAAGCAAGAGAAGCGGCACGCAAAGCCAGAGATCTTACCCGCCGCAAAGGTGTTCTTGAGGGAGGAGGCCTCCCTGGAAAATTGGCGGATTGTCAATCGCGCAATCCAAAAGAGTGCGAAGTCTATCTTGTGGAAGGTGATTCTGCTGGAGGTTCTGCGAAGACTGGACGTGATCGACGAATCCAAGCGATTTTGCCACTACGTGGTAAAATCCTCAACGTTGAACGCCAAAAGCACAATGCTGCAAAAGTATTCCAAAATCAAGAGATTCAAACGATGATTCGCGCGTTGGGCGCAGGTGTCGGCAACAACAGCGAGGATGAAGGCAGTTTTGACCCTGAAAAATTACGCTACAGCAAAATCATCATCATGACGGACGCTGACGTCGATGGTGCACACATTCGTACGTTGATGTTGACCTTCCTGTGGCGATTTATGCGTCCTGCAATTGAGCAGGGGCACGTGTTTATCGCCCAGCCACCGTTGTTCCAATTGACAAAAGGGCGCGTCAGCAAATATGCTTTCTCTGACGAGGAACGAGACGCCATTCTCGAAGAACTTCGTGGCGATAATCCAACTACAAAAATCGGGGTTCAGCGGTACAAAGGTCTTGGTGAAATGAATCCTGAACAATTGTGGGAGACGACCATGGATCCCGCAACCCGGACAATGCTCAAAGTAACCGTGAAGGATGCGGAAGAAAGCGACCGTATGTTTGAGATCCTTATGGGCGAAGACGTACCCGATCGAAGGGCGTTTATCGAACGCCATGCAAAGGAGGTGACCAACCTTGACATCTGAAGAAGACACCAATGAAAACGGCGATGTTGTCGAGACTGGGACGGTGTTAAACCGTTCACTTAATGATGAAATGAAAACGTCGTACATCAATTATGCCATGTCCGTTATCATCGGGCGTGCATTGCCTGATGCACGTGATGGCCTCAAACCCGTTCACCGCCGTGTTCTCTATGGTATGCATGAGGGAGGTCATACTGCTGACAAGAAGTTCAGTAAATCAGCTCGTTCTGTCGGTGAAGTCATGGGTAAATACCACCCGCATGGTGATCAATCAATCTATGATACGATGGTTCGAATGGCACAGGAGTTCTCCCTACGTTATCCATTGGTCGATGGGCAAGGAAACTTTGGTTCAATCGATGGCGATCCGCCTGCAGCAATGCGATATACAGAGAGTCGATTGGACCGCATCTCCAAACATATGCTTGAAGACATTGAAAAGAAAACGGTCGACTTCCAACCGAATTTTGACGATTCGGAGATGGAACCATCCGTTTTGCCCGCTCGACTCCCCAACCTTCTCCTCAATGGTTCGGATGGTATCGCAGTTGGTATGGCGACAAGAATTCCTCCGCACAACCTGACTGAAGTTGCAGGAGCGATTGAGCTCCACGTACAACGTATTCTTGAAGAGGGAGAAGAAAATTCAGGAAAGCCAAATGTTTCCATCGAGGAATACATGGAACATATCAAAGGTCCAGATTTCCCAACGGGCGCAACCATTCACGGAATTGATGGCATCATTGACATGTACACAACAGGCAAAGGCCGATTCCATGTCCGATCTCGTTGCGATGTCATCGATGATTCGAGCGGAAAACGTATCATCGTGCATGAGATTCCCTATCAGGTCAAGAAATCTGATATGCTTGTGCACATTGCTGAATTGGTGACAAAAGGGTCCGTCATCGGTATTCGTGATATTCGTGATGAATCTTCCAAAGAAGGGATTCGTGTTGTTATCGAAGTGAAGAACAATGCTGACCCACATGCTGTCTTGAATCAATTGTTCAAATCGAGCCGTCTTCAAGAGTCCTACTCTGCGAACATGATGGGCATTCTTGATGGACGCCCTGTGCTACTGACGCTCCCAGTTATGTTGCACACATATGTCGAGCATCGTGAATCTGTTATTGAACGTCGTGCTCAATTTGAATTGGAAAAAGCCGAGGCGCGTGCGCACATTCTGGAAGGATTGGTCAAAGCTCAAGACCGTATTGATGATGTGATTGCGGTAGGTAAGGCGAGCTCAAGTCGTGAACAATTTGAATTGGTTCTTCAAGGAACTGAGACGATGCCAGGAATTGCGCCGTTTGACTTTACCGAACCACAAGCCAAAGCCATCGCTGAGCGACGTTTGTATCAATTGAGCAGGCTCGATGTCGAAAAGGTGCAAAACGACTATGATGAGTTGAAACTGAAAATTGCTGATTTGAAGGACATTATTGCATCACGTACACGGCGCCTCAACATTCTCATTGAAGAGCTAAATGCAATGGTTGAGCGTCATGGAGATGAACGACGTTCCGATATCAACAAGATGCCACTCTCAATGGATCGAGAAGACCTCATCGAAGAACGTGCGATTGCGATTACATTGACCGATGACAATTACATTCGACATGTTCCTGTTGAAACCTTCCGAATCCAAAATCGTGGAGGAAAAGGACTGAAAGGGGTTGCAACGAAGGACGAAGATTCTCCTCAATCGATTGTCACGTGCTTTAGCAAAGACCGGTTGTTAATCTTCACCAATCTTGGACGAGTCTATGGTTTGAAAGCATGGGAAACGCCACAAGGAAGTCGACACAGTCGTGGTACGCATATCCGTAATCTCCTTGAAAACCTGCAGGAGGGTGAGGATATCGTCAGCATTCTCCCAATTTCGAAGGACATTGTCGATGAAGTTACTGAGAAATGCCTCAAAGTGAAGCTGGAAGAGGGTGAAAAACGCCCAAGTTCCGGTTACTTCCTTTTGTTTGCAACCAAATTGGGGCTCATCAAGAAGACGGATTTGCACGAATATGTGCGAATCAACCGGAATGGAAAGTATGCATTGCGGTTCAAACTTGAGAATGATTCATTGGTTAATGTCCAACAAAGCGTTGATACGGATGACGTTGTGATGATTTCGACGACTGGATATGCAAGCCGATTCAAGTGTGAAGCCATTCGAACTTCAGGTCGTGTGTCTGGGGGTGTATATGGGATCAAGGTTGCCGACCGAAAGGGGTCTGGCGGCGGATTTGTCGCAGGCATGCTCGCTATGAGCGATTCTGATTCGCAAATACTCACCATCTCCAAGTACGGTATGGCCAAGCGAAGCCGACTCGGAACAGCCGATAAAGTGCCTGATCTTGATCGAGATGGAAACGAACGTTTTGATGATGATGGAAATCTCAAGATGATGACCGACGGTTATCGCTCAACCAATCCGGGTGCGAAGGGTGTACGTACGATGAAATTAGACGAAGAATTCTCGGACGAACTTGTCAGTGTTCGTCGAATTCCTAATCTTGGCGATAACCTCTTCGTTCTCACAAAGAAGGGTATGATGATTCGTCTTGCCGTCGACCAAACGAAAGAAACCTCTGGGAAATCAACACGTGGAACACGAATCATGGAATTGAGAAACAAGGACAAAACTTCCTTTGAGGATGAAATTATCTTCACTGCTCGTCTGCCTGCTGAATTGATCGAGCAAGATGAGTTTGATGCGATGGATACCGACGGTGATGGTGTTGTTTCTCGAGAAGAATTCGAGGCTGCACAAGCGGCAAAGGATGATTCAGGTATGGAAGAAGAATGAAACGCCCACATCGACGAGTTCAAACATGACTCATGACTGGTCGGTGTGTACGGGGTTCTACCCAGTAGGTGAATTGTTATGGATGAGCGTTCATTGATTTACGATTGGAACACGATTGAATACGAATTTAGCCGCAATCCAAACAACCATCCGCACGGTGTTTGGTTTGATGATGAAACATTGCGAGATGGCCTTCAGAGTCCTTCTGCTCGAAACCCAACCATTGAGCAGAAGATTGAACTTCTCGATTATATGGAAAAACTTGGTATCCAAAAGGTCGACCTTGGTCTTCCTGGTGCTGGCCCGTTCCATGTTGAGCACATTGATGCGATGCTCTCTCACATTACCGAAAATGATTACCAGATCAGGCCAGGTGCTGCAGTTCGAACCTTGATGCAAGACATTGAACCCCTGGTCGAATTGCAAGAAAAGCATGGAATTCCTATTCAAGCATCGGCTTTCCTTGGTACTAGCCCAATCCGCCAATATGCTGAGGGATGGACGATGGAGAAACTTCTCTCAACGATGGAGAAAGCAGTCTCATTCGCAGTTGAGAACGATGTTCCAGTCATGTTTGTTACTGAAGATACAACACGTTCGAATCCTGAAGATATCAAGATGATCTACCAACGCGCCATGGAACTCGGTGTCCGTCGAATCTGCGTTTGTGATACTTGTGGTCACGTCACACCGAATGGTGTGAAGAAATTACTTGCCTTCATCGATGAAGAAGTCATCAAGGATGGAGGCTACGACCGACGAGACATTGAGGTCAATTGGCACGGCCATCAAGATCGAGGCTTAGGTGTTGCCAACAATATCGCAGCTGTAGAAGTCGGTGCAGATGTTGTCCATGGAACTGCGCTTGGACTCGGAGAGCGAGCTGGAAATGCACCTCTCGACCAAACCTTGGTCAATCTCAAACTCATGGGTGCAATTGACAACGATCTCTCTGTTCTTGGTGAATACATGCAAAAAGCGCACGAATACACTGAAGTTCCACTCCCTCGAAATTACCCAGTCTTTGGACAGGATGCGTTTGAGACAGGTACTGGTGTCCATGCTTCTGCAGTCATTAAAGCCATGAAGAAAGGCGATCATTGGCTCGCAGATCGTGTTTACTCAGGTGTGCCTGCTGGTGAATTTGGACTTGAGCAGGTTATCCGAATTGGCCACATGGCGGGTCGTTCAAACATCATTTGGTGGCTTCAACAACGCAATTACGAGGTGACCGATGAACTCGTTGCTCATTTGTTTGAAGTTGCGAAATCGCAACGCCGATTGATGGATGATGCTGAAGTTGTTGAAGCGATTGAAGCATTTCAGAATTGAATCGCTTCTGTCGGCTCAAGCATTAAGTAAAATGCTCAAAAAGTTGATTTGAGAGCATGCCCAAACCTTCCAATCTTGAAATTATGGAAAAGGCCAGAGAGATGGGCTTGAAGTTGAGTGAGGATGGGCAAAGTTGGGTTCCAATCGATGAATTAGTCGTTCAATTACCGCCTCCACGACATCCTGCCTACGTCCCAGTTACCTCGCGTCAAATTCTAACTCGTATCATCTTCTGGACGTTCTTTTGTGTCCTTATTGGAGTACTTGCGGGCATGTATGCCTCAACACTTGTTGAATCAAGTCTTGAATTGTTCTGTTTTCTCTTCTTGATAATTCTCAGTGGTGGAGGAAGTGGATGAGATTAATGCTGAACAACCCAAGAATTGCGTTCTAAGCTTCTTCTTCGGTATTGTCGTCCCTGTTCACTTCTTCGAGAGTCGCTTCCAGCCATCCACTATCGACGCTTCCACCATCCCATTCACCACGAACTTCGACTTCAATTTCTTCTTCTTCTCGCCATACGGGTTCTTCAAGCGAACCTTGTGTAATGAATCGACCAAATCCATCGACCTGTTCTTCAAGAAGTGACATGTGTTTTGAAATGGGTAAGAAATGACCTACCGGCATTCCTGCTGCTACGAACGGATTGGTTGCAATACAGATCATCAATCCATCTTCTGGTGCGAGGATGTCGACAGAAAGTCCAGGTGTTGCTGGATCCGATATTCGTGCAACAACATCGCCTTCTTTCATAATTGAACCGCTATCGACAAACAAGTCAAGCAAACCTCCTTCACCTGCTCGTAGCCATGTTGAACCACTTGCAAGCATTCTGAATCGAGGACGATGTGGTTTGCCTGGGACCATCTTCAGTTTCCTTAGGACATTCATAACACCATGGACTGCGACTTTCACAGAGGTCTGATCGAGCCAATTTGCACCACCACCTTCGTATGTAATTGCTGGAATATCTTCCATATTCGCATGATTTCGAAGCGAACCTTTTGGTGGCTTCGAATCAAGAAGTATCTCGATTCCGAATGCCTTTGCTAAGATGTTTGAACCTGCATGAGCCAGGTCGACTCTAAGCTGAGGCATGTTTGAACGGCCCTTTCCTGCGCTATGTAAGTCAATGATTGCATCCGAATCTTCAACCAAATAGCGCCAAACTTGTGCTGCAACACGTCTCGTGGATGATCCTTTGGCGTTCCCTGGAAAGTTTCGATTCAAGTCTCGACCATCGGGAAAATATCGAGATTTTGAACGATAGCCAGGCATGTTGACAACTGGAACGATACGGATTGTTCCAGCAAGTGTTTCAGGATCAAGCGGTTTTTCTGGATCAGTAAATGCTGTACTGAGGAGATGTGTACAGGCAGAAGGACCCGTCAATTCATCACCATGCATCCCTCCAAGAATGGTGATGGTAGGACCTGGTCGCTTTCCATGGATGATGGTGACCGAGGTGGACCAAGGATCGCCGATTGTAACTTCAAGCAAAGGAAGTTCAATGGTTCGTATCGTTCCTTTCTTGACCAATTTTCTGTAAAAGCGATAATCACTCCATTCAGAAGCACGATCCCATTCAGTACGATCCTCGACCTGGTGTTCAGCAAGCGCTTTTTGAATCGCTCGACGTCGATTGCGAGAAAGCTCGTGTGCGATTCGCACAGGCTTGGCTTTCTTTTTTGGAGCCATCGTTCCACTTCCATTCATTCAAGGCCAGCGACAAGATCGGCTAATACTGCATCAACGTCACTCGCCTTGGTTACACCGGATGCGAGAAGAACGCCGTGTGCGCCTAATTCCACAGCCGTTTGGACATCCTTTCCGTCCTTGACTCCAGCACCACAGAGTACACGTACCTTCGAGTTGATGTTTCGAACAGCAGCGACGGTATCAGAAACGATTGCAGGGTCTGCTGTTGTAACCGATATGTCGCCTCCAATCAATTCTGGTGGTTCAACTGCGATGAATGTTGGACCAAGTTCTGCAAGATGGTGTGCTTCTTCGACGTCCGCTGCACAGGCACAGATTGGGAATTCATCTGGAAGTTGTTCCATCAATGCTTGGACATGATTCATGTCAACCTTGTGTTCAGCATGATTGATAATCGTTCCTTCTGCGCCTCGTTCTATAGCGTTTTCAGGTTGAAGCCATCCAGTGAACGAACCTTGGCCAACTGGGTCGAGATGTTGACTCCAAACTTCGAGTGTTGGCGCTGCAAGTTTGACAGCATGTAGGTCAAAAGCAGATACAACAGCAACCATTCGAACATGTTCATTTGATGCTCGTTCCATTGCTTGTGCAAGTTCAACCGCTTTTTGGCCCATAGCCGTTGCATAGGTCTTGAAGTTCACGACAATGAGAGGCTGCATGATAATCCCACCACCTAATTCTTCTTGATATCTTCCTTTACATCACTCAACAATTGGCCATTGAGCGTCCGATAATACAGTATTATCGGGAAGAATTGAACCATGATCGATGACGACATTGTTGAGAACACAATTTTTGCCAATGATTGTATCTCTACCTACCAATGTTTCAATCAATCTTGAATGTGAGCCAATTGTGACGTTTTCCAGCAAACTACAGTTGGTTAGGGATGCGGAATTGATCGTTGCACCCTTGGACAACATTGTATGTTCAACAGTACTTTTTGCATCGACGTTGATAGAATCATCAGCATACCAATTCGTTGCAAAATTTTTGCCACTCTCCCATCGCTTGTTTGCGATGCTTGCTTGAACGCCTAGCGACCAACTCTTTGGTGTTCCAGCATCGATGAAATAACCCTCAAAGGAAAAGCCATTGAGTTGTCCTTCGTGAGCTAAATTTGGGAAAATATCCCTTTCAAGGGAACTGCGTCCTTGCGGAATGTAATCAAAAATTGAATCTTCAAACAAGTACGAACCTGCATTGATAAGATTTGAGAAGACCTCTTCTTTCTTTGGTTTCTCTTTGAATTGTGTAATCCGCTGGTCATCATCCAATCCAACAATCCCGAATCGAGTTGGATCATCCACTTCCCAAAGAGCAAGCGTTCCTATGCCTCCATTTTTTTCGTGCAAATCCAAACCGATCTGCATGTCGAGCGATGAAATGATATCACCATTTAGGCAAACAAATCGATCAGATATGACATCGCGACAGTTTCCAAGAGCCCCTCCCGTGCCAAGTGGTTCGGTTTCTTTCACAATCGTGACATCGTATGGGACATCAACCTGCTTGAAGTGTGCTTCAATATCATCGACTTTGTACCCCCCTGCAACAACAACTTCGTCGACCTTTTCGCTTGGAACGACCTCGACAACGTGTTCAAGCAACGTTTTGTCCAACATTGGAAGGATTGGTTTTGGAATTTCATAGGTCCACGGTCTTAACCGGGTACCAAAACCTCCGGCTAAAACAACTACCTGCATGCTTCACGGGCTTCGTTTTTGTTTTTCAACTTGTAGTCTCGATGCCATGAGTGCTCGAGATAACCCATCCGCACAGTTCAAAGGCGTTCTTTGATTCGCAACATGTAGTGATAGAATGAACATTCACGAATACCAAGGTAAAGCATTGTTCAAAGCGAATGGCGTCAAGGTTCTCGATGGCGTTCATTGTACAAGCGTTGATGAGGCTCTCAACGCATATGATACACTTAATTCAAAGGTTGTTGCAGTCAAATCTCAAATCCATGCAGGTGGTCGAGGAAAAGGAAATCTCTACTGTCCAAATACTGGCGATCTATTGATGGAAGGTGGCGTAAAAATTGCCTTTTCACGGGATGACGTCGAAACATATGCGGCCAACATCCTTGGGCACGTTCTCGTTACCAAGCAAACTGGCGAAGAAGGAAAACTCGTCAATCATCTGTATGTGGAATCTGGTTGCGACATCGCTCACGAGTATTATCTCGCACTTCTCGTTGACCGAGAACAAAAGTCTGTCTTGATTATGGCCTCGACCGAAGGTGGTATGGATATTGAAGAAGTCGCTGAAGAAACGCCTGAGTTGTTGCACAAGGTCAACGTCGACCCGAATGCTGGCTTAATGGGCTACCAGGTTCGTGATCTTGGTCTTGCACTTGGTCTATCGGGTGTTGCGCACAAGTCCTTTGCAAAGATGCTTCGTTCCTTGTACGCATTGTTCGTAAAGGAAGACTGTGCCATGGTCGAAATCAACCCACTTGTTCGTACTGGAGAAGATGAGATGGTTGCTTTGGATGCCAAGGTGAGTTTCGATGAAAATGCTGAATTCCGTCACAAGGATTGGGACGAACTTCGTGATCTCTCAGAAGAAGAAGACGTTGAAATCCGTGCGAAGGAGACAGGTCTTTCCTATGTCAAACTCGATGGAAACATCGGTTGTTTGGTCAACGGCGCAGGTCTTGCTATGGCGACAATGGATGTCATCAAACTCTACGGTGGTGAACCTGCAAATTTCCTCGATGTTGGCGGTGGGGCCAATGAGGAACAGGTCAAGACAGCGTTTTCAATTATTCTTGAAGATCCAAATGTCAAAGGAATCCTTGTGAACATCTTTGGTGGAATCATGCGTTGCGACATTATCGCACGAGGCGTTATTGCTGCGACAGAAGCGCTTGATCTCAACGTACCACTGGTCGTTCGATTGGCAGGGACCAACGTCGATGAAGGCAAAGCAATCCTCGCTGCATCAACGTTGAACATTCATCCTGCTGATGACCTCGCTGAAGGGGCGCAAAAGATTGTACAATTGATTGGAGGTGAGGCCTGATGGGAATTTGGATTGAAGAGAATGCGAAGGTGCTAGTTCAAGGAATTACAGGAAAACAAGGTATGTTCCATGCCGACAAGATGGTTGAATACGGAACCAATATCGTTGGAGGATGTACGCCTGGTAAAGGTGGACAAACCGTTGAATTGCAAGGAAAGCCCTTCCCAGTATGGAATTCAATGTTTGAAGCGATTGAAGCAACAGATGCTGATGCAACCGTCATTTACGTACCTCCACCATTCGCAGGAGAAGCCATCATGGAAGCCGCAGATGCATTCGATCAAGTCAAAGGAGAAGGCGTCGTTGTTTGTATTACAGAAGGAATCCCGACACTGGACATGGTCAAGGCGGTCGCTTTTGTTGAGAACCGACCGGGTGTGCGCTTGATTGGACCAAATTGTCCAGGAATCATCACGCCTGGCGATGGGGGCGGTGCAAAGATCGGAATCATGCCTGGACACATTCACGCAAAAGGTCGAATTGGAATCGTTTCCAAGTCAGGTACTTTGACCTACGAGGCCGTTGCTCAAACGATGAGCATTGGTGAAGGCCAATCGACGTGTGTTGGTATTGGTGGCGACCCGGTGAATGGTACTGGTTTCATCGATTGTCTTGCAGCCTTTGAAGCGGATTCACAAACCGAAGCCATCGTTATGATCGGTGAAATTGGTGGAAATGCGGAACAAGAAGCTGCGGCATGGGCAAAAGAAAACGTGACCAAACCAATCGTTGGATTCGTTGCAGGTGCAACAGCCCCTCCTGGCAAGCGAATGGGTCACGCTGGTGCGATCATTTCTGGTGGAAAGGGCACAGCAGAAGAAAAATTCGAAGCATTTGAAGCAGCAGGAATTGCGTGTGCTAAAGATCCATCCGAACTTGGTGCTGTTCTTCTCGAAGCCTTGAAGAAAGCCGGATTGAGAAGCGAGTGATATGAGCGAAGAGAGAAGGAAAGAACTTCTCGCTCATTATACCCAGAATCCAATTGATTTCACGTGGATTCCATCTCCAAATCAGCATTCATATCGTTGGAGAACCATCGAAGGTCGTTGGGTGACTGCCCGACGACGTGTTCGAAATCATCAAACCCTAACCAAAGCCATTGGCAAGGATGTGGTCAGCGACCTCTACATCTCAACATCAAGATGGCTCGAACCTATCGATTTGCCTCGCTTACGCGACAAAGAACGGCCTCATCCAATCCTCCTTGATCATCTCATAGTCTTCGACATTGATGTAGCTCCATTGAGTCTGAAGAATCTTGAGGAAGCGAGAATCACCGCCATCGGCCTTCACGACTACCTTGCTAACGATGCATCAATTCAATTTCTGAGTTGTTCGTTTTCTGGGAGCAAAGGATTTCATCTCTTTTACTCGGATTTGGAAAGAGATAAGTTTGCCATCGAGGATCCCAAAGAGCGAGAAGAAACGGTTCGGGAGTCACGTAAACAATTGCTCACTCGTGTTCTTGAAGAGGGATATGATGTTGATGAACGAGTTACGGCGGATACGAGGCGCATCATCCGTTTACCCGGATCGATTCATGGAACCACTGGCTATCAGTGTACGGTTCTTGGGTTAGAACAACTGGAAAAACCGTTGAAAGATTTGCTTGAAGACATCCCACGCATTGGGTCGGCTCAAAAAATTCCCAAACGCGCCAGAAAGGCGAAAAAGAAGGCCAAGAAGAAGAAACCCAAACAACGGGAAACAGTTGTTGATACCCGAGCAGTACAACAGTATATGGTGGAAGCAAGCACGCACGTGCCAGGGACAAAAGATCGCTCTGTCATCATGTTGTGGCTACCTCATGCCTGGGGTTCTGGGCAAAAGGCATTGGAAACTGCATTGAACATGATCAATCAAGAGAACTTGGGACCTTGCTCGTTTTGGCAACAAGGAGATCATATCCTGATGCTTTGTCCATTGGCTTTCCCTCGGGCTCAAGTTGTGAAACTATTCACCTCATACAAAATGAGTAAACGTGCAGCGATTCTCAAGGAACGTGAGCACGATTGGATTCGAATCACGAATGCCATGGACGAAGATGCAGATTGGCAAGATGAACTTCAGCCAATCGGTCTCTATGGAGATGAAGTAGACTCAAAGACGTCTTTTTCTGCTTCCCATCTTGAACTTGAGAGGAGAATGGGCATTCATCGTCAAATTCCCTCCTCTGTAACCTTTGCTGGCAATCAAGAACCGACGCTACGTATCGCAGTTCGGGAATGAGTCTTTATACTTCGGAATCAAGGACAATACTGTCTCCAATGGAGTCTTCGGACAATGACATGCACCTGCTAGGCAGGTATGGATAGACTCAATCGGCCATGGCGCTTGGAGACGGCGCCATGGCCATCTTGAGGCGGTACGATGACGGAACAAAAAAAATCTAGGTTTGGATCGTTGTATCTCCTTGGACTTGCTTTGTTTTTCTTTGGAGGTGACTTCGATATAATGGTCTACCTCGGTATGTTTACAATCATCTTCACAAGTCTTGCACACCTCATTTTCAAGATTGTCACTCTTCAGGAAGGATTCAATGCTGGGACTCAAACGCATCCTCAAACAAGGCGACCAATGTTCAGTTCGCAGCGATCAAGAGGGAATCCAAGTTACGATCAACTCATTCGGAAAATGCAGGTAAGTGATTTGAGTGGAATGAGTGTTGCTCAAGCAGCCACTACCTATGCATCGTTCTTCAAATATCCAGTCGTATCAGCCGAACCGTTCTTCTCGAATCCTTACGTGAAAGAAGTTCTCAACATTGGTACTGCTCAAGTTAGTGCTCAAGTTAGTGCTCGGGCCATAGCAGCGTCACCTTCTTCCACCTCTCAAACAAAACCGACCTTAGATGCTGCTGCATTTTGGTCCTCGATGCCAGAATCATCGACTGAAGCCACTGAAGTATGTGCAAATCCGACATGCTCTACACCCGTAACGGTGTTTGACTTCCGATGTTACAAATGCAGGAATCGCTTCTGCGCCGCTTGCAAAGGTGACAAAATCACCTGTCCGAGTTGCTCATAGGAAAATTTGCTTTTCCTTGGTTGCATTCTTAGGTCCGAGATTTTGTTGTAGAATGGCTTCAACACGCAGTTTGCCTTCAGCGCTGTGCGCATAGAACAATTCTGCTGGACTGATGAACTCCTGCCAATATCGCAAGAACACATCCGCATCTGCACGTTTGCCAGCCAATATTTTTGGGACAGAATGATACATCACAAGTTTGGACTCGATCGGGCGGAAATATTTGGCCAAAACCTCTGGTAGAATTTTGGTCAACCAAGTCTCGTTGAAGAAACGCGAATGTCGAGATATGACATATCTCGGATTATCCAAAGGTCCGAGGACCTCTCCGAGTGCTTCTGAGAAGATCTTGGATTCCTCTTCAGTGCTGTTGGTGAGGTGCATCCTCATCCAACCGCCTCCACGGTCCCCACCTGACGCTCGACATGTGTTTGAAATGTGTCCTGTATGGATCAGGCTGTTTGAAACGACCAATGCCATCGCCTGCACGAGCGATTGTCCACTCCACACACTTTTCGATGAAAACTTGAATCCTGACCCTAGTCCAAAGTTATCGTCGTTCGGCATCGTCTCAATCGCAGACCTTGGATGTGCACTGAATGGTTGTCCAATACCCCACAAATCTCTTGCCTTCTCGCGATTTCTCGAACGCATGAGCATTTCTTCGTTGAACAAATTCATGCCTTCGCTGATTCCCTCAGGTTCAGCTTCAGTGAAGGCTGCATGAACGTGTCCTACGCCTTTTTCGATCGCTCCATCATCACAAACACCGTACAATTGTTTGTGCTTCTTTTCAAATCGAAGGTAATCTTTGTATCCATTGGTAAATTCATCCGCAAAACAAACAACATCCCAATTGTTGGCTACTTTTTCAGGCCAATCCTTGTCCAATCGCATCGAGCGACCTCGCAGTTGATTGATGCTCATGCTCGTTGTTACTGTGGTCAAATCAACGAGTACGTTAATTTTCGATGCATCCCATCCCTCTCCGAGAAGTCCACGCGTGCCAATCAAACACTTTGTTAGTCCTTGTTGGAAGAATTCGGTAATCATGAGCGAATAGTATCTTGGAATCCAATCCTTTCCTCGACCGACTATGACGTGATACGTCTCTTCATGCCGCGTCCTTAGGTCGATGTCGAGGTCGCGTTCAGCAATCCAAGCACGGGCGGCTTCAAGAAATCGTTCAGAAAGATCGTCGTCGACCAATACCGTACTTCCCGTCATGAGAATTGGGTCAAGGATATCACCTGAGTCGCATTTCACAAGGGACCTGAACGCAGCAATTGCACCGCCCGCTTCTTCGTCCATGACGCCTTCGACCAAGGCTGTTGCAGAGGTTTTCTCAAAGTCGGTAACGATAACCGCACGAATGTCTTGTCCGAGGGATTGCATCTCAGTGGAAATGATATCAGAAAGCGCCTCAATCTTTGTTGCTGCATATGCCATAATTCTTCCAACTGGTGATGCACATGGACGAATCCCGGTTTCAGTAATTTGCATTCCGAGCAATCGAAGTCGGCTCGTTAATATCTCCCCCTTCTTATGATCCTCCTTCAGTTCCGATCGTCGCAGGCCATGCCGTACGTAACGATCGAGGACTTGACGAAGGTATGCCATCCGTCCCCATTCAGAACCCTTGAATGAGGGTACATCTGGTGGGAGGCTCATCTTGCAATTTTTGAGATACATTCTCGCAGCGTCACTGAAGGCGCCAGTTTGTTTGGCATATGTCGTCCATGTGACTGATTTTCCTCCGGGCAATATTTTGTCATTGAGTTGTTGGTATACCCAATCTTGCAAACGAGGTACGCCGTTTTCATAATCAGGAGGTCGTTCCAATTCAGCAAGAATTTCATCGAATTCATCATCAACCTTTGCGATGTACTCGAGTTCATGTTCCGCAGGTCGAACGAAATAGCAAAGATCCTGATATGGTGCAAGATTTGCATCTCGAACAAGAGCAGGGATTGGCACTTCATAGTCGATTTCACCAAAGAACTCGTGATATCGATTCGCGTCTTTTTCCTTCACTGTCGAGAAGTCAGGCGGTGTTGCGGTGAGGCCCAGAACAATTGGATCATCGAAAAACTCCTTGAGTTCGGTAAGCACTCTCCCCCAATGGTGCAGTAAGTGATGGCATTCATCGAGAATAATCATTCCAATTTCTTTCTCTTTAAGCCGCATTAATGTCTTTCGCGCTGAATCATGGAGTGTCCATAACGCGTTTCCATTCTTTGCAAAATCGTCACGGACCTGCTTTCTATAGACCGATAAGCGCTCATCAAAATATTCGGGGTTTGTTCGTTTCAAATCCGCAATCCACAGGAGTGCTGCCTCATTGGTATCCGCTTCCGCCTTCGTCACAAGAACTTCTGCCCAGAGTTCAATCGCCGTCACATCGAGGTCTTCCCCCCCTCGCTTTGGCATGGTTACAGATTGATACGTAAGTGAAGTTAACAATCCTGGATTCTTGGGATCTGTACTAATTTGGTCCTCTTTTCCATCAAGTTCAAACAACGAGGTTCGAGCAGCCCATTGAGCTTGAATGGCAGAATTCGGTGAGAGTACAAGTGTAGGGACGCGAACCAAATCTGACCATACATAGAGGCCAAGTACCGTCTTTCCTGAACCGGGTGGTGCTACGATGTGGAGTCTTTTTTCGTTGAGATCAAGTTGAGGCTTGATGATGGATACAGCGGCCACCTGTGATGGTCGTAGTGTTCCAGAAAATTGGATGTTCCCAAAATCAGGGCTGGGGTGATTCAATCTGAAACCTCCTCAGTTTGGAGGGCCTCGCTTAGGGCCAGGTGGCCCGCCTTTCTTCGGCCCGCCCTTCGGAGGTCCGCCCTTCTT
>CEUV01008545.1_pt1 | contig 20051 bp, 16 predicted proteins | sample 356401 | NCBI WGS metagenome assembly CEUV01 (sample SAMEA2622710, study PRJEB7988) | marine metagenome | isolation source: saline water (ENVO:00002010), including
GAAGTCAATGACCCCAACATGCCAAACTCGGTACGTGAAAAGTGGCGTAAGATTGAGGCAACGCTTGCTAGAAGTTACTACTTGTATCCTTCAAAATGAGACCAGTCTAAACCTCACATTTAGATTCCAATGTGGTTAGTATTGAAGGCCTATCTGTAATACAAATCTCAGTATCAGATTTTTATGTTGTTTGAAATTTTGCGAAGAGTGGAATATATTCCTCTGAAAAAACCACTCAATAAAAACGCACATAGTACTATTGTCATCGACCATCCCCAAATGTTGGTTATCGCCCTAGTTTCACCATCACTAAGCATTAGAGATAGTGTTGTAGCAAGCCCTATTCCAATGGAGGTTTTGATACGGTTTTTTACATCCATCGAAAGAAGAGTGCCCACTTTAGACTGACTTGTAAGTAAGAACAATGCCCATATCGTTGTACCTATTGGCCAAACAACTGCTTTAGCACCTAGGCCACTGAAAGCGACTTCATTTTGTTCTAATTGGAAAGTAACAGCAATCAAGATAATTGCCCAAATTACAGAGAAACCCAGTGTTATCAATATTTGATTAATCGATTTATTTACCTCGCTTGAAAGTCCCTTTTCATCAGCGTTTTTCTCTTTTCCAGTGTCTTTGTCATTTGTACTCTCTGAGTTTTGATCAATAGTTTGAACAAATTCTTCAGCTTCTTCCAGATTTGTCTTTAACCGCTTGACTTCAATCTGTAGCGCGTTAATTTCATCCAAAATTTGTTGATGTTCAGTAACAGGAATTGTTACCATAGGTGGAAGTTTTTCATCATTGAAGATCTGCTTGTATTTCTCATCATCTTTTAGGGACTCGATGAATTCAGCCTTCTGTTTCTTGCGCGTTTCGATTACCTGTTCTTTTTTCTCTCCAATTTTCGCACTCATATCTGAAGCAAATTTTGCTGCAGAGCCTGCAGCTTTTTTTGATGTATCTGCGATGACCTTTCCAGACTTAATTGCGCCTGATTTTACACTTTCAATCGACTGGTCAATTTTTGACTTCAAGTCGCTTGGTTGAGTGGAGTCTTCATTAGACATGTACTCTCACCAATTATTCACACCAACTTGGAGATTTCGAAACATATTCGCTAGCATCCTCTGAATAAGAATTTGAATCTTTGATTAGTAGAATACAAGTATTTTCTACTTCGGAAGTAGAATCTTGACCGTCAATACTCAAAGCTATCCATTTAATCCACATGGCGTCTTCGTCACTGGAAAATTCTTGCTTCAAAGTTTGGATTACTTCGACAGAATCATCACCATCTCCAATTATCGAAGTTAATGTTAGAGTGTCGCCGTCGATTTCCCATTCTGCATCGTTACCTGTGCCGTCCTCGAAAGATCCATCCATATTGAAAGTGAATACCTGGCCATCAGATTTTGTCCAAGATCCTTCTATTGGGTGAGTTGATGCAGGGATTTGTAAAACCATGTAAATTACGAGTAATGCTACAATTGCTCCACAGATTGAATAGACCACTTTTTTGTTTTCCTTTACAGCTAGTTTAGTATTATCAAAAAGTACACCAGCTTTGAATAATGCCTTGTCCAAATTAAATGAAGTCTGAGGTGATTTTTCTGTATCATCTTTCTTTGAAGGAATAAATTCGAATCCTGGAGGTGGAGCCGGGTCTGGTTTTTTCCCATCTAGTGAAAATTCCGGAAAATATCTCTGAGTATGTTCAACAGCCTCTTCTTCGGAATAGCCTTGTTCAATCAAATCATCGTGGTAGGAAAGTGCCTCTGACATTCATTCACCTCAAGAATCGTTTTTGTTGTCACTTAATTCCAAGATTTCATCCAATGAGTGGCCATCATCTTCCATCTCTTCCTTTTTTCCATTTGGGTTTTCATCATCTTCTACGTTCCAGTGTAAGAATCCACTGAAGCCTAACATTCCCCACAAAAGAAGAGGAGGTGCCAGTTCAACATTTAGAGAAATACTGTAAATGAAAGGAGGTGCTAATTCTGCTTCGATATTGAAGCCGCCGCCTTCTGCAAGCATTTGTACAAATATTATCCACAAGAAAACGCTTGTTCCCAAGAAAGCAGTCATCCTTGCCAGAGATTTACCACTACTGAATAGATAAATGCTCAACAGCATTATTGCTGTCACCAAGCCATATGATGCAGCACTAAATTCATTTGAACCGTAGGATGTTTGATACATTGGAACCAATGCACCAAATAATGTGTGAGGGATTGCAACAATCAGCAACCAAATATTTGGGTTTAGTATACTTTTCAAATCAGTTTTCAAAATACGTTCAATCTTCTCGCCCATACTCTATGCCTCCTTTTCCACTTCTTTTTCGGATTCCTTCTTTTTAGCTCTCCAAAGGAATGTTATAGTCACGGCAGATGAGATTGCCAGCAATATGGCAATATCCTGAATGCTAATGGTGATGACCCCACTTTCTTTTGATTCAGAAGAATCGCTGTTTTCATCTCCCGGTTGAATAATTGTTACTCCAGAGTCAAGAGGCCTTGTGTCTAAAATGTCTATCACGCCATCACCATCATCGTCGCCATCCCTATTGTTGCCTACACCGTCTCCGTCAGTATCTTTCCATTCTGAGGAATCTTCTGGGAAATCATCCTCAGAATTTTTGTAACCATCTCCATCAATGTCCAAGTCAATAGTGTCCGGAAGTCCATCATTATCTTGGTCCGAGGTGTATGTTGAATTGTAAGGGAAGGCATCTTCAATATCAGGAATGCCATCGTTATCGTCATCTAAGTCAGCGTTGTTTCCAATTCCGTCTCCATCATTGTCTAGCCATTCTGATGCATTAAATTTGAATGCGTCGAGAATATCGACAACTCCATCGTTATCATCATCGATATCTGAGTTATCACCTTTGGAATCACCATCGAAATTGTACTGTTCCTGCGGGTCAAAGGGGAATGCATCTAATGTGTCATTAACACCATCATTATCATCGTCCGGGTCATTTTCATCAGCAATCCCATCTCCGTCATTATCTGCAATTACCTCGACATAATTGGTTTCAGAATCTTCACTATCAGGGGTTCCGTCATTGTCGTCATCCGGATCAGCATTATCTCCAATCCCATCTCCATCGTGATCAGCATGTTCAGTAGGATCTAATGGAAAAGCATCTTCAGAGTCGGTGTATCCATCCCCGTCATCATCAACATCAGCATTGTTGCCTAGGCCGTCATTATCGGTATCTAGGTACTCAGAAGCATCTAGTGGAAAAGCATCATCTTCGTCAGGAACTCCATCGTTATCGTCATCAGGATCGGCATTATTTCCTACACCATCATTGTCGCTATTGTATTGTTCTGAACTATCCTTTGGAAAAGCATCTTCCGAATCCGAAACGTTGTCTCCATCATCATCGTTGTCTGCGTTGTCCCCTATTCCATCGCCATCTGTATCTTCATGTTCGTTTTCATTGTAAGGAAAAGCATCTTCCTGATCTTCATAACCATCGTTATCATCATCATCATCAAGATCATCATCCTCTCCATCATTATCGTAATCAGAACCTGAGGATCCTCCGCCTGAGTTACCATTGCCATTGCTTCCTCCGCCCTGATTGTCGTCATTGTCATCACACTCGTGCTCATCATCATCATATTCTGATTCGCATCGAGGATCGTTGGCGCAACCTTGGGGGTTATCGTCATATTGTTCACAATAATCCTCGTCGTCATCGTCGTCGTCATCGTTGTCGTCATCATCGTCATCAATATCTTCACACTCATGCTCGTCATCATCGTCCTCATATTCAGATTCACACTGTGGGTCATTAGCACAACCTTGAGGGTCGTCGTCATATTGTTCACAGTAGTCATCACCATCTCTACCAGATGTATCGAAACTTTGGTCATCGATGCTCAACGATTTCATATCAGACGTATTTATTGGCGATAAAGCCATTATTATGATGAGAAGCCAAACGGCGAAAAGTCTGTTCTGCACAAACTGCGGTGAAGGCTCTCCATTTTAAGGGTGCCCTAAATCTTTTAGGGTGCCCTAAATTACCAAGTGGCATGCGCGGCATCGATGATTGTGCACAATGCGGCAATGCCCTCCAAAATACCTGGATAGTTTGCCCGTTTTGCGGCGCAGATAAATCGAACATTTTGGCTTCGAGCATCTCTATTACTGAATTGGCACAGAGATCCGCTTGTACAGGATGTAACAAAGATTGCTCGTCAAAAAAACTGAAGTCGAAATGCTGTGGTAAATTTAAGAAAAAGAAAAAGTATTGCAAAAGATGCCCAATATCTGCAGCTAGAGCAGAAGCAAGGAACCCATCCTTCACATTGTAATTTTTGTTTTGCGTAATAAAATGATTATCCAGTCCCGATGTATGGGACCACTATGGGAAGTCAATTACCCCAACATGCCAAACTCGGTACGTGAAAAGTGGCGCAAGATTGAGGATACTCTTGCTAAAAGTTACTACTTGTACCCACCCGATGACAACTGATTGAGCAAGGCTTACTTTTCCTCTGTTTAATTAATCGGCAAATGTCAAGAACGTTTCTCATTATCAAAATTCGGCCGATTTCGAAACCACGGTTCCATGAAGGGCTCACAGTCATACCCCAAGTCTTTTATCGCCTCAGCTGGCAGGGCAACTCCGACTTTGAATCGAATACCTGCACGTTGGAGTGCAGACGATATCGCCTCATTTTTACAGAAGCTCACCCATCATGAAAATTGTCAGATAAGTTGCTACTATCGACAACAATGCTCCCTGCAATAGTGGCTTGTTTTTTTTCAAACCGCCATAAATTGCAAGACTTATGGTGTATAATGCGCAAATCCCTAAGCTAATTACGAGGTAAAGAATGATCTCAAAGCTCCTAGGAGAGAAGACGGAAACCATTAGCCATAAACTGGTGATAAAAAGGATACTGGGTGAAAATATACTAAACAAAAATAGTAGAAATTTGGCTTTCAGGTCACTACTTTGAAAATCCCCGTTCCAGTCAAAATTATTACCGCAATGAGGGCAATCAAACAATCCTGATGCATCATCTTCTAACTCAACATCTTCTCCACAATGAGGACATTGAATTACTACCATGTTAGAACCAGCCATTGAATTGACATAAGGTTTGAGCAGTTTCCGATTCAAACGATTCCTCTTCCATACTCGTCAACAACAACGCTAACAATTGAAGTGGTGGCGTAAGTATAGGCTTCAGAAAAATGATGATTTCAACAATTACCGGGCATTCGTTTAAGGTGTATTCCAATTACTACTGTACATGAAATATGTTAGTTTACGGCTTTGTATAGTTTTCTTAGTCATTGCATTTTTGCCAATTTCACATGCATCAGTAGATGCTCAATCAGAAAAGAATTGGGAGATAAAAATCGATTATTCAGGCGAGTGGAGAGCCCTGGTTGAAAGTGATAATTCAGATAGAAGAGGGTACGGCTCTGAAACCATAACGACCTATGCAGCCACAGAATCTGCTACGGTTAGAAAGCTCGACGACAGCTCTAAGGAAATGTGTATCGAACTTTGGTCGAATGGTGAATTAGTTGATGATGACTGTACAAGTTCGGGATATGGTGAAATCGAAGTAGGAAAGTGCAAATCAAATTGTGGTGACCCTAGTGTTCCATTCAGTGAAATGCCTGGTTTCGGCTTGATAATCGCAACACTTGCACTAATCTGTTCCGCTGTTTACTTACGAAGTGGCAATCTGAATATACGAAATCAATGACCCAAATATACCCAACTCGGTACGTGAAAAGTGACGCAAAATTAAGTCTCAATCTTGCTTTGTTTCACTCATTGGTAAAGGCCAAGGCCTCTCTCCATTATCCCAATTTGACCAGTCTAGAACCCAAGGCTCCATGAAAGGCTCCAAGTCATATCCCAAGTCTTTCATCACCTCTGCTGGTGGGGCAACTCCACCTTTGAACCGAATACCTGCACGTAGAAGTGCAGAGGATTTGACCTCATTTTTTTGCTCAATCGTTTGTTGAAAGTAGTAGAACTTCTCATCGAATCCAACAATTTTCGAGCGTACAGTGGCCTTTCTAAACGGTGCGAGACGCTTTCTGTAACGGATTGTCGAGCCACCAATTACAAACGCATACTTGTTTTTTCTAACATACCTGAACAATCCAATCTTGAATGCAATATCGTATCTTGCAAGATCACAAAATACGAGATGGCGGCCATTGTTTACTTCTGGATAAACGTCGATATCGCCTAAGCCAGGACGGAAACTCCAATGATATTCCCGATTGATATCGAATGACTGTTTCTTGCGAAACAAGTTTCCAATTACCATCTTCAACAATCGATGGTAAGGGTACATGACCAATCACCGGTTTCGTAGGCTGAAAATCAGTAGTCGCCTTCAACTCTTGGAGCCAAGAAGTACTCGACGTGCCCTGCTCCGTCTGCGAAGTCAAAGGTCAATTTCAGAGGGAAGTTTTCACCGAATCTTAGGTTGACATTTTCAATGCCTTGGAAGATCTTTGCTAGTGGAGTTAGGTAGGTCAGGGAGTACTGAGAGCGTGCTGCTTCTTTGCAGTCAATTGCTTGTAGGTCATCCTTTGTGAAGTCTAAGTTCACAGAGTCTGTAGAACCCTTGACGTTGACCGTAAACGTGTCTTCAGTCAATGATAGGTTGACCAAATCTCCAACCAACTTTGCCGCTCTTAGTGCTTGGGCTAACTCTGAACCGCCGATTGTTACTCCGCATGGTAGTTCCAGAGAAGGAACGTTAGGAGGATTTAGGGTCGAGTTGTCAAGAGGCCTCAAGTTCAGGTCAATTCTTCCGATGTGGATTGTTGCCTGACCAGATTCGTCATTGTATGCCAATTCGACCATGTCACCTGCTCCTGCTACTGACAGGAACTGGTGCATCTTTCTCATTTCCAGACCAAGTTTTGTTTCATCGACTTCCCAGGTTTCGAAGGCCGCACTATCCACGTCCATCTTAATCATGGCAACGTGTGAAGGGTCTACAACCCTTACAGATAGTCCATCTTCTCCAAAGTCAAGTCTTGCCTCCTCAACTACGACACCAAGTGTTTCTACAATAGTTCGCATGAGTTCTTGTCGGGCTGTGACGTTCAACATGAGAGCACCCCTATGGCTCATTTGCGAATTGGGAGGCTTATGAACCTTCTAATCAGAAATAGGAAAAAACGCGCGAGTAGGGAGTGTATTTCGCCATCGAATATCGATGACAAGGTTTCATGAAGGTGTGTAAATTGGGAGTTTCATGGCAGATGTGAAACCACTGCTCAAGGAAGATGGTACACCTTACAAGGTAGCCGTTCTCATTCCAACAATCAACAATGCTGACGAATTGGACATCGTTCTAGAAAGACTCAGCAAACAAACCTATCCTGATTTCGAGATTGTGATTTCAGATTCCAAATCAAAAGACCACACAAAGCAGGTCTGTGAGAAGTACGGAGCAACATGGATTGATGACCCGTCACGCAATCGTGCAAATGCGTGTAACTTTGCCCTAGAACAGATGGACCACGACCTTGTCTTGTTCACCGATGATGACACCATTCCACCGCTTGATTGGGTCGAGAAACTAGTTCGCTGGTTCGAAGACCCGGAGGTTGGAGCGGTCGGTGGACCTAACTTCGCACCGGACGAAGACCCGTTTGGAGCAAAGTGTGCGGACGTCGCTTTCTGTACTAAATTCATGACTGCTGGAACACGATATGGTGCTCAGCCAAAAGGTAAATTGGTTCCAATCACCCACAACCCTGGAGTAAATTGCGCTCACAGAATGGCTAACCTAAGAGAGGTTGGATTCTTTGAGGATGGTTGCATTGGGGCAGAAGATGTGGTTCTAGATGCAAAGATTCAGCGTGCTGGACACAAGTTGTTCATCGACCCAGAGAACGTTATGCCTCACCGCAGACGCAGACCATTCAAGCCTTACATGAAGCAGATGAGAAACTACGGCTACACTCGAATGGTCGCAAACAAGCGCTGGCCTGAAATCGCAGAATGGTCGCATACAGCAATCGGATTCTTCCCTTGGATTGTAGTTGCAGCAGCGACTAGCGTAATTTTCGGAGCTGCAACTGGAGGGGCAGCAGCAGACACATGGTTCACCCTATCTGGAGAGTGGGACATCTCCCGAATCGCCTTCCACATTCCTGCTGGCTTAGGTGCCCTGTACATTGGCATCTGCTGGCTAGGTGCTGCGATTGGAACAAGTCCACATCGAAGCATTGGCACTGTATTCTTAGCTCCTCTATTCGTGTTCTTAGCACACTGGGCATACGGTGCTGGGGTCAACAAAGCATGGAAGGAAATCCGCAAGACCGGCGGAAGTGCTGGAGTCGGTGAACAAATCGACGATAGAATACGAACTGCTTGACTAGGTTTATCCGGACCCCGATTTAGGAATGCCCATGGGGCAAAGATTCAGAGATAGAATCGATGCTCCTGATGATACAAACGACGCTAGAGAAATCTGGATGTTAATCAGAAGTTGGTTGACCATTTTTCGAGTCTTACTGGTAATTGCGATAATCATCGTTGCAGAAATCTTCGAGGAGGTAACACTCTTCAACTTCTCTCTTTCTGTATGGGCAATAGTAGTCGGCTTCCCGCTATTCCTTCTCGTGTCAATGATTATCATTCAAGGTGACAAACGATTTGCTCCTGACTTGGAGGAGAAGCGACGTATTCGAATGAAGGATAGCTGATCAGCGCTGACCTGTCTGAATCTGCCACTGGCTTGCATAGACACCATTGTTCTCGATTAACGCCTCGTGAGTTCCTCTCTCAACAATCGCTCCATCAACCATCGAAATGATCTCTTCAGCACTGCGAATAGTGGAGAGTCTGTGTGCTACAGCGATTGTTGTTCTGCTACCGCCGCTTGCGATTAGGTTCTCTTGGATTCTCTTCTCTGTTTCAGCATCTAATGCACTTGATGCTTCATCAAGAACGAGTAGGCTAGGATTCTTCAGAAGTGCACGTGCTAGTGAAACTCTTGCTCTCTGCCCACCGGATAACTTGGTTCCTCTGTCTCCAACCATTGTCTCTAGACCGTCTTCGAAGTCGTTGACAAAGTCTGCCGCACCAGCCAATTCTAGCGCTCTCATTATCTCTTCATCATTTGATTCTCTGTTGTAAGCGACGTTCTGCTTTAGTGTACCGAAGAATAGGAATGGCTCTTGACTTACGAATCCCATTCCTGCACGGACAGAATCCAAGGTCAAGTCTTGGACGTCTATTCCGTTCACCATCACAGTTCCTTCTTGCGGCTCGTAGTACCTCATTAGCAACTTCAGGATGGTTGTTTTTCCTGCACCTGTGTGACCCATCACACCAAGGAATTCCCCGGCATTTACCTTGAACGATATTCCTGCTAGAACCTTGGTAGAGGTGCCTGGATATGTGAAGTGTACATTGTCAAATTCGATTGAAGTAATTGGACCATCCAATTCCTTTGCATCTTCTTTGTCGTTTATTGTAGGCTCTAGATCTACCAAAGCGAAGACCCTGCGAGCGCTCGCTTCACCCTTTTGCAACTGGTTAACCAACATTCCAAAGATGAACATAGGCATGGTCATTCTTGTTGAAATCAAAAGGAAGGTGACCAACTGACCAGTTGTGATGTCTCCGGACTTTGTTAGATATCCACCCACGGTCACAAGCAGACCAAACGCAATACCAGCGATTCCGTACAGTCCCGGGAGGAATCGGTTTCTGTCTTTGCTGGCACCGATTGCTTGGTCTCTGTATGCGGTTGATTCTTCGTCAACTCTGTTTGCTTCCCATTCCTGAGCGTTGTATGCTTGTACTACGGAAATACCGGAAATTACGTTCTCTAGAACCGCTGTGATGTCTCCTGTAGACTCTCTTTGTTGACGATATTTTCTCTGAACTCTAGTTGAGAAGAGATAGACTAGTGGAATGATTAGAAGTAGCGGAGCAAATAGTACAGCAGCTAGTTTCCAACTCATCAAAACCAGAATCAAAAACGCAGTACCGAACGTGACAATGATTCTAATTATCGAAGTAGAAGCATCGCTAATCACGTCTTCTAACTGATTCACGTCAGCCGATAAAACGCTCATCAGTTGACCTGTTTGTCGTAAATCATAGTACGATGCCTCCATGTCGATTAGCGACCTTGTAGCATCTAGACGCAAGTCGTGCTGAACCTTGTAACCTAGCGTCTGCCAACAGTATTCACTTATTCCTTGGAATACTGCTAAACTAGCGAAGCCTAAGAAAATCAGAAGACCGTAGCCGATTGCAAGATTGTCTGTGATAAGAGGGAATAGGCTGTTGTCTAGGAGGTCTCTCATACCTCCAAAGAATCCTTCAGTGTCATTGCCAGCGTAATAATCCACTGCGAATCCAATGAATACGAACGGAAGTAAATCAGCGAACCTAGCCATTCCGTTTGCCAGTATACCAGTTAGAGCACGCTTCTTGTACTGCAGACCGTAAGGTACAACCCGCCAAATTTGCTTACCGAGTACCTCTACCTTCGACGAATTCAACTCTTCTGGCGAGAGATGGTCGTATTGGGCTGAACGAGGATTTCCTGCTCCCATATTTGCCCGTTTAGTCCACAGATTATGAAGGTGCGTAATATCATAACATTCATCCCCTTCTGTGTACAAGAGAATAACATGCGCGCGGTTGCCCTAGTCGGATTGCTGATTTTATCCTCGTTTGGAACAGTTGCTGCATGGCAACCGCAGACCCAGAGTGGAGAAACAATCGGCTTATTGAATGGAAATGTAGATTCCATTCCAATCGACCAAATGCCACAAGTTCCTCAGTATGGATTCTGGATGCTAACTCGCGATTACCCTGTTCCCTCAACATGGGTACATGATTTGGCTGATGCTGGGGTCGAATGCTGGTCGTTCTTACCACAGTCTGCATTCCATTGTGAATTGAGCGGACACACACCTGCACAATTAGAAAAATTGGAGGTAAACGGCATGATCAAGATGCCGCCTTCCGCAAAATTACATCCAGACCTATTGCCTTCCCTTGAAGGTAAAATGACGTCATGGATGATGACCAAAGGATTCGGAATGGTCAGTGTCGTTCTCTCTGGAGATGAATTACCTGAAGACATTCATCACAGAGGAGACATTGAAGTGTTGTATCACAATTACAGATGGGCGACATTGGAGGTTAGAACAAGTGGAGTACATTGGTTATCTGAGCAATCTGAAGTTGAATGGATTGAACCCAAGTTTGAGAGAATCCTCTACAATGATGTCGCTGATGGTGTAATTGCAGCTGATGTTCTAAGAAATGCGACTCAGATGGCTGGAATCAATTCAGCTTGGAACGCATTGGACGGGACTGGAATAATCGTTGCAGTCTCTGATACTGGTCTTGACAACGGCGTGAATAATACTAACATGCACCCAGATTTCAAAGACCACATAGTTGGAATTCACTCCTACGGTATAAAAAACAGTGCACGCAGTTGGGTAAATGCACCTTACAATGACGGAGCATCTGACCTTGATTCGGGACACGGCACCCACGTTGCAGGTTCAGTACTAGGGGATGGTACCCAATCCTCCGGAGCGATCACTGGAATTGCTCCTGAAGCAAGATTGTACATGCAAGCGACTGAGGTTTACACAGATTGGACCACTGCTGCTGAGAATAATTTCGGTTATTCAGATGACTACACCCTGATGGGGATTCCCGATGACTTATCGACGATGTTCAACGATGCTGCTTCAAACGGCTCACACATTCACACAAATTCGTGGGGAGCTCCAGTAGCTGGACAATATAACACGAATGCAATGCAGGCTGACCATTCTGCAAGAAATCATAGTGGAATGTTGATTTTATTCGCTGCAGGGAATTCTGGAGTTGATTCCAATAGTAACGGCGAGATTGACGACGACAGCATCGGTTCGCCTGCAACATCAAAGAACGTTCTAACAGTGGGTGCTTCTGAAAATGATAGAGGGTCCCAAATTTCAAGCGAATGGGGACCATGGTTCGGTTATCCAACAGACCCAATCAATTCTGACAAGATTGCAAACAATACAGAAGGAATGGCTGCATTTTCAAGCCGTGGACCGGTAGATGATGGACGGTTGAAGCCTGACATCTCTGCCCCAGGTACGTTTATTCTTTCAACGAAAAGTAGGTCCACTACACAAACTGGCTGGCTAGCCCACTCCAACACTGACTACACATACATGGGAGGAACAAGTATGGCTACGCCTCTAACCGCAGGCGCAGCCGCTTTACTATACCAACACCTAGACGCCAATCTTGGTCACACCGACCCAACTAGTTCTCTACTCAAAGCGATTATTGCAGCAAGTGCTAGAGATATGGCTGGCCAGTATGGTTCTTCGACTAATGGTGCTGGAGAAGCAGCTCCAAACTATCACGAGGGTTGGGGACTTCTTGACTTGGACAGAGCAGTAAACACTTCTTGGGTTGACAATGAATCTGTAAATACCGGTGATTCAAGAGCATGGAAATTTACAGTTCCAAGCAGCGCTCCGGACCTAAAAATTGCAGTTGCTTGGACCGACCCAGCTAGCACACCTACCGCATCTGTGAATCTTGTCAATGACATCGACTTCGCTGTGAAAGACCCTAGTGGCAACTGGGTAGAATACGGAAATAACCTTGACAACCTGATTGGAACAACGATATCTAACCCTGCTGCTGGCCAATGGGAAATACACGTAAATGGAACAAACATTCCAACGGGACCGCAGCACTTCGCAATGGTAATCGATGCACCTTATTCGATGATCAACCTCTCTGCTGATGCTGATGGTGATGGATTCATCGACACACTCGATGATTGCCCGAACACTAGCGGCACCTCAACACAAGACAAAACCGGATGCCCCGATGGCGACGGCGATGGATGGTCAAACGTTGGTGACGAATTCCCTAACGAAGGAACGCAATGGGCTGACGCTGATAGTGACGGATTTGGAGACAACCCCGGTGGATTAAATCCTGATGCATGTACATCTGTTGTCGGAACTTCAAGTTCAGACAGGTACGGTTGTCCCGACAGTGATTCTGATTCATGGTCTGACCCCGATGGAGGTTGGACTGCAATACAAGGTGCTGACGCTTGTCCTTCTACATGGGGCAACTCTACACTTGACAGAAATGGTTGCCTGGATGGAGACGGAGATGGTCAATCAGACCTAAATGATGCTCTGCTAAATGATGATACTCAATGGCTGGACACTGATGGAGATGGATACTATGACAATGCCAATCCCGCAACCGATTGGGACGATTGCCCAACCGTCTGGGGCAACTCTACAGTTGACTTACAGGGCTGTTTAGATACTGATGGAGATGGTGTTTCAGATACAAACGACCCTTGGCCTAACGACCCAACAAGGTCTATTGATACCGACGGTGATGGCTTTGCAGACAGTGAAGATGATTGTCCAACCGTCTGGGGCAACTCTACTAAAATTGTCCAAGGCTGTCTAGATGCTGACGGCGATGGATGGACTGCCAATGATGATGCCTTCCCAAATGATGGCACACAATGGAATGACACGGATGGCGACGGATTTGGAGATGAGCCAACAGGCAATTTCGCCGACGATTGTCCAACAACGTTTGGAGATTCATGGCAAAATGGAACACTAGGTTGTCCTGATGCTGACAGTGATGGCTGGGCTGATTCCGAAGATAGTTTCGACGACGACCAGACTCAATGGAAGGATAGCGACGGCGACGGATTCGGAGACAATATTGGAGGGACTAATCCAGATAGTTGTCCAAGTGAGGCAGGAAATTCTACCCAAGGTGGAATACTAGGTTGCCCTGATGCAGATGGTGATGGCTGGGCAGACATTGCTGATGCTTTCCCAACTGATGACACTCAATATTCTGACCAAGATGGAGACGGATACGGTGATAACATAACTGGAAACAGCCCTGACAGTTGCCCGCTAATATATGGTAATTCAACCATTGACAGACTTGGCTGTGTTGACACTGATGGAGATGGTCATTCTGATTTGAACGATGATTTCCCTAATGACCCAACACGATATTTGGATACAGATAATGACGGCTATGACGATGCAGAAGACGACTGTCCAACTTCACCTGGAACATCGACCAACGGTGCCCTCGGTTGCTTTGATGCTGACCAAGATACGTGGGCAGATAGCAATGACTCATTCCCAATGGATGCTAGCCAATGGAATGATACCGACATGGACGGATATGGAGACAACGCTAGTGGAACAAATCCTGATGCTTGTCCGACTACCTTTGGAAACAGCACCTCGGGATTGTTAGGATGTTTGGACTCTGATGGAGATACTTGGGATGACGTCACAGACCAGTTCCCAAGCGATAAAACCGAATGGGCTGACAACGATTCAGATGGGTTTGGAAATAACATCGACTACTGCCCCGAAACACCAGGAAATGCTTCGAACGGTAGCATCGGATGTATCGACAGCGATGGAGATACATGGGCAGATAACAGCGATTTCCTGCCACAAGACCCTTCACAGTGGCTTGATACTGATGGAGATGGTTACGGAGACAACCTTGCAGGTACGGACGGAGATAATTGTCCAAATGATGAAGGCTATGCATTCCTAGACTTGATCGGTTGTCCTGACGATGACCAAGATGGTTGGTCGAACCAGGGCGATGCCTTCCCTGATAGGCGGACGCAGTACCAAGATACCGATGGTGACGGATTCGGTGACAACAACTCACCGGGAGCCGAGTTGGCAGACCATTGGCCGGATGACCCAACCAGAAACACTGCAGAGGTAATTCTGACCTGTGACCCTCAAGATTTCGAAATCGATATCGCTTTAGATTCGTCAATTCGCTTCGAGTGTTTTGTCACTAACCTAATTCAAAATGATCTAACCGTACGAGTTGAATGGAGAGCAATCAATGCAATTGATGCCGGAATTAGAACAGCTGTATTCGTTATACCACCTAATGAAACCAAACCGATTGCATTCACAGGTTACATCATTGAAAAAGGTCAGATAAACTCAGTAATCGAGGCTTCAGAGCCGGGAGCAGAATCGTCTATGGCATTCACTTCTCTCAATATCAAGGCGATTAACTCTCAAGATGGAGATAGTTTTGACGACCTCCTTGACAAGGCAAAAGAAGTCTCGCACCTGCAAGAGATAATCGCTGTAGGAGTGGCAATACTATTGGCGCTGTTCCTAGCCTTCAATGCGCGCCGTAATTCTCGAAAGAAGAAAGAGGAGAGAAGAAGGCACCTGCAGCAAAGAATGGCAAGTGTATTCACGATGGATGAAGGAAATCGGCCGGGCAGATTCCCACCAAATTAAGACCGAATTGGCTAAGAAGTGGACGTCCTCGGAGGGAATACGACGCGGATATGGTGAAGTGGTTATCACCTGAGGTTTCCAACCTCATGTCGTGGGTTCGATTCCCGCTATCCGCACTCTAAATCTGTAACCAACGAATGTGCGATAGCTAGTTCCAAATTGCTGTGCAAGTCGCTCCTCTCGCTATCAGCGCAATGGATTCAGTATGTCAGCTGGACATCTGGGTTTGTGGCCAGTTTGATCACTCCAGGCGGGCCACTCCAAGTGATTTTGTCATCTGCAACATTGAGCGCACCGTCGCCTTCGCTGTGTCCTAGTGTTGCTTTTACCGAAGCGAACAAACAATACAAAACAGCGTTATCAAATATTTTGTTTAGCATGTCTGAGACCATTGTAGAGTCTGAACCCATTTCATTGTTCAATTCGTCGATGTAGCCACCGTCGAGAAGTCTAGTTCCTGCCGCTGCGAAAAACACGCTAACGTCGTGGCCGTCATCGATTGCTCGTGCTGCACAAGCAATACCAACAATCGATTTCATTGTGTCGTTCCTTGGTTCTGATAGGAATTTCACGAAAACTCTCTTTCCCATGATTTGCGGAGAAATCGATACTGAATAATCACTTCATACATCTGAAGAAAAATAACAACTCTATTTAGTAAAAGAATTATTGAAAAATCTCGATGGGCCTCGATTACAACGAGTTAATTCTCGGTGACAAAACCGATGCCTTCCTCAGAAGATTGGCGATTAATTTAGCAATCATTGGGTTCTTACTACACCTCTTTGCGTGCGTTCTTTACAGATTTGAGTATCTCGATTTGTCAGATACAAACGACTTTTTTGATTCCTATCTGGACTCACTTTACACCCCATTCTCAATAATTCTAGCCTACGAAGTTTACGAGTTAATTAGAGCGATTCCAGAGTCATTCTCCAACTCGATTGGAAAGCAGTTCGAAGTCATCTCACTGCTTGTGGTTCGTGACATCTTCAAGAACTTGGCAGAAATTGATGATTCAAACGTCAACGCAGTAGACTCTGATGTTATCTTCATTGCAGTAGAAGCACTCGCTTTCACGATACTATTTGCAACCGCACTTTACTTCAGAAAAATGACCAATTCTTCTGGTGATTCAAGCAGAAGAGACCCCGCCATTCAGAGATTCATCAAGCAAAAGCAAACACTTGCATGCGCACTTGCGATGGTATACGTCCTTGTTGCCAGTTACTCATTCTTAACATGGACATTCGGATTCGTTGATGGGGATAATGACCTAAGCCGGACTGTGTTTTTCTTGGATTTCTTCACATGGCTAATAGTGTCTGATATCATAATATTACTATCTTCATACAAGCACATTACAGATTTCCTACAACTAGCAAGAAATACCGGATTCGTGCTCTCCACAGTAATCATCCGTGTAGGTATTGGAACACCTGGTTACACAGGAGCTGTTCTGTTCATACTATCCGCTGTTCTCGCAACATCAGTGCTTAGATTGAGCGTGCTAGATTGGACAAATTCAAACCCTGAAGAAGAATAAATTCCGTTTCGATGATTATTCGAATAGAACCTATTTATTCACAAATCTCGTTGATGCAAAGATAGTCAATCCTATTCCTACAACAAGCAATGCAGGCCAACCAAAGGAGATTATCGAAATTAATGCGATCAACGATACAATACCAACCCTTACTTTAACAACAGGGTCGCGGATATCTTGGTCAGAACTGAACCATGACCAAGGCCTCGCCAAAGCAATCAAGCCACATGGGAAAAGGAATAGTGAAGCCCACATGCTGAATTCAGCAGCAGAACCAAATGATTCACAAGTTTCGTCACAGGTCCCACCTGATCCCCCCAAACCGGAACCCATTCCTGAAAGAATCCATAAGGATCCCAAGATAATCATGAGGACAAACATCAGAACACTACCTGCAATGAAGAGGAAACCAACCATTTGCTCTGTATCACCTTCAGATTTTGCGATGATGAATTTCTCTCGTGCATATGACACAGGAGTTCCAACAATCGTTGAAGGCGCGACCGTGCTATGCGTATCTTTCACGAGCGAACCTGGGGTATTTTGGGAATTACTCGGAACTGCTAGGAAAACCGTCTGTTGGGACTTTGTTCCCACAGCAAATGCAAACCAAACGATTGAACCTAAGCAGGATAAAGCCGACATTAAATATGTACCACAAATCGAAAAACTATTTCCAGATTCGACAGTTTCGCCTTCTTCGTATTTCGCATCGACAGAGACATTCGCTACAACGTAAAACAGGAGTGCGAGGGCAAAGAGAATTGCGGGTCCGGCGAATTTCTTCCAGTCCATTCACTCCATGGAATACTACATCATGCTTCAATGATGCCCCGGTAATAATTCTAGAGGTGGTCACTTTGAAACCCATGCATTTCAAACGGTAGGCTATGTTGTTTTTATCATCACCATTAGGTGACCAAATAGTACAATCATTGGGACGACATAGATGTAGACTGAAATCGTTCCCTCATCTTCAGGAGTGTGCCCCTCAATCTCAACTTCGGATTTCTCTATTTTTATAATAAGTAATAATTGCACCTAGTATAGTCAAACCTACGAAAAAAAGGCAACCTAGCCAAGCAAAACCATAACCTAAGCACCCCAAGTCGCCGCCGTCACCATATCCACAACCGTCATTACTCGCATTTATTTCCAAGATAATGCCGCAAACGATTAAAAAAATTAGCATAAAACCAAGAATGCGCAAATCCTTGTAGCGCTCGTTCTCGTTTTTCCCCACAACCTATACTCAAGTCGATTAACCTTAACAATTCACCCGACACCCTTCCAAAACCCATGCGAAATACGTCATTAGGAACGGTACCCATTCAAACAAGGGCGTTACATAGGGCCCCCATTCAAAATTTCTGAATTATTCTTTCAATTCCCATCCGCACCATTCACACATGGCATGGCCTTCCCACTCCATACCACATTTTGGGCAATTCTCACCATCAAAAATTAAATCTTCATTTTCAGATTCCCCCTTGTCCAACAGTCTTTGTTTGAAATTAATGTTGTTGTCCTCCAACTTCTGTATAATCAGTTCAGTCAATTGTAATATGTCAAGAACGTGTCTTGTGACTAGTTTATTAGAAATCTTGTCTTCATGTAATATTTCGTTTCTAATGATCCTTGCTTCGTTACAGAATTTGCGTAATTCTTGAACATCAGAAAGTCCATGGCTGAATAAATCAACTAATATTTTTGCATCTGGGTCCTCTCCTGGCCTAACACTGATTTGAACATCGGCCTTAGAAAGAATTGGCCTCAAAATTCTATTTTCATTCCAAAGGATTTTTGCTTTTGATTCAAATCTAGCGAAAGCGTGTAACAGAGCATCATCAATATCTCCTCTTTTGACAGCCTCCTTCAGTTTCTTAATGCTACGAGTAGTTTCTTTACCGATGGACGGATACTCGCTGAGCACGATTTTCCTGTTGTTGAAAGCTGCGTAACTTGCCTTCAACTCTTCCACATTGCTTACTCCTCGCTGCTCGATTTCTTGAAGAACTTCAATTGTCTTTGCACCAGTCGTTTCGAATTTTTGAATTAAATCAACATCTAATGTATTGTAGTTAAGTGCTTTTTGTAAGTCATCCACTGATAAGGAAATGGAAGAAAGCACATCTGAAAGGAAAGACATGAAATCCTGTCGCACCATAATTTCAGCATCTTCATTATACCTTTTTTTTAGTTCACCTTCGCCCAATATCATTCCAATCAAAAATGGATACTTATCCCAATTTGATTCAAGATATTCGTGTTCCCACTTTTTATTATCATCAAATTTGGCTTCTTTTTCCATATGGAATCTAATTAGCTGAACTTGGTCTTCATCTGGCATATCTTCCAAATAACCATCACTCAGTTTTTGCAAAACAGAATGGCTATAATCAGCCATGATATTACAGAGTTCAATGAAAACAACATCACCTACAGATCTTAGATCTATACCTTCAGGTTCGATGTAATATTGTGCTAACCATGTCATTCCTGGTTTGTGTTGGTATTTCTTACGATAAAAATTTCCAAAACGGTTCTCAAGTCTCATTTGGAATTCGTGTTTAATTTCTTTTTTCTGATACAACATTTCTGGAAGCTGAAATTTTGTTAGCAAATCAGCAATTTGAGGGTAAAACTCGACAGGAACTAAATCATTGAAAGATGTTTTATGAACCAGTCCTTGACGAATTTCAAAAATTGATTTCTCCGTACCGTAAATCGTCTCGGATTCTCGAAAATTTTCGAAATCTTGGGTGTCAAATTCAATCACTGTATCTTTCGGCTCAAATCCCTTAGTGACGATGATTCTTACAGGTTTAGATTCATTAAATTCATTCGCAAGTTGTTTCAAAATAACAGACACCATTTGAGGGGACAGACTTACATCGTCTGCTATATCTTTTTGAGATAGGCCATTTCCTCTCAGGTACTTGATTCTCTTGATTTGGGCATCGGTTGCCATATCCAGTCCGAGGGGCAACCCCTACATAAATTATTGGAATTATTCCAATACAATTAGAATTATGCTGATATCCATGCCTGATTTTTGAGTATGAATGAGATAAAAGAAGGTTTTCAAAAGGGTCTATCCGAATACCCATGCGAACGCAATTACTGTTTGAATGGGCTTTGCGTG
>CEUV01045540.1_pt1 | contig 20047 bp, 21 predicted proteins | sample 356401 | NCBI WGS metagenome assembly CEUV01 (sample SAMEA2622710, study PRJEB7988) | marine metagenome | isolation source: saline water (ENVO:00002010), including
TGAGAGAACAGATCGATGTGGCGGCACCATAGAAACATGGTCCGAAGGGGAATGGTTGTGTGATGTTGCAGTGAATGCGGCTCGACCACATCCGGCATTCTGGAGGCTTGTTGAGGACCTTGGACTTGGAGATGCATTCGCCGAATCCAACCCTCAAGCAAAAAAACGTTGGCTGCTCATCAACAAGAAAAAAACACAATTATCTTGGATTACTGCTCTAAAAATGGGTCCAATACGCCTGTTTCGATCTCTCCGTTCGTCAACAGTGGGAAAGAAATCTGTTGCGCAAGTCTTCCCATCAGAGACAATCGCTGATGCGATGACGCTTGGAATTGTGAACGAGAGATCAGCCAACGTTGATGCTGATTTTCTGATGCCCTCCTTGACGAAGTTTGGTGATGAACCACCAATCAAATGGTCGAAAATCAAGAAGATGATGGCCGAGACTTATCCTCTGTTTCAACCAAGAAAAGGTTCAGTAGCATCTTTTTCTGGAGGTATGCAAACCTTGGTTGATGCACTTGTTCAACAACTGAATACGTTTGAGAATGTCAAATTCCACTTCAATCAAGACCTCAGCAAGCCTGAGGAGGTTGCTACAGAACATCATGTTCCAATCAGTTCTGTCATCTGGTGTGCTCCTCGAGACCGAACAAACCAGGAATTCACGTCACTGGACGTGTACGTTGCAGGTTACCATAACAATGCTGTGAGCGAAGTTCGGCGAGGCTATGGGACATTAATTCCGGATGAGGATATACCCATTAGTGGGATATTGCATGAAAGCGACGTCCATCCATCGCCTCGCGCCCCAGCAAATCATCGTCTCTTCAGAATCATGGCGCCATCGAGTCGTTCGAGTAGCGAAGAAGCAGTTCGCACCTGCCTCAAACAAATACTCACACATTCTGAACCTGTGATATTCAAAAAAATTGGAACGAGAAAAATCCCAATCTATGCACCAGGCTACATGAGCAACCTCGACATAAACAAAGAATTTACTCGAGCAGGGTGGTTTTTCAGTGGTGTTTCCGTCACCCACGTTATTGCTGAAGCAGAGCGAATTGCTGACTTGTTCTAAGCCGTTAATGGATCAAGACGCTTTCTTACAAGAGATTCAAGGCCGTCAATCCATTGGTCATCGTCGTTAAGGCACTTTACCACAGTCAACTCTTCTCCACCCATCTCAAGAAAGTCTTCACGTAGTTCAATATCGAGTTCCTCGAGGGTTTCAAGACCGTCTGCTAAGAATGCGGGTGCTACAACGACGATGTTCTTGATTCCACGTTTTACCAGTTCTTCTACTTTTGAGGTGGTGGCAGGCTCAAGCCACTTGACTGGACCAAGTCTGCTTTGGTAACTCATTGACCACTGTTCATCCGTTAGTCCCAGTCTTTCAACCACTGCATGGGTTGTTTCACTGCAATGTCGGCCATAGCACAGAGCGTTCGCATCACAAGCAATTTCACAGCAATTCGCCACCTTTTGACAGTGCTTTTTGGTTGCATCAATTCTCTTCACATGGGAAATGGGCAATCCATGATATGAGAACAAAAGGTGCGTATTTTCGCTGAGATGGGGACGAATGGACTCAGCGAGAGGATCAACAAATTCATTCTCAGTTTCAAAGTGACCGAGTTCCAAAATATCTGGAGTCCATTTCATAGCATTGAGTTCGTTAAACGCATGCTTAACGGATGATTCTGTCGTAGCCTGAGCATAGTGCGGAAACAGCGGTGCGAGTAGGACACGAGTCACTCCCTGCTGTTTGAGTGATTCCAAGGCAGAACGTATGCTTGGATTGCCATATCGCATTCCCACCACACATGGAGTTTCCTCCATTTTTACTTGGAGTTTGTCGCAAATTCTCTGTGTATAAACACGAAGCGGGGAGCCTCCTTCCATCCAGATGCTTTTGTAGCGAGGTGCAATTTTCTTAGGTCGGGTTCGGAGAATAATCCCTCGAACGAGAAGATGACGCAATGGGGCAGGAATATCAATGACATCGGGGTCGAGGAGAAATTCCCGCAAATACGTTTTGACTGATGCAACTGTGGGTTCGTCAGGAGTCCCAACATTCATGAGCAGAACGCCATCTCGTCCCATGTACGATTGTCGAAAACTTACAATGTAAACTTATGTTTGTGTTGTAATGATTGCGGAGATTCTTGCAGGTCACCACATTGGTTGCAAACGGTCGTGCATTGACGCAAGAGGCTGAGGGCGTCAAGCACCACAGCTCAAACAATCATCAGGACTGTCAAGGCTGCAAGCGATTTCTTCCATGGTGGTCAATTCAGCTCGCTCAGCAAGACCGTTGACCGTTGGGTCGTTCTTTGCCTTGCTTTCAACTGTGAATTGGATGGCATCTGCTGCAGCCTTGGTACGTAGGTAGTACATACCTGTCTTGAGACCGGACTTCCATCCATAGAAGTGCATCGAACTAACCTTCGCAGCGTTAGCATCGATCATGTGGATGTTCATCGATTGGCTTTGGTCGATGTAGGCTCCACGGTCTGCAGCCATGTCGAGAACGTGCTTTTGCTTGATTTCCCAAGTGGTCTTGTACAAGTCCTTGATATTGTCAGGAATGCCTGCAATGGCTTGGATGGAACCCTTGTGACGTAGAATCTCGTCCTTCAATTCCATGCTCCAAAGTCCTGCAGCGATGAGATCGTTGACCAAGTGCTTGTTGAGAACGATGAACTCACCAGAGAGGGTCCGACGAACGTAGAGGTTGGAAGTGAATGCTTCGAAGCATTCGTTGTTTCCGAGAATTTGTGATGTGGATGCAGTTGGCATTGGAGCAACAAGGAGCGAGTTGCGCATTCCCTTCTCCATGATTTCAGCCTTGAGTGAATCCCAATCCCAGCGTCCGGAGTGCTCGTTCATACCCCAAAGGTCGAATTGGAGAATTCCTTGGGATGCAGGTGAACCTTCGAAGGTTGAATATGAACCATCAACGACGGCAGCATCCTTTGAAGCGGTGCAAGCGGCGAAGTAAATCGTTTCGAAAATCTCCTTGTTGAGCGCACGTGCTTCTGGACTATCGAATGCCATACCAAGCATTGCGAACGTGTCTGCAAGACCTTGAACACCGAGACCGATTGGTCGGTGGCGCATGTTGGAGTTGCGAGCTTCTTCTACAGGGTAGTAGTTGACATCAATGACTCTGTTGAGATTACCAGTAGCATGGTATGTGACATCGAACAGAAGATCGTGATTGAACGAACCGTTCTCAACATACTTTGGTAGAGCGATGGAAGCGAGGTTGCAAACAGCTACTTCATCAGCGGATGTGTATTCCATAATCTCTGTACAAAGGTTGGATGAACGGATGGTTCCCAAGTTCTTTTGGTTGGACTTGAGGTTCGCAGCATCCTTGTAGAGCATGTAAGGCGTTCCTGTTTCGATTTGCGCCTCAACAATCTTGTCCCAAACTTCTCGAGCAGGAACGGTCTTGCGAGCCAAGCCTTGTGCTTCATAGGAATGATACAATTCCTTGAACTCCTCACCATAAGCGTCTTGCAAACCTGGGCATTCATTCGGACAGAAGAAGGACCAATCAGCATTATCTTGCACACGTTCCATGAACAAATCAGGTGTCCAGAGAGCGTAGAACAAATCACGAGCACGCATTTCTTCCTTACCGTGGTTCTTGCGCAGGTCAAGGAACTCAATGAGATCGGGGTGCCATGGTTCGAGATAGATTGCAATCGAACCCTTGCGCTTTCCACCGCCTTGGTCGACGTATCGTGCTGTATCGTTGAAAACACGGAGCATTGGAACAATTCCGTTGGAGGTTCCATTGGTCCCCTTGATGTACGATCCCTTTGCACGGATGTGATGAATGGACAAACCAATTCCACCAGCAGACTTTGAGATCAGTGCACACTGCTTGAGTGTGTCATAGATGCCGTGCAAAGAATCGTCCTGCATGGTCAAGAGGAAGCACGATGACATCTGAGGCATTGGCGTTCCCGAGTTGAAAAGTGTCGGCGTCGCGTGGGTAAAGTAACCGTTTGACATCAAGTCGTAGGTTCGTAGCGCTTTTTCGATATCGCCATGGTGAATACCGACTGCAACACGCATAAGCATGTGCTGTGGTCGTTCTGCAACCTCTCCATCGAGTCGGAGAAGATAGGAGCGCTCAAGGGTCTTGAAGCCAAAATAATCGTAATTGAAATCTCGGTTGTAATCGATGTGATTGTTCAGAACCTCAGCGTTCGCCATGATAATGTCATAGACTTCTTCAGAAATCAATGGAGCATGTTTCTTTGATTCTGGATCGATGTATTCTCGCAAATCGGTAATAACATCGGTGAAGACATCCTTCGTAGACCGGTGCAAATCGTCGACACAAATTCGAGCAGCGAGCTTACTGTAATCAGGGTGATGCGAAACCAATGAGGCAGCGGTTTCAGCAGCAAGTTGATCAAGTTCGCGAGTGGTGACACCATCGTAGAGTCCTTCGATGGTCAATTTTGTGAGGTTTGCTGGATCGACCCAATTTGGATCGAGTCCTTCTGCTAAACGTCGTAGTTTGTCCAAAATCGCATCGAAGCGTACGTCCTCTCTTTCGCCTTTCCTATTTACAACTTGCATGGTCATTTTGCCTCATCTCCTGCTCGTTTCGGTGCGTGCGTATCTCCCTTTGTTCGCGGTCGGTTCAAAAGTCTTCGTCCATAGAAAACCGCTGTTGGACACTTCCGAGGGAAGCTCCGTCCATGACACCGGACTTCTGGTATTCGCCAACTCGCTTTTCGAAGAAGTTGGTCTTGCCTTGCATGGAGATCATCTCCATCCATGGGAATGGATTGCTGACATCGTATAATTTGGAAGCACCAAGAGAAATCAAAAGTCGATCAGCAACGAATTGAATATATTGTTTCATCAATTCTTCATTCATTCCAATAAGGTTGACTGGAAGAGCACTCGTAACAAATTCAATCTCGATTTCAACCGCTTCAGCGATAATACGATGAATAATGTTCTCAGGAGTTGGGCGCTCAAGTTTGCTGTGCAATAAGCAAGCAAAGTCGCAATGTAGGCCTTCGTCTCGACTGATCAACTCATTGGAAAAGGTCAGTCCTGGCATCAAACCACGCTTCTTGAGCCAGAAGATTGCACAGAATGAGCCAGAGAAGAAAATACCTTCAACCGCTGCAAAGGCAACCAATCGTTCGGCAAATGAACCTCGCTTTCGAGACAACCATCGAAGAGCCCAGTCACCCTTTCGCTTGACAGAAGGTACTGTTTCTAGCGCCTTAAACAAGTGGTTCTTTTCGTTGGAGTCCTTAATGTAGGTGTCAATAAGAAGCGAATAGGTTTCAGCATGGATGTTCTCCATCATGATCTGGAAACCATAGAATGCACGTGCTTCCGCCCAGCATACTTCATTTGCGAAGTTTACAACAAGATTCTCGTTGACAATACCGTCACTTGCAGCAAAGAAGGCAAGGACGTGCTTGAGGAAATGTTGCTCATCTTTGTTGAGTTGTTCCCAATCTTTCATGTCCTCAGCAAGGTCAATCTCCTCAGCAGTCCAGAATGATGCTGCATGTTGTTTGTACATGGCCCATACCTCATCCTGCTCAATTGGGAAAAGGACAAAGCGATCAAGATTTTCTTGAAGCATTGGTTCGATGTGTTCTCGCGATAGATCAATCTCAATTCCGTCATCATTTCGGTTATGCTCGATTACCATATTGTCACCTTCTACCAACGCGCTGGAGTTTATCCTCCATCCGAGATGGCACATAAATATGTGCATGTCCGAGGAAGATAAATGCGTGTTTTCAAAGGACATTAGAACAGGGGACTGCGCCAATAAATGCTTGGGAACGACCGATTTCTATAAGAACCGATTTTCCAAAATTGATTTGTGATATTTTTGAGCCGAATTCTACCTTGATTTCCACTGGAATTTCATCAAAGACTCCATGAACCACCGAGCCAAGGCAAAACCATGCGAAACGAGATTCAGGTGAAATTTGCAAAACTGGATGCAGCGGCTCAACTTCCAACACAAGGAAGCGCACAAGCTGCAGGATGGGATTTGTATGCTCTTGAAGAAACGATTGTACCGAAAGGCGCATCGGTCATGATACCAACTGGATTGGCATGTGCGATTCCAGAAGGTTGGGAGGGGCAGATACGATGCCGATCCTCGCTTGGAAAGAAAGGCATGATCCTTCCAAACGGCGTTGGAACCATTGATTCAGACTATCGTGGTGAACTGAAGGTACTCGCCACTTGGATTGGTGAAGGCGATACATTTACTGTGGGCAAAGGCGAACGTGTTGCACAAATGTTGTTCGCTCCGGTACCGTTGGTACACATCGAAGAAGTTGATTTCAGTGATTTGGAGTCTACTGAACGCGGCGTTGGTGGATTCGGTTCATCTGGACAATACTGAGGAACGAACATGCAATCCGTTGACGTGCGCATTCTTGGCATCGTGGAATACACCGATGCACTCGAAATGATGTCAACATTGCAACAACAACGAATCAATGACGACATCCCAGATACACTTCTCTTTTTGGAACATCCAGAAATTGTTACGGTTGGGCCAAGAGCAAGAAACGATGGAGTTGCACCTCCATCGGATTATCCCAGCCACCCTGTCGATCGTGGCGGTGGCCTAACATGGCATGGACCTGGCCAATTGGTCGTGTATCCGATCATTCATTGGAACAAAGATGACGAGAAATCTGTAGCAGACATCATTTCCAAAATCGAAACATGGGTGATAGCATCTTTGGAAGCACTTGCAATAACAGGATACAGAGATGAGAGAATGCAAGGTGTTTGGGTGGACGGCAAGAAGATTTGCAGCATTGGACTCTCATTCTTGCGATGGGTCAGCCGTCATGGATTTACCATCAACTACGATACGCCAAAAGGACGGGTTGAGAATCTTGCAGGATGTGGATTACGTGAATCGACAACGACGTCGTTGAAGCAATTGGGCTATGCAATCGAAAAAACACAACTTGAACGTGCACTCGTCAAGCAAATGCAACAGCATTTGCAACGAAAACAAGCGTGAGGAAATAAACAACTGCATATATGAGAATGCGTCCAATTTGAATCATGGGCGAGGTCGTTCTCGGTATTTCCGGTGCAAGTGGAGCCATCTACGGCGTTCGGCTTGCACAAGTTCTGAACGAACTTGGAATTGGGATTCGGCTTGTTGTGAGCGATTCTGGACGCATTACACTGAAGCATGAGTGCGATACAACTCCAGAAGAACTCGCTGAATCAACCGGTGCACTCCTCGAAGAACAAGCCAACATTGGCGCCAAATCTGCCTCGGGATCTGCTCCAATCGATGCCGTTGTCATCTGTCCTTGTTCAGGTACAACACTCGGAAAACTCGCAGCCGGGATTGGTGACAATCTCATCACACGATCTGCAATCGTTGCCATGAAGGAGCGTAGGAAACTCATCATCGTTCCACGAGAAGCGCCTTATGCTACCGTTCATCTCGAAAACATGGCAAAACTCTCTGCATGGGGCACAGTCGTCATCCCAGCATCACCTGGTTTCTACAACCATCCGACGTCAATCGATGACATGGTTGACTTTGTTGTGGCTCGAATTCTTGACCAGATTGGCCTTGAACATACCATCGGCAAACGATGGACGGGTGAAGAACTCGACGATTGAGATGCATCGAGGCAACGGGTTCAAATGAGCAAAGCATTTGATGGTGGTATGAGCGATGACGTTTCGCTTGAATCCTTGACTGTGAATCAGCTCAAAGCAATGCTCGATGAGAAGGGTTTACCCAAATCAGGAAAAAAAGCCGATCTTATTCAACGATTGAATGCGACCAACGAAGAGAAAACCATCGAACTGGGAACCTCAATATGGACAAGAAATGTCATTGGACAATTCAATCTAGCACAAACAGTCGGCTCCATTGCAGCGGTTTTACTCTTGACACTCGTCATCTTGAATCCTCAAATTCTTGGTTTTGGCGAGGATGAACCCATCTATCAACCAATTGGGTTCGACGCTGAAAAGACTCGATGGTATGCCCAAGAACTCGTGAACTTAGGTCATCCTGAATGGGAAGGACGTATGTCAGGAAGCGCTGAAGAGGCTGCTGGAGCACAAATGATTCTCGACAACCTCACTGAGATGGGCTATTCGCCACAATTGAACACCTATCCTGTACCGATGTTTGCGATCAACAGCGCACCGATTGTCTCCATGTGCATTCCTCCTGCTGATGGAATCTTTGGTGGCATCGTAAGCGGGGCTGCCTGCAACAGTGGCGTTGGTGCAATCACAGAATTTGAACATCGAACAGAATTTGTTCTGCAAGGATATTCAGGCTCAGCAGATATTCAATTTGGTCAAGAGATGGAATTGATCGACCTTGGTGACGGGACAGACGATGGCTTGTGGGGCGCGGCCACTGGAAAAGTTGGCATTGTTCGAGGCGGGAACAGCGTCGATGGAAATACTGGAATCTACATCAAAGCAGCAGAATTTAGTTTAGCAGGAATCTTCCGAATTAACAATCAATCCAATTGTGGTCAAATCGTATCCGACGATTGTATTCCTATTTTCAAATCGATTCGAGTCGATGAGATGAAAGCAGCAAACAGTGGTTCTATTCCAGAAAATATCCCGTTCATTGCCGTTTCAAACAATACTGGAAATCAAATGCTTGATTTAGCATCCCAAGGAGCATACCTTCGTCTGTTTTCGGACGTTGATAATGCAGGCGACCTATCGGTCAGTGTCCCTTGCGGAACGTTGTATGGAAAGAGCGACGATTTGATCATCGTCGGTGCTCATCATGATACGGTGTACCATGCACAAGGAGCTGTCGATGATACATCAGGAACTGCTACCGTGCTGGAAATGGCCCGCCAAATCGCTATGGTTGCAAATGAAAGTGGCGAGCCTGAATACACGATTCGATTTTGCACATGGGGTGGAGAAGAGGAAGGTTTGTGGGGAAGCAAAGCTTACGTTGGCGCAAATGCTGACGAACTCGCTCGAAATCTTCGTCTTTACATCAACCTCGACATGAACCATGTGGACATTGACATCGCAAATAGAGGTAATTCTCTTCGCTTCTTCTCGAATTCCAAAGAAGACATCAATGCCATGAAAGACATTTTTGATGTCCTCGAGGATGAGCGTCCAGATCTTTTCCCGAAATATTCTGTCTCGACTGGCCTCTTATTGGGCGAGAAAGGTGAACCAGATGGGATGCCATACAATTCAGACCACGGGCCATTTGTGTACGATCTCCCCGATGGCGTCACAGGTAATGCATTGACTTGTTATGGCTCAGGTTCTTGGGAGTATCACTCCTATGCAGATACAATGGACCGCTTCAATGAGGAATCATTGGGCGTCTCCGTCATCGCCTATGGGACCTACATCCGACACCTTGGATGGCCCGTCTTTGCATGAGCGTTGAGTTCAAGAAGGCGTTGCGAGTCGGCAGGTTATGGTAAAACCAAGCGCACACGCTTCACACATTTTGGTGGCTTCAAAATCCGAGGCGGTTCAAATTTCAGAAAAGATTGGAAAGCTCAAGGATTTTCAGAAATTTGCGCGAAAGAAATCCACCTGCCCATCTTCCCAACGTGGCGGTGACCTTGGTTGGTTCCGTAAAGGCAACATGGTCCGTGAATTTGAGGAGGCAGTCTGGAGTACACCACTCAAGACAGTCTCATCACCGGTCAAAACTCAATTCGGGTATCATCTGATCTGGGTTCATGAGCGCGATGAGGAGTGATCACTTTGCCAATCTCGGTTGGACTTGATGACTATCTTGTTCATGGCATTCATGGCTATTTTGACGAAGAGCATGAGCGTGCACAACCGTTCAACATCTCGATTCGAGTTGACCTTTCAGGACCCATTGAAGATGGTCAACTCGGAACCACGTTGGATTATGCACAACTGCAATCTGCCATTGATGCCATCGTTCTTGATTCTCCACCAATTCGACTACTGGAATCGATGGCGGTACAAATATCTGAAATTATTCAACAATCAAGCAATGTTGAAACAATCTTCATCAGAATTGAGAAGCCTGAAGCGCCTCTTCCGCATCCGGGTGGATTGCCTTTTATCGAATACACGTGGAATCGTTGAATCTTTACAACAAATATGCGAGCATTCAAAGGCCTTGGGTTTCAAGGCGATGCATGGATTCACCCAAGCGTGTGTTTGTTCCATCCGTCCTTGAAGCGGATGGGAACGCGATTGGCCTAGGTTGTTTCAGTACTGAACAAATCGCCTGGGAGGTCATGAAGACCTTTCTTGGCAAAAGTGAGCAAATGAACCTCCAACAGGCGACCATAATCGCTTGGGACGTTGATGTCGTTGGTGAGGATGGGATGACCGTTCTCTCCACACTTGAAGGAAAAATCTGTCCCGTCTGTCAACGACGAACCTTTTGGGTGGACTTGGAACACCTCTCTGCACTTTGCTATGGTTCACAATGTTCAGCTTGGATTGAACAGAGTACAGTCGACCCCGAGATTATCGATTGTGGCTGGCCACCACTTCGATTCTTGAAACAAGTCAAAGAGATCGAAGAAGCGTACAATGAACTGCGAACGATTGGTGCGGATGTCCTCGCAGCTACCGATGAACATCCAGATACTGTAACACAAGCGATGTATGCATCATCCAATCAGCAAACTGAATGATTACATCTCTTCAATTGGCGTAATTCCAAGTCCTTCAAGACCAGTGCGCATCAAGTTTCGAGCCATTTCGCTGATTGCATAAGCGAATCCATCAACTTGACCATCGCGTACAACGGGACAATCACGATAGAAGCCATTGTACGAAGTTGCAAGTTCAAGCATGTGAAGAGCAAAGAGATGTGCTTTTTGTTCACGAACCGAGCGTTCGAGCACATCGTTGTGCGTGCACATGAGACGAAGCAAGGCAACCAATCCTTCAGGCATAGCATCCACACTTGGTCGTGTGACGGGTGTTGAAGGAAGGTCGCTGGCACGCTTCGCAATTGAACACGCACGAGTATGTGCATACATGATGAATGGTGCAGATCCTGCCTCAAAGGCAAGTGCTTCTTCCCATCGGAACGTGAACCCTTTTTCTGGACTGACTTTGATGATGTTGAACCGAACTGCTGCAGTTCCAACCGCTTCAGCGATGAGAGAAACCTTCGCATCATCGTATTCCGGTCGCAATTCTCGAACAACTGCGGAGGCTTGTGCATGTGCTTCCTCGAGAAGGTCGTCCATGAAGACAACATTGCCTTGACGTGTACTCATCTTGCCTTCAGGCAGTTTGATGAAGGAATAAAACAGGACTTCAGGACGCTGTTGGCCAAGTTCTTCAAGCGTGAGGCCTACCTGCTTGGCTTGCAATTTGTGATCTTCACCAAGCACGTTGACAAGACGATTTGATTCGCCCCATTTCCACATGTGGTACGCAACGTCTCGAGTCGCATAAAGACTTGAACCATCACCTCTTCTATAGAAGAATTCAGTCTTTCCTTTCAGACCACGTTGACCAAGATCGAGGAAACCAGCACCGTTGTCGGCTGTACCTGCAATGTCCAACGCATCCAATGTTTCCATCAATTCTGCAACGGTTCCATCAACAACAAATCTCGATTCTTTGGTGAAAGTGTCATAGGATATCCCAAGACGTGAAAGCGTTGCAAGCATCCCGTCCAGCACAGGCGTATATGCGGACTCAAAGGATTCCAACACAGCAACATCGCCATGTTCACTGGCATGGACGAGCGCTCCAATGTCTTGCTCGATCTGCGCTTTTCGATCCTCATCAGCATCCTTTCGCAACACTTGCGCAGCTTGATACCATCGGACACGCTGATGATCTGCCTTCGTTAACCATCGCTCTGAAGGCGGTTCTCGCTCAGAAAGGAGTTCATTCACATCATCTTCACTGAGATTGTCAAGGGCCCAGGCAAGGACACCGACCTGTTTCCCCATATCATCAACATAGTATTCTGCACGGACATCATTACCATGCAGACGATTGAGGCGAACCAACGTATCGCCTAAGATGGCGTTACGTGCACGTCCAACGTGGAAAGGACCGTTTGGATTTGCAGAAGTGTGTTCAATCAGAACTTGTTCTTCAGTCTTACCCGTATTCTCAAGCGCATTTCCAACATGAATCTGTCCTGAAAGGACCGTGTCTGCGAGCCATTCCGGGTTGGCGATGAAATTCAGATACCCATTCATCGAAGTGACATCGAGTAAGGCATCAATGTCTGGGAACGAAGCTGCGAGTTCATCAGCAATCGCTTGTGGGGCCATCTTCAACATTGAAGCAAATGGAAAGCAAGGCAAGGTCAAATCACCTTGACTCGCTTCTCGACTCGGCTGCAACATCGATGCCCAAGTGGATTTTTCGAGACCTTTCTTGGAGAGAAGATCCGCAAGATGTGAAGAAATGACGGTTTCAAGTACTCTCAATTCAACACCTCACATCATTGGATAACGAAGGATTGCAGCGAGGCCGCCAAAACCATGTGCAAGTTGTGCACCTTCTTCAGTATCGATTGAAATGAACGCAATTTCACTGTTTGATTTTGCAGCCATTTCACTGAGAACATCGATCAACGAGATGTTGGATAGTTCCTTATGTGAGTCGTTACTTACTCCACATGAAGGGCATTCTGGAAGTTCCTCGGTCCGAGCAACCGATGCAGTCCACGTATGACCGCAGCCTCCGCATTCGATTTCCACTGAATTCTTTCGCATATTCTCAGAGATGAGGAGTGTATCGACTGCACCCTGTTCAAGCGCCTGACGTAGCATCATCTCACCGTAGGTTGCTCGTGGCTGAGGTTTGATCAATTCAGCTAGGAATCGATTCATGATTTGCCGCTCAGCATCCAATTCAATCTCACCCATCAATGCACCCGCATTATCGACAAGTTCACGAACGCCAGATTCGTTGGAATAACCAACATCGAAATGCGTCTTAGCAATTTTTTTAGCAATTTCATGATGGAAGTAATCATTGCGAACAACATAGTCCTTGGTTGCCCCTGGCCCACCGATAATGATGGCCTGAATGTTTTCGAGATTCGGAAGCCAATAGGAACATGCGTGTTCAGTCGCTCGCTTAAAGAAATTATGAGCCGCTTCTTCGATCAATCGCTCAAAACGTTGGGCAGACTGACCTCCTTGTCGGTGTTTGCCCATAATGTTGGAAACGAGATGCTCCTGAACGTGAATCCGTTTTCCTGAGGCGATACCATACGCTGCTTCAGAACGATCGATGACAAACAAACCATAGGACCGCTTATCGACGAGCATATCCTCAAGTTGCGTTAATTCGAACGTTGAGTCGCATCGATAACGGAATGAAAGCAATTCCTGAGGAGGATCATCGATGACGACGGTTGTTTGCCGTGTCTTATTATTACCAACAATAATCGCCCCTGTAAACAGAGCAATGCCTCGCTCTCCGGGTGTTTTGAAACGAGAGAGCGACGATATTGCTGATTCAATCGCCCCTTGTACATTCTTTCGAGTGGACTTGGACTTGATGTTGGCTGCCTGCCCATGCTCATTTTGAAGCAATGAACGAGCATCACTAATTTGTCGGTCTGGCGGAATAATAACCGTGACGAGTTCAGTACCAAACCCCTTCATTTCTCGCAGGTCCTCAAGCGCAAGTTTGAGGCGAAGCCGACGCGTTGCGAGTTCACCATCATCTGACACGTTTCGACCCCCTGTCTGTTGGGGTCGGACCAAGGGTTTTCAACTCTCGCCTTGAATTTCGTAGGACAAGCCATAAGAAACGCCTTGTCGAGGCGTTTCTATGGTCGCACCAGCCATCATCGCATTGGGAGGCTCGCTCCTCTATGGCGACCATGATGTCAAGACATGGCTCGGTCAACTTCGACAGACCATTGTTCATCTCGAAGGGAATGGACGCAAAATCGGTTTGGTCATTGGCGGGGGAAAACCTGCACGAGATGGGATTCAACTGGCAGAACATCTTGTCAAAGACCGATATCAACTCGATGAAATCGGCATTGCTGCAACACGGTTGAATGCAACAATCCTTCAAACGATGTTGGCAGAAATCGGCTGCAACGTAGCGGATGTTGTTCCAACAAGTACCGATACTGCTGCTACACTCTTCGAACGATTTGATGTTGTTGTGATGGGCGGGACCAAACCAGGCCATACCACCGATGCGGTGAGTGTAGCCTTCGCTCGGGATTCAGGTGCTGCAAATGTCATCATTGCAACCAATGTATCGCACGTATACACAGCAGATCCCCGTACCAATGATGACGCTGAGCCGATTGACATGCTCACGCTTTCAGAACTTCAAGAGATTACAGGGAAAGAGGCTCTTGATCCTGGTCAAAGCGCTGCAGTTGACCCTATTGCCGTTCAATGGGCAATTGAATGCGGGTTGAGAATTGGCGTGCTCGATGGTCGAGATATCCGTCGAATTGAAGATGCATTGGAAGGACGGCCATTCGAAGGAACCTTGGTTCAACCGGAGTGATTCGATGGTCGATGCATCAGCTGTGAAGCAGAAAGTCAAGAACATGCCAAAGCGTTCCAAAGCGCAGGCACACATTCCTTCACACAAGCATTGTCGTGTTTGTGGCATTGATATTTCGCCAAAAGCCGAAGAACGTGTCTGTAAAGATCCGGATTGTATCAAGAAATACGAGAAGGATGAGAAGAATAAGGAACGCATGCGCGTTTGGATGTTGGTGTTCTTCGGCATTTTCGCCTTTTTGACCATCCTTCCAGTGCTCGCCCGGTTGATGTAAACCTAGCTTGTTCGATGCCATCCTTCTGGTAGCGTAAGTGGATCAACAACCTCAGCATCTTTGACCTTGCGAACCACTTCAAGTCTTAGTGCGTCAAGACCAACATTCTCCAAAGCACTCATTGTCGGTCGACCTTCATCATCGTAAAGAAGCGGTAACTTTGGTTGGCCTTGAGAACCATTGTCTCGCCATCGTTGTTCAGCTTCTTGTACCAAATCCCAATCGGATGGCAATGGCTTAAGCGCATCTGCTTTGGAACTCACAACCAACAGTTCTGTACCAGGAAGAAGACGTTCAACATCTTCGAGGAGATTCATTTGGTCTTCCCAAGACATGCCACAACTCTCGGTTTTATCGATCAAAAACAATACCAAACTTCCAATATGCTCTAAGGCAGCAATCGCTTGCAATTCAATCGAATTTCGTTCATGCATTGGACGATCGAGCAGACCCGGCGTATCGACCATTTGATGTTGCAAACGACGATGGGTAAAGTGGCCGATGTGGATTTGTTTCGTTGTGAACGGGTAATGATTCACTTCCATGTTGCCCGATGATAAAGCACTGATGAAGGCAGATTTACCAACATTTGGCGCACCACACACGACGATGACAGGTAGGCTGCTATCAATTTGTGGAAGTGCTTTGAGGATCTCTCTGGATTCGTTCAGCCACTTCAACGACGGACCTACACGCCCCATGATGGAACCGATTCGACCATAGGCTTCTCTTCGAGCTTCATGCATTAATTCAATACGTGCTGTTCGTATGATTTTTCGGTTGTTTTGTGTTGCAATCCTTTGCACTTGTGAAGCGCCCCATTGAAGCATGGAGAGATGATGGCGATAGTCATCGGTTCCGACACAAGCCTCGATCATCGCCACATCAAACTGTGGTGATTGATCAAGTGAAGGCCAGGTTTGAACCGTTTCGTTCAACATCGTGTGAATGATATCTGCAGCGGTTTGGACCATACGGGTCATTTGTTTTCGAGTTCGAAAGACTCGATTTGGGTCTTCAACACGGTCCGCCGCTTTCCGAGCACGGGAGAACGCTTTGTCGAGGACTTCATCCTCGAACAAGACCGTTGGCAATTGCCGCCACGTGACTTTCATGTCAACCCCGATTCAAGCGGAGCGCCAACCCTTGATGAACCCCTCACCCCGTTCATGGATTGAAATTAGAAATTGCACATGGTTATGTAGGGTCGCCATGCAGGGAATCATATGGCGAAGAAATCCAACAAGGTTGACCTTCCTGAATGGGCGCTCGGATTGTGGAAAGAACTCGGTTCTCCTGCCCTTGAAAAACTCCAAAGCGTTCATCATGGGGACCTTTTAGAACGAAGAAACGGTCTTCGTCGAGATGATTTAATCGAAATTCTCATCGATGCACGTGCCCTACTACCCGATGCAGACCCATGGGTTCGAGGCCGACTCATTTCATCTGGAAAAACCAGTCTGGAAGTTCTTGATGAGGATGGAGTTCAGCGATTTATTGCACGAGATACGATTGTTCAAATCGTACTCATCGCTCATACACGCCCAGCCTACATCGATGATAAGGAGCTCCTTGCCTTCGAACGCGAAGACATGAAGCGACGTTCAACCTTGCACGAAAAAGTCGAAAAGGAAACGACTGGCAACGACGATGCACATCTTTGGGGCTGAATATATGGAAATCCCTGACGGGTGGTCGATTCAGGAAGACCATCTGATGCGTGAATTTGAATTCGAAGACTTTGCTCGAGCAAAGGCCTTTGTCGATAAAATCAGTGAAATTTGCGAAGCGAAGAATCACCATGCAGACCTGCATTTTGGATGGGGTTATGTCGTTGTTGAACTAACGACGCATGACCAAGGGAAGGTCACGATGCTTGACATAGACGTTGCTCAAGCCATCAATGCAGTTGAGGAATGAACATGCCAACCGATCCAAAAGGACGTGACCAGCCTGGCTATGCACGCCATGTTTTCATTTGTGGACATGAACGTCCCGAGGGAGCGAGTCGACCCTCCTGTAAGAAGAGAGGAAGTCTTGAGTTGCTCTCAGCCATCAAAGCTGCAGGTCGTGAACAAGGACTTGAAAACATTCGAATCCAGAAGTCAGGTTGTCTTGATTTTTGTGAGAATGGGGTTGCATGTGTCGTTTATCCTGAAGGGACATGGTATCGATTGTCACCAGATATTGACATCAAATCGTTGATTGAGAATCTCAAGAACGGCACGATTGATGACGACTTGCTCATGCGCTTTGACGAATAATCTCGATCAAAGCTTGACTGGACGAGTTGCACCACATGCTTGACATTTGAGCAACGTAGTTCGGTCTTGTTTGATGAAGTGTGTATCAGGAGCGCCGCATTGACTGCACTTGATGTAGGTGTTGACATAGCCAACGATGGCCTTCTTCAAACGCTTTGGTGGAATACGTCCCTTGAAACGAGCACGTGGGCCATCTCTTGAACCAGATGTACCAAGCTCATTGAGAATGTATTGGTATACGTGGTTATCGTCTCGGTCCATCATCCCAACAACTTCGGTAAAGTTTCGCAAAATGGTATTTGAACCCTCGATCATGATCTGTGGTTCTGGTAACCGCCAACGTGCACGAGCGGAAATATCCTCTGGAATGTTTTCACGTGCTCTGTTCAGCAGTGTCTCATAATCGAAGTCGCTCATGACAAAGCCTGACACCCCTTTCTCTTCAAGTCTTTGATGAAAACCATGCAAAGCCTTCATGGAGGTCGGTGCACTCGCCCAACACGATAACATGGAAATGGGTATTGATGAATTGAAAACCATCGTCAGAAATTTGCGAAAAGATGGCTTGAATTCGCAACAGATTGCAGATGAATTATCGCTCTCTCAAGATACGATTCAATGGCTCCTCACAGATTCAACCTCTGAACGTCCAACCGATGTTCGCATCGGTTGGAGAACCATCGGTGTTCGACCTGCACGAATAACAGCAATCGGCGACATCATGGCCGATGTTGTTATGGAAGAAACGGAAGAAGTGGACACTGTGGTCGGCATTTCCATCAATGGTATTGCTTTTGCACACGAAGTTGCTCAAGCACTCGATGTTGAAGTTGCAATCCATCGTAATGTCGATGGCGAGCCAGGGGCTGTAGCACTTTCGAACAAGTATGGTCAAGTCGGAGGCGGAAAGAAGGTCGTGATTATCGACGATGTACTCTCGACTGGCGTAACGATGAGCAACACGATTGCAGCCATCCGTGCTTCTGGTGGTGAAGTTGTCCTCGCACTTGTTCTCGTCAATAAGACCGTACGAAACGAAGTCGACGATGTTCCACTCCGAGGATTGATTCGAGCTGTTCCAGTCTGAGGTGAATGCATGCACTGGTCGGATGTCGTTGCGCAGCGCCTTACAGAGCGTGGCTCCAAACACATCGTTTCAACCGGTATTACGCCGAGCGGGGAATTCCACATCGGTCATCTTCGTGAGATCCTCACAGGTGATATGATTTCGAAAGCCGCAAAAAAAGCTGGCCTTGATGTCGAGTTCGTTTTCATCGTCGATAGTGCAGACCCCCTTCGAAAAGTCTACTCGTTCCTCGATGATTCCTATTCCCGATACATCGGTCATCAACTCAAACAAATTCCACCACCTGATGAGAACGGTCAACCAGACGTGGAGCGATTTGCAAACGGCGTGTCTTATGCAGATCATTTTCTTGAACCGTTCAAGCAAGCACTCGAACAAATTGATGTTCGCCCAAGATTCATCGATAATTACGAATCATATGCGTCTGGCAAATTCGCTGAAACCGCTCGCATCGCTTGCAACAATGCAGACAGCATTCGAGAAATCATCGAACGGGTTTCAAGTCGGGAACTCGCAGATGACTGGTTTCCTTGGAATCCGATTGATGCAAAAGGCTCCATCGATGGAATCCGCGTAACTGGATGGAACGACCCGATTGTTTCATGGATCGATTCTGAAGGAAATCCGGGAACAAGTGATGTCACGAAGGGTGAAGGAAAACTTCCGTGGCGGATTGATTGGCCAGCAAAGTGGGCATGGATTGGCGTCACCATGGAACCGTTCGGTAAGGACCATGGTGCTGCAGGCGGTTCCTATGACACTGGTAAGGAAATTGTCGAACTGTTTGGTATCGAGGCACCACTTGATTTGACCTATGAATGGATCAGTTTGCGTGGCCAAGGCGCAATGTCCTCATCATCAGGCAATACCATTGGTCCATTGGAAGCACTCTCTCTCGTGCCTCCTGAAATTCTACGATATCTCGTTGCATCAACCAAACCCAACAAGGCCATCGAATTTGATACGGGCATGGGACTTGTGAATCTGGCCGATGAGTTCGAGCGAACAACCGCTCGGGATTTCTCTATAGAAATGGATAAGGAAGGCTTGAGTCGGAGACAAAAGGTCGCTATTGAAGATGCAAAATCTGCACTTGAATTATCGCTCATCGCACCACTTGAGGAAGCAACTTCTGTCACCTTCCGACATCTTGCAATGCTCGCACAAACAAAATCTCGGGATGAAGATGTCTGGGCATCTCTTGGACTTCAAGGAACGGTCCCACAAACGATGAGAGATCGCCTCCAACGAATGCGAACATGGGTACAATCGAGACACTTCCCTGACGAACTTCGAATAACCATTCTTGCGGAGCCTCATCTCGAGGCAATCAGCCAGTTGGATGATGACAACATTGCAATTTTACCGCATCTTATTGCATCCCTTCGCACCTGTGAATGGGAGGCTGCAAGTATTCAAACTACCATTTCAAGCACAGCAAAAGGGATTGAAACATCACCTCGTCATGCATACAGAGCGCTGTATTTGTGCATCATGGGCGTCGAGCGTGGTCCACGCTTGCCAAGTATTCTAGCAGAACTCGATCAAACGTCCATCATCAATTTGTTGAGCGCATGTCTTGAAGCCAGGCAAGAATCCTAACCTTTGCACACGCTTCACCCTAAGAGTTGAAAAGAGGTCGGACCATCTCGATGTCATGGCAGGCGTCTATTGCCCAACGTGCGAGGCTGGGGTCGAGGCTGCTGCAAAGTTCTGTCTTTCCTGTGGTCACGATTTGACTGTCCAAGGTCCTATCACTTCCACAGGGCATGACCTCAACCAAATCAAAGAGGTCATTCGTCACCGAGAAGATCTTTCCATGGCTGAAAAGTTCGATATGATCGCTCGTGTCGAAGAAGGTGCCAATCCAATCACGATGGGAATCGCAGCTGCCGCAGA
>CEUV01100474.1_pt1 | contig 19991 bp, 9 predicted proteins | sample 356401 | NCBI WGS metagenome assembly CEUV01 (sample SAMEA2622710, study PRJEB7988) | marine metagenome | isolation source: saline water (ENVO:00002010), including
GAACGGTGCGCGAGACGCGAGCGTCGTCGTGTCGCGCGCGTCTCTCTCTCTCTCTCTCTCTCCGTCGACGTACCGCGCTCGAAGGCTCGAAGGCTCGAGGTCGCGCGCGGTCCGAGGGTGGGCGAAAAAGCGCGCGTCGGCGACGATGACGAGCGCGATCGCGGAACCGACGAGACTGCGGCCGCGATTGACGACGTTCCTGCGCTCGGCGTTCGCGAAGAGCGTCGAGGACGTGATCGACGTCGACGAGGAGCGGGTGAGAAGGGACGAAACGCTCCGAGGATGGCGAGGAGACGACGCGAGCGCGGAGCCGAGCGCGAGACTCGCGCGACGAGTGGCTCGAGACGAGCGCGCGTGTGAAGATAAGGATGTTTTGCGAGAGTGTCGCGCGTTCGTGCGCGTCGTGTTGAAGTTTTTGGGGAACGACGCGATGACGGAGGAGGCGCTCGGGGACGTCGCCGCGGCGGCGTGGGACGCGACGAGTGGTTTGGTCGAGACGCTCGCACGCGAGCGAAGGGAGTTGGAGGAAGAGAGGGAGTACATGGCGGATTATGAGACGGCGAGAAAAGTGTTCGACGTGCGCGAACGCGAAGTACGCAAGGAATTGGTGGAGTCTCTGGGACGCGCGCTCGGACCGGTGGAGGCGAGCGCGCCGCTCACGCGAGAGCTCGAGACGCAGGTGGAGAGTCTGTTGCGCATCAAGTCTACTTTCGCGCAAGAAGGCGTTCTATTGAGCGTCTCGGAGACGTCGACGTCCGGTCGCGCCTTTGGTGATAACATCAAATTGAATCGAATCGGCGACGCGCAACTGAACGACCGAGCTCAAGATTTAAGACGCGAGATGAAGACAAATCTGAGCGAACTCGATGAAGCGGAGCGCGTGAGAATTGAATCCGAGAAATTGGCGCATCCCGGGGAGCGGTTTCATGAGAAGAGTCCCGCGGAGAGCGACGCGACAACACAACTGAGATGGCTGAAGACACGATGCGAACATTTTGTCATGAATAGCGCGCACGCGCTCGATCAAACGTGGGAGGCTATCGCCGCCGCAGTTGGTAGAGCCATCATGAATACCTCGATTTCGGACGATGAATGCGCCGCTGAATTGTACGAATACCTCGGTGATTTCGGATTCGAACTCATCGCTGGGGTGGTTGAGCGCCGTACAGATCTCGCCGCCGCCATCAAAAGCAGAGTGCAGTTGCTGAGAGAGACGCTCAGCACTCAAACTAGTAATGACGGCCCATCTGTGGCGCGAGTCGTGACGATCACTAGTACGTTGGATAAGCAACTAGAAAAAGCTCGCAGAAAAGAGGAACGCAGAGCGAATCGTAAGTTGGCGTCGGGTTCAGGCGAGAGCGTAATGGAATGGTTACAATCAGTCGGCGTCGGGTTCGATGTCCTACTAGAGGGCGATTGGGAGAATCAAAAAACTCCGAGCACGAGTAATCCGGATGACATTTTAGCGGGCTTGCGGGGTCTGGGGCGGGGCATGGATGGCGGACGTAAGGCGTTGCCACCTGGAACCACTCGAAGCGTACACCCGGATGGATACGAAGAGATCAACGTCCCCGCGCGAGAGCCCGGACCCATAGCCGCTGGGGAGCGTTCCGTCGCGATCGAAGAACTGGATGAATGGGCGCAACCTGCGTTCCGTGATATTTCCACACTCAATAGAATCCAGAGCAAAATTTTCCCACAGGCGTATCACACTAACGACAACTTGCTCGTGTGTGCGCCGACGGGCGCAGGGAAGACGAATATCGCCATGCTCACCATCCTACACGAAATCGGGTTGCACATCGATGAAAACGGAGAGTATCTTCCGGAAGATTTCAAAATCGTCTACGTCGCTCCGATGAAAGCTTTGGCGGCGGAAGTGACTGACGCATTCAGCAGGCGTCTCGCGCCTCTCAACATTGTCGTTGCCGAGCTCACCGGCGATACACAAATGAGCAAGAGAGAACTCGAAGAGACTCAGATGATTGTGACGACTCCGGAAAAGTGGGATGTCATCACTCGTAAGGGTGGGGAAGTCTCCATAGCGAGCACACTGCGTTTACTCATAATCGATGAAGTTCACTTGTTGAACGACGAACGTGGACCGGTGATTGAAACTCTCGTCGCACGCACCTTGCGCCAGGTTGAACAGACGCAGAGCATGATTCGAATCATTGGACTATCAGCGACTTTGCCTAATCCGATGGATGTAGCGCAGTTCTTGGGCGTGAATAAGGACAGCGGCCTGTTTGTTTTTGATCAGTCTTACCGACCTATTCCGTTGACACAGAAATTCATTGGCGTCACAGAAAAGAACTCCATCAAACGACAAACGCTCATGGCGCAGATCGCGTATAACAAGGCGTGTGAAGCTTTGCGAAACGGTAAACAAGCCATGGTTTTTGTCCACAGCCGGAAAGACACCGTGAAAACGGCCAAGCAACTCGCTGAGTTCGCCGCCGCCCAAGACGGCATGGAACTATTCTCAAATGATCAACACGAACGCAAAGATGAATTTGCGCAACAGGTCTCAAGAAGCCGCAACAACGAGTTGAAGGAGCTTTTCCTCAAGGGACTCGGATGCCACAACGCCGGCATGCTCAGAGCCGATCGTTCGCTCACAGAAAAGCTCTTCGCCGCGGGTGTCATCAAAGTTCTCGTGTGTACCGCCACGCTCGCGTGGGGCGTCAACTTACCGGCGCACATGGTCGTCATCAAGGGCACGCAGCTGTACGACCCGCAACGGGGTGGTTTTAGAAATTTGGGCGTTTTAGACGTTCAGCAAATCTTCGGTCGTGCGGGTCGTCCGGGTTTTGACACCTCGGGTGAAGGGGTAATCATCACCGAGCACAAGAACTTGGCGCATTACGTTTCGATGCTCACGCATTCTACACCCATCGAGTCACAGTTTGTGAGCAACTTGGCTGACAACTTGAACGCCGAAGTCACGCTCGGAACGGTGACGAACGTTCGAGAAGGTGCACAGTGGTTGGGTTACTCTTACTTGCACACGCGAATGGAGAAGAATCCTCTCGCGTACGCCTTGACGTGGGACGATATTCGCCTCGATCCGGGTTTACTCGATCATCGTCGCAAACTCATCAAACAGGCGGCGAGTACGCTCGATAGGGCTAAAATGATTCGGTTCGACGAGCGCAGTGGTCAACTGTATCAAACGGAAGCCGGTCGCACCGCGAGTCACTTTTACATCCAGGTGAAATCGATGGAAATTTTTGACAGCCTCATGCAACGACACATGACAATGCCGGAAATCTTTCACATGATTTCTCACTCAAGTGAGTTCGAGAACATTGTACCGAGAGAGGATGAGATACCTGAGCTCGAAACGCTCAGACGTAATCGGCGCATCGTTCCGGTCGACATTAAAGCCTCACTGACGGATAAAGTCGGCAAGGTGAACTTGTTGTTGCAGGTGTACATCTCGCGCGCGAACATGCAGTCGTTCTCGCTCATCGCCGACAGCATGTACATTTCACAAAATGCGAGCCGGATCTGTCGCGCGTTGTTCGAGCTCTGTTTGAGACGCGGATGGCCGTCACTTGCGGAGCAATTACTCACGGTCAGTAAATCTTGCGACTTGAGAATATGGCCGCACCAGCACGAACTCAGACAGTTTGAAAAATCCCTCAAGCCCGAGGTGTTGTTCAAGCTCGAGGAGAAGAAAGCGACTCTGGACCGTCTCTGGGATATGAGTGCGGGAGAGATCGGTAGTATGTTACGTTTGAATGCTCAAATAGGCGGACAGATCAAATCGTGCATGCGAGCCATGCCGCATTTGAACATGACAGCTGTGGTGCAACCCATCACGAGAAGCGTCTTGCGCATCTCCGTCACTCTCATTCCCGAATTCGAGTGGAGGGACGCCATGCACGGTGCCCTTCAGAGATGGCTCATTTGGGTCGAAGACCCCGTCAACGAGCACATTTATCACACGGAGACATTCAATCTGAGCAAGAAGCAACGCAAAGACGGGGCGCAATACTTGGCTTTCACCATTCCTATTTTTGAACCAGTTCCGTCGCAATACTTCTTACGGGCGATGTCAGAGACGTGGTTGGGGTGTGAATCTTTCGTTGAATTGAATTTCCAGCATTTGATTCTACCCGAGGAGCATCCGCCGCACACTGAACTTCTCGATCTTGATCCTCTCCCGCGATCGGCGTTGAAGAATCCCGTTTACGAGTCGATGTACGCGAACAAGTTCACCCACTTCAACGCCATTCAGACGCAGGCGTTCCACACTCTGTACCACACCGACACGAACGTCTTGCTCGGTGCACCGACTGGTTCGGGTAAGACAATTTCCGCCGAACTCGCCATGATGAAGGTTTTCCGTGATTCCCCTGGTTCCAAGGTGGTTTACATCGCGCCGCTGAAGGCTCTGGTCAGAGAGCGCATCAAGGATTGGCGAAAGAATCTATGCCCGACGCTCGGACTGAGAATGGTAGAGTTGACGGGAGATTATACGCCCGACCTTCGCGCGCTTTTGCAGGCGGATATTATCGTAAGCACGCCCGAAAAATGGGACGGCATCAGTCGCAACTGGCAGAGTCGCGCCTACGTAACCAAGGTTGCTTTGGTTGTCATCGACGAGATTCACTTGTTGGCAAGCGACAGAGGTCCTATTTTAGAAGTCATCGTATCTCGTATGCGGTACATTTCCGCTCGAACCGGATCGAACGTCAGAATTATCGGTCTATCGACAGCCTTGGCGAACGCGCGAGATCTCGGCGATTGGCTCGGCATCGAGGGAGAGGGTCTGTTCAACTTCAGACCGTCGGTTCGACCGGTGCCGCTCGAGTGTCACATTCAAGGCTTTCCCGGAAAGTTTTACTGTCCACGCATGATGACCATGAACAAGCCAACGTACGCCGCTATTCGCACGCACAGTCCAGACAAACCTGTGCTCGTGTTCGTATCGAGTCGACGTCAAACGCGCTTGACGGCTTTGGACTTGATTGCGTACGCGGCCGCCGATGAGCGCCCGGATGGCTTTGTGCACATGAGCAGCGATGAGCTCAGTATTCATCTGAGTAAAGTGAAAGATCCCGCTTTGAAACACACGCTACAATTCGGAATCGGTCTACACCACGCTGGTCTAGCGCCGGAAGATCGTGAATTGTGCGAAGAATTGTTTGCGCAATGCAAGATTCAAGTGCTCGTGACGACGTCGACGCTCGCGTGGGGCGTCAACTTACCGGCTCACTTGGTCGTGATTAAAGGCACCGAGTATTACGATGGTAAGACGAAGCGATACCAAGACTTCCCTATCACGGACGTTCTTCAGATGATGGGTCGCGCGGGTCGTCCACAATTTGACAAATCTGGATGCTGCGTCATTTTGGTGCACGAACCGAAGAAGACGTTTTATAAAAAATTTCTGTACGAACCGTTTCCGGTGGAATCGAGTCTGTCTGAAAATTTGTGCGATCATTTCAACGCCGAAATCGTCAGTGGAACGATCAAAACGAAACAGGACGCCGTAGATTATCTGACGTGGACCTATTTTTTCCGTCGTCTGTTGAAGAATCCAACGTATTACAACTTGGATACGATTCAGTCGGACAACTTGAACGAGTACCTCAGTGATTTAGTTGAGAATGCGCTTGAATTACTCGAAGACGCGAGATGCATCGCGATCGATGACGAAGACGACAGTTTGGAACCCCTCATGCTGGGCAGAGTCGCCTCTTACTATTACTTGCAATATCCGTCAGTGGCGCTCTTCGCCGCGAACATCAAAGCGAATAGTTCCCTCGAGACATTGCTCGAGACGCTGTGCGGTGTGGCGGAATACGATGAGTTACCGGTGCGTCACAATGAGGATAAACTCAATACAGAGTTAGCACAAGTCGTCGCCGACGCCGGTGGTTTTGAAGTTGACGTGCGACTGGCGGAGGACCCGCACGTGAAGACGTCGTTACTCTTTCAGTGTCATTTCCTTCGTCTCCCTCTTCCGTTGAGTGATTATTACACGGATACCAAGAGCGTTCTTGATCAAGCGATTCGTATTCTACAAGCCATGATCGATGTCACGTCTGACGCTGGGTGGCTTCAAACAGCGCTTAACACGATGAATCTGATGCAGATGATTATGCAGGGTCGAATGATCACCGACTCATCTCTGTTGACGCTGCCTCACGTCAAGCGCGACAACTTGAGATATCTTGAGAAACAAAATGTTTCCATCCTGCCGCAGCTGATGGATCTGTGCTCGAGGGACAAGGGCCGAGCTCGAAAGATCCTCGCCGGATCGGGTATCAGCGCTCGCAAGGTGGATCAAACGATTGATCTTTGCCTGAGGTTGCCGTCGATTGACGCCAAGGCGACGGTGGAGACGACAAAGGGTGATGCAAAGAACAAGACGGTACACGTGACGCTGAAGCGTGTGGGCCCAAAGTGCGGATCCAAGGCTCCGAAATCGTACACGCCACGTTTCCCTAAAGTGAAGGAGGAGGGCTGGTGGATTGTCATCGGAGACTCGGCGAATGATGAACTTTTGGCGCTGCGTCGTATTTCGTTTGGCGACCGCGCGAGCGTAAAGTTGAAGTGTCCGCCGAGCTCGTCACCCAGCGCTCGCACCCCGAAGTTAGTCTTCTATCTCATGTCCGACTCGTACATTGGACTCGATCAAGAGATATCGCTCAACTCAAAATCGTTTGTCGAAGTTTCAGACGATGAGTTTGACGACGACGACGACACTTTTTGGATTTTACCGCCGAGAGAGATTGAGCCGTTTTGGCTCGGCGAAGGAGAAAACGCAATTTTAACGTGATTGACGTAGAATTAGCTTATTTCAATTGATTTTTAGCCCCTACTTAGAAATACTGCAACTCATCGTCGATGAATTCATCATCTTCGAGTTCGACTCTCGCCTCCTTCCTCTTCTCCAGCAAGTCTCCAATGATGGTTTGAACTTGCTTTGGGAGTTTTCCGAATTCTTTGATGTAATGCCCGGTCATGTACGGCGGTTTATATGCTTCTGCGGGCGTTGGTTGATGCCAGGTTGAACCTGTATCGACGAAAAGAGCCGCTTGTAACAAAATTTCCAAGGAATACTGATCGCCGTCATCGCGGAAGAAACGGGCGCCGTGGCGTTCATCGTGTTTATAGATGTTTCTATTATCCGAACGTTCTCCTCGTTGAAACTCATTCTCTTCGTGCGTGGGATCGGGTTTTTGCAGTAAAATCATCAGTGTCTTGCACGGGTCGCCGCTATCTCGTTCAAATCCGTCATCCAAGCTCCACGTACACTCGTCAACGTCGAGCGGTTGCCATTTCTCGACGTCCTTCTTCTCTTCATTTTGTGACTTTTGCCAAAACTCTCGCTTCATGTCAAACTCGCCCATCACCTTGACATGTATGAATTCATTCGTGATTTCCACCGTGACGTCGTCTGATTCCTTCCAAAACGGCAATTCAAACTCCATGACAACTTCTTTGTTTGACTCAGTCAGCGTGTAGAGGGGCTTCATGCATCTCGCATAGTCTGAATCTCCTTCGAAAACTTTCTTCCAATCTTCGCCAATTTTACGCTTGCGTATCTCAATCATGGCGAAACGTCTGTCTTCGGTTTGCATGATCTCTGTCTAGAATGGGAAACGAATCCTCTGGTTGAACGAGCACGGTTTGCCCCGTAAAATCAAAGTGTAATTCTTTATCGGCATATCCAGTCGGAACGTTGATGGCGATGTACACGGACCGCATCGACTGCGCCCACATGTAATGCTGCGCCAAACCCACGTCGTATTTTCTCTTGTGTCGACCGTCTGGATGATACACCATCGCAGCCGTCTCTTTGAAAGTACGAATCGTCTGCAACTCCGCATCTGTTCGGTAATTGGGATCCTCCCGCATCGCGCGCTCGCCGTCCTCTTTCATTTTCTCCTCGAGCTGTCTCTCTCCAAGCTCCTTCGCCATCTTCCCATCCACGCGCTGCACCGGCCAGTGTAATCCCACCGAGCCTTTCCAATGCATTTTACGTTCGCAGAAATCACAAAACAATGCCGTGCACGCGTAGCACACCCGCGTGCTCGGTCGCCCACACACCTCACACAGCGTCACCAACTGCGTCGCCGCGCACACATTCTCCAATCCCAATCGTTCGATGTCGTCCAACAGCGCATCTTCACCACCGACGGCGCGCTTCGTGACGCCGCGAATGTATCGATACTGGTGCTCCTTCATCAACGCGTCGTACGTGGCTCTCGCCTTGGGATCGATCAGCGTCTCGAACGCTTTTCGCACCGCGGCGAACGTCTCGGCGTCGCCGCCCTTATCCGGATGACACTCCCTCGCCCTCTTGGCGAACGCGCGCTTGATCTCCGCCGCGGTCGCGGTCGTCTCGACGTCGAGGGCTCGATAGTGCGCATCGCCGCGCAAGTCATCCACCGCATCCCAGATGTCCGCGGCCGTGGACGACGCGCCGAAGCCCCCGGAAGGGGCGACCATATTTTTTACGTTCCCACGGCGCGCGCGCAGGCGTTCACGCGCGCCTCCGCGCGAGTTCGCGGCGCTGTGACGCGTCGAGCCGTCGAGGCGTTTCTCCATTGGAAAAGGCGTTTCTTGGTGTTTTTGTGTTAAAACGGCGATTTTTCCATTGTATATGATGTTTTTCAAATGCGCAGCCGTCGCGGACGCGCGCGCGACGGCACACGCGCGCGCGCGTCGCGTCGGCGCGCGTCCGACGTCGTGAAACGGCGCGTCGCAGTCCCCGCGTTCGTCGACGACGCGCGAATCGTCGGTTCCTCCGCGAGCGCGCGGCGAGTCTCGACGAAATCGCGACGGGCGACCGTTGGTCGACGCGTCGTCGAGCGAGGGCATCGCGCGCGCGCGTCGCGTCGATCGCCGCGAGGGGCGAGCGTGGAGTCGAAGATGTCGGAGAGAGCGCTGAAGAGCGTCGAGAACGCCCGGCGGGTATTGGACCGCGCGACCGAGACGCTCAAGGGAGGGAACGCGGTGACGGTTGGGGAAGATGGCAAAGAAAACGCGCCGGCCACCGCCGTCGCGGCGGTGGAGGACGATCGCGCGGTCGACGCCCTGAAGGAGCTGGTGAATGATATGAACATCGGTGGAAAGAGGGAATCGTGCGAGAGAGAGGTCAAGGACGAGGTGGTGGAGAAACCGGCGAGCGGGTACGAATCAGAGGAGTTGGAGGAGAATATCGTGGACGTCGTCGGAGATTGGCTCGGAGATCTCGATGGTGTTTCTGCGGAGGTTGATCGCGTGATGGGATTAGATATTCAGACGTTATTCGCGCCGTTACGAGGTGACGAGACTCTAGAAAAGCTTCGCACGGACAAGAGCGCGCTGAAGCGAAGGTTGCGTCGTTTCGACGTGCGCGTTTCTCGCACGACGGGTAGAAAGACGACTCGAGAAGATAAGAAACACCTCAGACCGTTATACGTACGATTAGCGAAGATTAAGGGTCTGATTGCGATCAGGGAAGCGGGCGGATGAGCCGAAAGTCGCGGTGCACTTAAGATGTAGACACGATTTAAATAGCATCGTCGGTTCTCGTGCCCGGAACACCGTTCTCCTCCAAATCTTCTAAACCCAGCGGAATCATCACGGCATTTGCTCCCGTCGTGTCCATCTTGGGTACCTTCGGATGCTTCGGCAGCGCTTCGCGCACCACGTCCCCGACCCCCCACTCGGACAAGAGCTCTGCGACCGCGTCCGTCTGCTCCACGTATTCCGCCTCGCTGAGCGGAAAACTCTTCTGCCCCAAAAACTTCCACATGATTTGAAGATAAATCTGCAGCTTATTGAAACGATCCCGTCGCTGGCAAATTCGCGCGTCGTACAATCTTCCGTAACGCCTCAGAACTATGTTTCTCAGCTCGTCGCCGCTCATATCGCCTCCCCAGTTCAGTCCATCCGACGCCGCCGATTGCGTCGTCTTCCCATCCATGGAGTCCTCGAGAAAGCGTAAGAAGGCGTCGTCGTCGTCGTCGTCTTCCTTTGTCACCGACGACGCATCACCGGACGCGCCCGCCCGCACGGTCGCCACGTCACCACGCACGAGTTGTCGCGCACCATCGGCGCTCCTCGTCGCGCGCGCCGCGACCGGGACGCGACGAACCGCCGAGGAGCGCGTCGATCGCGGCGTGGCAAACGTTCGAGGCGCCGTCGTCGCGAGCGATTCCATCGCGACGCGAACTGTGGGGACGGAAGTGTCTGACGTGATGACGCTTTCTGTCGTTTGCAGCCGCGAGCGCTGTTGTATTCTATTATCGGCTGGGAAGCATCATGCGATACGCGAGCACGCTTGCTAGGGCTAGTGTTAGAACGTACAGAGAGTATCGCTCGATAATCTCGATCCCTTGAATGATTTGAAGGGCGGTGAGGGCGTTCGACGACCCCGCGAGGCTTCTCGCCTTTAACGATGAAAAATGCGAGTCCGGCAAGCCGAGAGACCCGAAGTTCATTCGTAAGGAAGCAGAAGCGGCGAGGAGCCAGAGTTTGGATATCATGCCGGCGATGACACACGGTGCAGCTTCGTAAGAGTTGTGTGACGCCGCGGCTCCCGCCGCGAAAAGCTCCAAACTTCTTGTAAAGTTTACCACCACGCCGGAGCCTAGTAAGTGCGCCCAACCAAGATTGACCAGAGCCTCTGCGTACGGCTTTTCGCTGAACGCTGCCGCAACGTAATGCTGTACTGCGGCCCGATCGTACGTTGAAGCGTTCAACGCAGCCTGTTCGTACTCGTTGTTCAAATCAAACGTGAGATCTGGTTCAACTTTGCGTGTCCGCAATAAATCGGCGAGATCCACTCGCGCCTCCGGAGATCCATAACAATGAATGATCTCGCGAAGCATCCTCGCGGCGAGCTCGAATCTATCATCATTTGTGTATGCGTTGGATTTGCGCAGCAGCCAAACGACGTTGTTTGCCGCCGATTCACTTCCAAGTGACGACACGAGAGAGTAGCGTATGAGAGCACCCCACGAGTTTTGGTGCACAAGTACATCTTCTATCGCATCGTTCCGTTGTTTATCCCAACTGAATCGCTCCTCAATGAACACGTGAAATAATCTCGTGGCTCTCGACACATTTCTTTCGACGGCTTCTCCGGATGCGTGCGCTAAGCCGAGCTCGTACGGCGCCCGCCAGTGTCCAAGCTCAGCAGCCTTCTCCATGATTTCCACCCCGTAGGTGGCGTTAGCTTCAACATCGTGACCCAGAATGTACATTTGTGCCAAGTTGAAGTATCCATCGGGATCATCGCGCTTTGCGGCTTCTTCAAAGTACGCCATCGCTGCGGTGTAATTTTTCTCACCGAGGAGGCCGTTGTATTCCAATACGCCCAAGCCATTATAAGCCGGCGCGATGCCTCCCTTAGAAATCGCCTTGGTGAACTGCTCTTTGGCTGCGGTGTAGTTCTTATCCGTACCCATCCCGTTCATGTACATGAAGCCTAAGTTGTAGTGCGCCTCAGGTAAACCACCGCCGCGTCGTTGCGCGGCTTCATAAAAATGTTGGAAAGCCGCTCCCTCATCTTGTTCCACACCGCGATCACCAACGAGCGCACGGTATCCTAGCTGCGCGTGTGCACTATCATCACCACGAGCAGCAGCGTCTAATTCCAACGCCACTTGGTCTGCTGCTTTCGCCGCGACGCTCTCAGAAAACCAAGACGCATCTCGATCTCGATCTCTCAGCCACTCGGCGCCGTTCAGTCCCTCAATCTCGTACGTTGTCGGACCTCTTTCGAGACCGATGGCGGCCACTTCACGAAGCATTTGAAGCGCTCGCTCTTCGTCTTTTTCGACGCCATCAAACCCCTTCCATAACCTATATCCAAACGCCGTTCGCGCCCAGTCGTCGCCCATCAGCGACGCTCTCTCCAGCGCTTCTCGGTGCCAATCCTCGTCCCGGCTCTCCGGAACCGCATCAACGTCGAGAATACCAATCTGGCGCAGTGCGCTCAGGGTGAAAAGTGCCTCGCGCGCGACGATCCATTCGTCTCGAGCGACTTCGCCTTGCGCTTGTTCAATCTCGCGCTCGACGCGCCGGGGCGACTCGCGCTCGGACGATCCAGACTCTCTCTCCCGAAGTTCTTGAAGACTGGGCGCGGACGACGCCTGTTCGGCGAGCTTGCGAAATGCATCCTTGACCGATGGCGCCGCGTGCGTGGATTCCCGCAGGAGTTCTTGAAGGGTGCGCTCGTGTTCTTCCAACACTTCCGAGTCGGTCGCGTCTTCGACGTCGTCCTCGGCGCGCGCGACCGCGCACGTCGCGACGATGAGGACGAGGAAAAGTCCCGACATGAATGCGCGCCACACTTTCGACGTCCTGGGGGACGCCGAAGGTGACGACAACCGTCGAAGACGACGCATGGCGCGACGTGAAGTGATGAAGATGGAATCTCGTCGCGGGACGCTCCGACGCGTCGGCGGCTCGGTGGATATTGCTCTTGCATTTTTACAACGACTTCACGTGATTGCGTGCTTGCCGCGAAAGTTCGAGTAGGTGCTAGTTTACGAATGCTTTATGCGCTGCGTGTTCGCGTGCGGGTTCGTGAAAACGTCGCTTTTGCCGAGCGTCGTTTCCGCGTTGAATGTTTGCGCTCGCGCTCAGTCAGTGTTGGTCTTGTCTTCCTCTCCCTCTTCCTCTTCCTCCTCTCCGTCCGCGGGTTCCGGAATATCCATATCCGCGAGCGTGGGAAGTTCCATGTCCTTCAAGTCCTCGAGAGAATCGGATTCAGACTCTTCGTCCGATGTGGCGGCGCCCGCCACCTTCATGGCGGTCGAGCCGGCCGCGGAACCAATGGCGGCGACGGGGCTGAGCACTGTTCCGGCATCATCGAAGAACTCTTCGGCGGATTCGTAGTTCCTGACTCTGTCGTAGATGGACCAGAAAATACCCAAGAATCCGATGAAAGCCAGAGTTTTCTCGTACTGGCTCACCGCGTACGCCAACGCCAAGAAACCGACGACGGCGGCAGCCTTTTGCTGCGCGTTCGCCTTCGCAATCTTGGAACTGATGGTCGTTCGCGCGGTACCGATTTGCGTTTGCACGAATTGCGAACCAGATCTGACGAATTCACCGGTATCCTCACCAACTCTATCGATGATGTTCTTATCGTAGGAACCGTTGCGACGAATTTTCAAGCCTTGCGATCTCCACGCGTCGAAATCGCCCGAAATCGTGAAGCACTTACGGTTCGCCAAGGCGGTGACTTCCTTCGCGAGCGCGGCCGCGTCTGGTCCCATGAAATAAAGTCGTCCACCCCACTGGGTGCGCTTGACGACGCGTTCCGCCGTGATTCTCAACTCGGCCGCTCGCGGGTTCGCCGTGGCGGCGCGAGTCAACGGATCAAACTGCTCGACTTCGAACGCCGCGCCTCTATCGCGGGCATCTTTTCTCAAATCCGGAACACCGTCCGCTCTGCGTCGCTCGCTCGAACGAGTGTCGACGAGGAACGCTCGGGAGTCCTTCGCAAGCTGCGCGTTGACGTACGCCGGACGCTTGCTACCGGCGTATCCGCGAACGCCTTCCGCGACGCCGCCGAAAATCACCGGCAAGAACACGGCGGCGACGCCCAACGCGATCGCCACATCACCGTCCTCCTTCGCCAAGTCCACCAACTTTGCAAACTCTTCCGGCAACGCACCCTTAAAGGAAGTGAAGGCGGAATCAACGCCTTGGGTGTACCCGCCGACGACGTCATTCTCGAATTGCAACAACGCATCCTCCGCGCCCTGGATGGATCCACCGAACGCCTGCTTGCTCGCGTTGAACGAATTTTGCGCCTCCTCGAACGCCCGTTTGCTCGCATTAAACGACATTTTCGCCTCCTCAAACGACTTGATCGCATCAGCTTGCGCCGCACTGTCCACGACGTCGCCCACCGCGTCCGCCGCGCCTCCCGCCGCGTCCGCCGCGTCCGCCGCGCCTCCCGCCGCCGTCTCCGCGTTCTGCACGACATCGCTCACCACCACCGCGCCGTCCTCGACGACATCCTCCGCGATATCGAGAAATCTGCTCGCCCTCACTCGCACCCTCGCGCGCGCGCCTCGTCCGACGACCGCGGACGTCGTCGTCTCCCGTCGTCCTCGCGCCGCGATCGCGGCGCGCAGATAATGATGATGATGATCGCTCGCGCGGGCGCGCGTCGGCGTCGGCGTCGGCGTCGTCACCGCACCGCGCGAGAGAGACGCGTACATGCTCGTCTCGTCGAACGGTACGGCGCGCGCGCGTCGTCGTCTGACGCACCGGCGTCGATGACCGCGTCTCCGTGCGCGCGAATCATTTCACGTCATTTCTCACGTCATGTGGGGCGAGGGATCGCGAGGTGAGGGACTGTGTGGGGAGTCGTGAACCGTGTATACATTTCAATGGGTCACGAAGGGTCGAAGAGTCCCCATCTCTCGCGCCCGGTCGGTCGGTCGGTCGGTCGAGTCGTTCGAACGACCGCGCGCGCGACGACGACGACGACGGGAGACGACGACGGGAGACGCGCGCGATGATCGGTGTGGACGACGAAGACGACGCGCGTCGTTCGTCGTCGTCGTCGCCGGTGGACGCGAACGGTGGTGCGAGGAGACGTCGCGAACGTCGTCGTTCCCGTTCGTGGACGACGGCGCGCGCGCGCGCGCGCGCGCTCGCGGTGTTCGCGACGGTGACCGCGGTCGAGGGCGCGCGCGGTCGAGGGAAGGGGGGGGTGAAAGGCGTCGGCGATGGGTCGGTGGCGCTCAGAGGTGCGCGCGCGCGCGAGGGGGGAGGGGGGCTCGGACGCTCGGGGTGACGAAACGAACGCGTGGATTGATTGACGAGGGTGAAACCGGGCGCGGGGGCAAAGCGAACGCGCGCGAGGTGAGACGAGGACTGACGACGAGGAGAACGCGCGCAGACGGAACGGTACCGACGTCGGTGTACGTGGACGGGCCGACGATGCCGGTCGAGGCGAGCGGAAGCGCGCCGAGCGGCGCGGCGGTGCGAGGACATCCTCGGTGGGACGCGAGACGCTTGTTCGACGAAGTCGAGGTGACTTTTAGGGATTTGAACGGAGGTTTCAACGGTGCGAGGTGCGCGTTGCATCACGTGTGGACGGTGTCGACGTTTAACACGACGACGAACGTGACGACGATGGAGTGGAAGAGCGCGCCGGCGACGGCGCCTCGAGGAAAAACAAAGGGAAGCGCCGTCGCCCTCGTGGGGCCGTACGAGAAGGGGTACTTGATAACGCCGCGGTGTCGCGCGAGTGGGACGCTCAAGTATACGGTCTCGGCGAAGAGTTCGTTTCAAGTGAAACTCGTCGCGCGTCTCGTCGCCGGCATGACTTTGTTGCTCGTGGCGCCCGCCGTGGCAAACTCGGTGACGTGCTTCTACACGCTCGCGATGACGTTGTCCACGCTCGCTTTGGTTTTGATCGTCATACATAGACTAGCGCGATCCTTTCCTGGTGGGCGAATGGTGAAACGCACGTTCACGCTCGCTGGGTTCGCCATGTACCACTTTGTACCGAACGAGCAGTGGGAAAATGTGACGAACATGTACTGGCGCATGACGATGAAACCGATGCGCTTGGTGATTTCTTTGATCAAAAAGCGTTACGCGAACGCTAGTTTAGAAACAATCATTGCGGAGGATCCCTGGGCGCTGTACGGCGCGCTCACTGGGTTTGGCTTGCTCGTCTTGGGCGCCGGCGTCGGTCGATGGCTCGTCACGTCTTTCGTTCTCGACGCCGTCACCGGAGGAGTGGCGGGCCCGGTTCGATCTTCAGTCACCATGCTCATACGGATCATTGGTTGTGGTTTGATCCAATTTAGCTCCAGGGATGTCCCTTGTGCAACGGCGATGGTTGCAGTTGCGGTGACGTATTGTCTGTACACCCCAGTCATTCGCGCGTCGGACCGCATCGTCGACGCCGCAGGCCGTTTCGTCCACCGAGGAAGCGTTCAAACTGGATTCGACGATGGTGCCAGAGTCCGACAAGAGTACACCTCGTCCGACTCAGAGTCCGAAGACGAGGGATCGAACGGTGGTTTGTTTGCGCTCGGCCTGCGCCGCCGCGCTCGCCGTCCGCTTCCCGCAACCCTCGATCCCAATCCTCGCACACCGCCGCGGCGTCTCGACGCACGCACGCAACAGCAGAACACCACGCCTAGATCTTCGATGCTACGCGGCATCTTCTCCTCCAGAGCGAAAAGTTCAACCTCAGACCAATCAGATACAGATCCGACGAGGGAAGAAGTCGTCCCGCCGCTCGGCGCAGCCGCCGCCGCGTACGGCCGCTACCTCTCTGAGGAGGAGCACGAACACGTCGGCCGCATCAGAACGGACGAAGCGATCGCACAATTAGCGCAATCACCCGAATTTAGCGCCTGGATAGCGAAGAACGCGCACAGAGTGCGAATCGTTCGATGACTCGTGCCTTGTGAAAAAGACTGAACGAGCCCAAGACCCCGCCCCGTGCTCTCCGCACACTCGCGCGTGCGCGAACGTCCTCGCGCGTCGCACGCCATGGCGCGAGGTTCGAAAGATGGCCCGACGGTGCACGATCGCGCGCGCGCCCTCGCGAGCACGTCCATCGCGCGCACGAACGCCCTGTTCGGCGCCGACCGCGCGATCGAGCGAGGCGGCGGTAGCAAGAGCGCCGGGACGGCAGGCGCGAACGGCGCCGAGCGAGCGGCTCGCGTGCGTCTGGCGACGAAAATTGCGGATGAGTACGCGTCCGTGCGCGCGTGGTCGCGCGAGAACGAGCACGGTGGACGAGACAAGGCATCGGCGGCCTCGACGGGAGGTTCTGGGCCAATTTACCCAGAGGCGAGGGAAAGCCGGGGCGAAGACGAGGACGAGCGCGTACGAGGGAAGGAGGAAAAGAAGCGCAAAAAGGCACCGAGTGATATCGCTTCGATGATCGATGCGCTCGATGACGAGGATGAACGCGATGGCGGAGCGCAGGCGGGCCCGTCAAAGGCGCTGGCGCCGTTCCGCGGAGAGGACGCCAAAGCGAACCTGCCCGTCTCCATTTTCGGCAAACACGCCAATGCCGCGACTGGGGCGAACATTGCGAAGAGACTGGCGAGCGAGTGGCCGGAACCGGAATGGCGGGCCCCTTGGAAATTGTATCGCGTCATTTCTGGACATCAAGGTTGGGTGAGATCTTGCGCCGTAGACCCAGGAAACGAGTGGTTCGTCACCGGGAGCGCCGACCGAACCATCAAAGTGTGGGACTTGGCGAGTGGCAATCTGAAACTCACGTTAACGGGTCACATCGAGCAAGTCACCGGCCTTTGCGTGAGCCCACGTCACCCGTACATGTTCTCTTGCGGATTGGACAAAAAGGTCAAGTGCTGGGATTTAGAGTACAACAAGGTGATTCGCAACTACCACGGACACTTATCCGGAGTGTACTCGATTGCGATGCACCCGACGTTAGACATCCTGATGACTGGTGGTAGAGATAGCGCGTGCCGTGTCTGGGATATGCGTACGAAGAACCAAGTGTATTGCTTGTCGGGCCACGAAAACACTGTCGGCTGCATCTTGGCGCAAGATGAGAACCCTCAGCTCGTCACCGGTTCGTACGACAGCACGGTTCGACTTTGGGATTTGTCGACGGGGAAGACTATTCACACACTGACTCATCACAAGAAAGGTGTTCGGGCCATGGCGATGCACAAGAAGGAGTTTGCCTTTGTTTCGGCCTCCGCCGATAACATCAAAAAGTTTTCCTGCCACGGTGATTTCATGCACAACATGCTGAGCCAACAAAAATCCATCGTCAACGCGATGGCGATGAATGACGATGACGTTATTTTCACCGGTGGTGATAATGGAAGCATGTGCTTTTGGGATTACAAATCTGGGCACTGCTTCCAAAAAGAAAAAGCGCTCGTGCAACCGGGCTCTTTGGAGGCTGAATGTGGCATTTACGCATCCACTTTCGACGTTACCGGCTCTCGCTTGATCACGTGCGAGGCGGACAAGACTATTAAGATGTGGAAAGAAGACACGGACGCGACGCCGGAGTCTAACCCGATCCTCCCTTTTGCTCCCCCGACAAACATTCGTAGAAGTTGAGAATATGATAAATGTACATTACATTACTGGTGTCGCGCTGTTTTACACTACGCTCTCATCAGAGTTCGTCATGCTTTTCCGTTTTTTGCTTCTCTTCGAGCCGTTTCTTATGATCGGCAAACATTTGCATCGTGTCGTAATCGGCACGTCTGAGTTTCGCGAGACCTTCCGCATCGATGCCGCGCTTGTTCTTGATGAAAATATCGGCGCCATTGCTCATCAACCCCCAGGCGGCGTGCATGTGGTCACCTCGAATGGCTTTATGCAGAGGTGTCTCGCCGTCTGTGTCTTGCGCGTTCACATCCGCGCCGGCGTCCAACAGAAGCTTCACTATCGCAAATGAAGACTTATGCGCCGCTTCGTGGAGCGGCGTCGTCATGTTTCCGCTTGCGCGTCTCGCGTTCGGATCAACACCTTCCTGTTCGAGCAACGTCTCCACGTAGTTGACACAATATTTCTTCCACCCTCGCGCCGCGATGTGAATGGGTTGATCTCCCTGTTCTGTCTCCTCCGTGACGTTCGCTCCGTGTTCCAGCAGCGCGTGCAAAATCGGGACGCTCCCTCTGGTGCCGCACGAGCCAGCGTTGAAGTGTATCGCCTTTGCCCCGAACAACACCGCGTTCGTGTCCGCTCCCAAATCGATCACCGTTCTCACATACGTATCGTTTCCGATGAGAATCGCGTGCTTCAGCGCCGTCAATCCGCTTCGATGAAGAGGCGCGTTGATGTCGTGATGATCGGGAAACTTCTCAAACTGATTCCTCAACTCGTGATGATCCATCTCGCTCCCCACGTGCAAGAGATTTCTCGGCTTCTCGACCTCGGGTTCGGGTTCGGGTTCGACCGCGCCTTCGTCGACCACCGGTTCGTGCTCGGCGTCTGCCTCTCGACCGCCCAGGCCGTACGTGCGCTGAAGCTCGCTGTACAGTGAGCTCCGACCGAATCCACCGGCGTGGGCGAGTCTCGGCGCGACGCAGAGCGCGAGGAGGACGAGGACGACGCCGAAAGACGTCGACGATGACGTTCGTCGTCGTTCACGCGACGCGATCATGGCTTCTGGAGACTCGACGCTCTCGCTCGACGCGCGCGCGCGTGTGTCGCGTGTGGGCACGAGTCGCCATGGTGTTCGCGAGCTCGCCGCCGTCGGCGCGAGACGACGGGAGCGATACGCTCGATCGACGGCCGCGCGCGCGGAGTGATGCGAACCGAGCGAACTAAAGGTGATCGAAACGGTACGTTTCTGCTAAATTCACGCTATGTATAACGAGTGTGCGCGCGCTACGCCGCCGCGGGCTCGCGTTGCACGAATTTGCGCAACGCGACGCGGCCGCATTTTTTATATTCATCGACAACCTCGCGACACGCTGTGACGTTTTTGGCGTTGGATCCGTAGCACGCGCGTACTTTTTCCGCCTCGACGCCGCACGGTGCCTCTCTCGCGCCCGCGAATGGATCCTTTTCGAGCTTTTCCAACTCTTCGGCGTACTTGTCGATTTCCTCAATCTCTCTCGCCTCGCGTTTCAACAACAAGTCACCGACGCGCGTGCTCTGCCGAAGCGCCTCTCGCAAATCGGGATGTTTCGCCGACGGTTCTTCCGCCAATTCCCGATGATTCGGCGTCACGTGCGACGCCGTGAATAAATCCGCCGGCGCGAAGAGTCCTCTCGGCGTCGCCGCCGCGCCGCCGCGTCCTCTCGCCCCCGAACGCGCCGTCGACGTCGACACCCCCCCAGAACGCGCCGTCGACGTCGACGCCGCTCGTCCACGCCCGTCCCCACCTCTCACATCCGCCTCATCCTCGTCCACCGCGACCGGAGCCTCACCGTTTCGTCGTCGCGCCTCGCGTTCGAGCTCGCGCACCAAATGCGCCGTGATCTGCGTTCGCCGCGCCCCGCGCTCGTCAGTCTCGCATCCACGCGCGTCGACCACCCCCCCCC